>Ga0181369_1000314_pt1 | contig 13736 bp, 26 predicted proteins | sample LowvirmetaG_8_FD_130088 | JGI IMG/M metagenome (GOLD analysis project Ga0181369, IMG submission 130088) | Marine viral communities from the Subarctic Pacific Ocean - Lowphox_04 viral metaG | ecosystem: Environmental > Aquatic > Marine > Oceanic | place: Subarctic Pacific Ocean | collected... | reverse complement strand
GTTGCAAGAGGTAAAGCAGCTGGACTTTACATAGAACAAAAAATTATTCGGACTGGTAAACTCGAAGATCTAACGTCTGAAGAACTAGAGAATCGAATGAAGACAATAATTGATGAGTATTCTCCGATTCTTGAGGGTGTTGATGAAAAAGAACTAAAAGAACGAGTGCTATCAAAACCAGAATCTCAAAAAGATTCATCATAGCCTTATCTTCTCCATCTTAGATATTATAGATCTAGGAAAACAATTACGATCAGAAAATACGGCAGCTTCACTGTCATAACTTGAAAATGTCCACACATGTTTTTTATCTTTATCAAAGATGTACGCTTGTGAAATCATAACAGCAGGTTTTAAGTTTTTCATTTCGTCTGCTTCTGCATGCCCGCTGTCTCCGCACGGATCGTTCCATACAATTTTATAGAAGTAATACTTCTTTTTACCAATCACTGCGTGCTTATATTTGCTCTTCTTCCTTTTCATATCTCCTTATAGCACGTTCTACATTTATAAGTATATTTTTGTAATAAGGAGTCGTCCCTTTGTATTTCTGAGAAAAATTTGTATATTTGTAGAAAATCAGCTATAAGTGTTGATATATAACAATAATAGCTTACACAAAAAAATTTGCTTTCTACAAATATTTGTAGACAACCTTCTAAAAGTATTGATTTATTTGACTTTTTCATTTTTACACTTTCTACAAAAATGTGCGACAGAACGTTACAAAATGGCCAAAAACCTATCTTGGACACCCGCTCCTCGCCTCTCGTTGCCCGCATCCAGCCGGAAATTTGTAGAAACGAGCGGCTAGAAACTTACTTTTTTCTCCTATATTTCCCATTATAGATTCGGTGTATTATCTTATTTATCTTCTCATCCTTTTTATCGAATGCACCAATAGGAAGAGTTTTTAGATCCTGTAGTTTATTAATCCAGTACAATTGTCTAACTGTTATTTCTGTAATACTCACTCAACCTCCATAACCACTTCCATTTGTACTGCCTAAATCTTGACCCATTTAGGACAAACTGTTGATAAAATAAATCTGGTGTGCACATCATGATCACACATTGTTCTATGTTCGTACCATAAATACAGTCATGAGCTGTGGCGTAGGCAACGCCCTGATAGTAATAATCTTCTATCCACTCTTCTCTTTTAGGCTTGTTGCTTTGTTTGAAATCAATTATACTTTCGCGCCCTTGGTAAACTCCAACAAGATCTGTCTGACCAGCATACAAACCAGGGTATGATAAAACCACTTCAGAGCCCCATATTTCATCAAGATTATTAAAACCCTTGTCGATGATCACAGCAGCCATCCTATGCGCTCCCTGACCCGTCTCTGTCATGTCTAGGATGTTGTTTCCGTTGATGTGATGCTCTAAAATACTATGCATTACAGATCCTCTTGCAGCTGCCACATTCTTGACACGATCTGCCTCATTCTTGCCTACTTTAGCTTGCCACTTAGCCAAAGACTCTCGCTTCTCGATACTCTGTGTTTGACCCAAAATGGTCGTTACCGATGGCAGCTTCTCGCTACCCACTTCATAAGTTCTCTTGCCATCTACACTAGATCGCACAGACTTTGGGTATATAAATTTTTTATTCCAGTTTATCATCACCTTCGCCTTTAAAGAATTTCTCACAGTGTCGTAGATATTCTTCTTCAGACTGCTCTTCATATCTAGGTCTATCTATTTCGTGTAGATCTTCTTTCTTTTCTTCTATGGGTTTTTTAATTTTTATTTTATGTTTAATACTCATAATGACTTATAATTTTTCCTAATATTTCCTTCTTAGTTATAGCATAAGGATACAAAAATTTAGCTACAAAATTTGCATCTCTGTGTGAGCATCTCCATCGGTACTGATCCTTATAATGAGGCTTACCACTTGGAGAACTATTCTTTTTATTTAAACGAACAGTGCCTACTTTTACTTTATCATGGATATGACGCACCGTTTTCTCATCAGTCATAGAAAGTTCTAAAGATATTATCATACAGTTATATCGTTTACCTTTTCGTTTAGTTTCCATTCTTCTCTTAAATTGAGCACATCCCTCACCATCAAACAAACCAGCAAGATATATTGCATCATCTCTTTTCAATGACTCTACCTTGCTTGTCCCTTTTTCTATCAGGCCATCTTAAATCAATATCATCTCTACTACCATCTTTGTGTAGTATAATAATACGATGTCCGTGCTTGGTATCTCTCACCCAGAATCTTTCATAGTTTGGACAAACTTTATAACTATCTCCCTTTCTCATCATTTAGGTTCCTTTCCCTTTATTATTTTAGATATAAAATTTTTATGTTTGTTAGTGTATTCTACAAAGTATTCTTTTTTATGATCAAGTTTGGCCCTTAGCTTTTTAAAAGACATAGCATACATATTTTCTGCTTCTTTTAAATTTACAACGTTATCTTTTTTATCTTGTTCATCTTGGGTCAACTCTCTAACTTTGTATGTGTAACGCATTATTTTTTTCTCCTGTTTTCTCTATCTTTAATATATTCGGGTGCAAAGTTGACAATATTATTTAAAGGCGCTGAGTCATGAACATTACCAGACACAGAGATCCTCGTACAATCTGCTTTGTAAGGACTAACCCAATGTTTTAACCACGCAGGAAAGATAAACATATCTAATTCTTCAGGAAAGTATGACATGTACGTTATACATTCTCTTGGTCCATTACCGTACAAAAATTGTATACCACCGGGCCCACAGCTCTTACCTTTGTATTCTTGATTTTCTTTTTTAAGTTCATCAGGTATTTGTAAATAGATTACAAAAGATAACTTACCGTCATGATCATGGGGTGGGTTAAATTCATTTGCCTTTTGATAATTAATCCATAAAGCAGACATAACATATTCAGGTTTTCTTTCGTATGGTTTCTGTGTCCATTGTTGATAGGCTTGATCGTATACACCTAAATACTGAGATAGTATGGGTACAAGTTTTTTCTTAGATTCATCATTATAACCTGTCTCTTTTTCTATTTGTCCTGCTAATTTAGTTCTAAAATCAGTTTTATTTAATTTAGCTTCATCTAACAGCATCTTACCGTATTCAGGTTTAATCTTGCATTTTATAACACAAGGTCCCCAGTTAAATATTTGTATAGGTATGTTTTCTTTTGTCATAGTTCTCCTTTGTTTCTAAATTGATTTACCGCATCATGTTCTAGTTTTTTTATTTTACTTCTTAAATCTAATATTTCTTTTTCTATCTTTTGATTATGTTGATGTAGCTTCGCGTTCCTAAATTCCAACACACGTATCTGTTCTTTTGCACAATCTAAATCGTTCATCATTTAGTGCAGTTTTCTTTCGATATATTTACTTCACCTTTTTCTTTTAACCAAACATAACTCCACTCAGAATTATTTGGTGTACACGCTTTACCAAACTGTACTCTGTATGTACAATTTGTGAGTAATAACGCTGTTAATATTATTAGCATTGTCTTCATTGTTTTATTGTTCCTTTCACGTAGGCGTACTGCCTTGCGTATTCATTTATAAGTTTATACCATTCTTTCTTATATTTTTCTTCTCTTGTTTTTTCATAATTGTTTGCTGCCTGGTTTATCAAATCAATTAATTTCATAAATTTCATTTGTTACCTTTCATAAGTATTTGTTTTACTATTGTAGACGTTGGGTCTAACAGATCGTTAGGATCATATTTACTGCAACTTGTTATGGTCAAGACCACTATAATCATAGCTAAAGTCTTCATCTTCTACCTCTCCTGCAGATTCACACACTGCACATTGTATTGTTATTTTTTCTGTTTCAGATGTATCCTTCCAAATTCTTCTGTATCCGTTGCCCATGCATACATCACAAATTTTACGAACCATTTTTTATTCTCACTAAGTTTTTAGCTTTTCTATAAATGTATCCAGGATCATAACCTGCATAAATACATACCTGAATAAAATCTCTGTTCCCTAAGTCAACCCATTCAAGAGCTGATATCATCTCCCCATAAGTTAAAGGTAGAGCTTGTGCTTTCTTTGAACATGCTTCGTAAACTCCTTGTGATAACACAGCTTTCCAAAGTTTTTGTTCTGGTGTTAGTTTATGTTCTAAAAATATGCCACTATTTGCTAACTCTGCCATTTAATTTTCTCGCTTTCTCGTTAACTAATGTTTTTACAACTTGACTACGACTCAGTTTAACATCTTGTGCTAACTTTGTTTGTAGTTTTGTTATTGTTGCATACGTGTCATTATCGACCGTTATGTTTTTGTACTTGCTAAAATCTGTCATAGCTTGTAACCTTTCTTTTATTATTTGTTTTTCCTAAATATAGGACAATAACTCAAAATATACAAGGGGTCAAATGAAATTTTTACTAATAATGCAGGTGTGTTCGGCGCTTCACATGTCCTGTATGAATGAAATGCCTGCAGGTGAATATAAGACCCATTTTGATTGTGCAACCGCAGGTTACCTTAACGCTATGGGATTGATGAGAGAGTTAGGCGAAGATGAAGTTAATAGAAGCCAGATTACTGTTCAGTTTAAATGTAAAACCTATGACTCAGTTTAGAATCATTCTAAACTATTGCGGTGGTTTATCACTACAAATATAACCAATAACATCTTTGTCTTGATACTTGTGGTAATAATGATTGCCGAATACTTTACGTTTCTTTCTCTCTCCAACTTTTACATTCTGCGTATACCAAGACTCACAGCTATCGCCAGATACAACCTCAAACGATTGCATTTTAATATCTCCTAGTGTTGTTAAATATAACAACGTTATGATGGTAACTTTTTCAAACACTACCGCCCCTGGCCTTTGTACTTCTTTCTGTGAGGTTTTCTTTTGTTTAATCTTTTGGTGTGTACACCTGGACGTTTTTTAGGAGTTCGTTTGTGATAATTACTAACTCCAAATAACGGTTTCTTTTTAGCCATCTTTTTCGTCTAGTTCTTTTGTTTTTTGCACAAACTCTCTGTCTTTTTCATCAAGTTTTAAATACTTAATAGATCCATTTATATATTGTCTTGTTTCTTGACCACAATGTGTACACTTATAATAGTCAGTTACAATAGCGACTAACAAAGTATCTTCATCACAGTGTGGACAAATTCCATGAACGGTATCTATATAACCTATTCTAACCACGGTGTGTATGATACTTTACCATCAACTCTTTGTGCTCTTAAAGATTGATTTCTATTTTGATCTGTTGAGTAGCTGCAATGTATCCAGCCCGAAGTTGGTTCGTTGTCGCGGTAAAATTCTAAAATAAGCTGGTCATAATCAAGTTCATTCTTGATGTACAAAGCTAACTCTCTGTTGTCTACACCAGGTATCTCAAAGTCTGCTGCGGCTGCACCATTGTCTGCCACATGTTGGCTGTTCACACTGCTACCTATTTCTAGGCACAGCTGTGCACAACGGAATCCTGATGATATAATTAAGGGTTTATCAAAATGAGATCTGACTGGCTGCAATATGTTTGTGGCTAACGCTTTTAAATTTTCTATTTGTGCAGGGTTAGGATTATTATTAATTCCCTTACGCTCTGCTATCTGGCTCTTGGTGAGCTCATCTAAAGTTATGTTAGCTGTGAGTTTCATAATTTGTCGTTATCGTTTAACCCTACATATATTACAACACAAAGCAATATAAAAGCTATCACAGTATTAATAGGAAAAAAGGGCTCCATTATTCAGATATTCCCATCAACCATAGCATTAAAAATATATAACAGATTATTTCCATTATTCTAATATTAATTTTTTAATTGCTTTTGAGCCATCAATATTTGTTTCTATTTCTGCTTTTGATTTGAGACATTTGTATTGAACATTAGGTGTGAACTGTCTCTCCGCTATCCGCTTGTGGCGAAGGCATTGGGCCATACCCTCTGGCTGAATACGATGCTCTTTAATTTCAGGCCCTATAAACATTAGGAGGGCCACCACCTCAGCGATCATAATACTTTTCCTTTGTTTGGTCCTTCTTTAATTGTGTATTTGTGTGAACCGTTACCATTGATATCGACTTCTTCTTTCATAACTTTATTTAAGAAGATAGCATTCCAACCATTCTTATATGCTTCGTTAGTTGGTCTTGATCTGCCGTCGTATTTTTTACCTTTACTGTACTTTTTTTCCGTTGCCATTGTAATACATATCCCTATTTTTATCTTTTAGTTCTTCAATATCATCAAGAACTTTTTTCATTTGTCCTTGTAAAAACTCGATATTTATTCTGTTGTTCATCATGGACTCAATGTGTTTGTTGATCTTATCGGTTGTCTTATAAAGATCCTCCAACATCATGTATTGCTCGCTATCTGCGGGCAAAGATCCCATTTCACCACGAGGCCATTTTATCCTAAACTCCGTGTTCTCTTCAAGATCTTTTTCCATGATCTTAATTTTAGTGTCCGCTATGTTTAGGCGCTCTACAATTTGGAAATAGCCCATGGTGCCCAAGGCAACAATAACTATCAAACTGACAACCGTCTTCATCGGCATCTGTACAGCTTGTTCTTCTCCGATTTTTAGCGCCATAAACTACCTGTTGAATCTAGACACGATCCAGTTCCAGACAGCTTTTACTTTGTCCCAAACTTTGCAACAAACTGCTTTACATTTTTCAATCATGTTTTTTCTCCTCAATTTCATAGAAGAACTTATCAGTATCTTCTGTTTTCCATTGACTTGTATTCTCTACATTCCATTCAGATGTTTGCACTTTCCAATCTGGAATATTATCTTTTACTGTAAACGAAGGTATATCCCAAATGCATCTATTGTTAGGTTGTGCTGCATAGTTCCCATCGTCTAGGGCTATGATGTGAGCACATTTATGCTCGTGCGGTATCTCTGAATGATCCGTGTCTAATATATTAGCTTCAGGGTGGGCAAAGTCAACCGTAAATAGGTATTTGCCAGGGTGCCATTTCTTGTCTTTTCCTATGTATTTACCAGACTGTGCTTCTAAAATATCCCAAGAAGTAACAGCAGGATAATAACTAAAACAGTTCCATAACTGTAGTTCATCAAGTCTACGCCTAGGAACGTCTTTCGGGTTAAAGCCTCTTTGAATGAACGCAGATATTGGGAGACGATAGAAGACAGCTCCATTTTCCATAATACAATGAAAAAGGATACTACGCCCCGTAATAGCTGATAGACCAAAGATAATACAGTCTTCAACTTCTCCATGATGTTTTTTAAGGTCATAAAGATATTCCTTTCTTATTTGCGCATATTCCGGTGGTATGTTTGCATTTAAATAAGCCATAATTTTTATCCATAAATATCACCCCAAGTAGCGCCATGTTCATAGTCTACTTTGTTGGGTATCTCTAAATTAACAGCATTCTCCATAATATCAATTATTTTATGTGCCTTCTCTTCAGATTCAACAGATATATCTAATTCATCATGTATTTGTATATGTGGTAAAATACCTTCTTCATATAAATTTAACATAGCTTTTTTAGTCATGTCTGCTGCAGATCCTTGAATAAGTTTATTAAGAGCTTTGTATGTCATCGCTCTTTTTAAATGTCTTAAATCTCCATATTCTTTTATTGCTTCGTCAGTAGGTAAAGCTTTATGAAAACCAAATGATTTTGGCTCCCATTTATTAAATCTACATCTACGTCCTCCAAGTGTTTTTATATGTCCTAACGTTTGAGCTTGATTAGAGGTCATAGTCATAAGCTCTTTTACGAATGGTACACTATCGTGGTATTGCTCAAAAAGTTCTTCTGCTTCTTCTTTAGAGCCAAGTCCTAATTCTGCTTGTAGTTTAGCTTTACCCATACCATAGAAAAGACCCAAATTGATCGTCTTCGCTTGTGTTCTAGATATATTTGCCATATCAGCAACTGTTTGGTGGAAATCTACAGAGTCTTTTTTAAATGCTTCTACGATATCTATTACTGCCTGATCATCTTTTACTACAGGTGTTGAGGCTGCGAAGTGCACTACAAGTCTTGGTTCTTGTTGACTGTAATCAAAACAACCCCACTTACATCCTTCCTCTGGTATAAATAACCCACGTATCAAAGGACCTAGATCTTTATTTCTTGCAGGTATCTGCTGTAAGTTTGGATTAGAATAACTGAACCTACCTGTAACTGTTCCTCCTTGATCAGACTTTATTGGATTTATATCTGCATGTATTCTACCCTTATGGTTATGTTTTAATATAGTATCTATAAAAGTAGTATGTGCCTTGTTAATCTCTCTTGCTTTTGCTATGTTCTTAACAATTGGATGTTCATGAGTGGAAAGGAAATTTTTAGTAAATGAAGGTGAGTTTGTTTTTTCGGTTCTGGCGTAAGATAAGGACAGCTTGTCGAACACTTTGGAGATCGATCTTGCTGCCCATATTTGAACATCTACTCCTGTTTCTGCTTTTACTTTCAATAGGAGCTCTTCTTCCTCTGTACATAACTGCCTTTTCAATTTATGAGCACGTTCGACATCGACACGAACGCCTTTAAATTTCATATCAATTAAACAAGGAAACAATTGTGTTTCCAAGTCAAATACTTGTTGAAGATTTTGTTTTTGTATATCTACAGATAAACGTTTAAATAATTCTAAAGTTAAATCTGCATCTTGTTCAGCATAGGTTCCAACAAACATAGCAGGTAATTTGTACAATTCTTTTTTAGGATCAACACCAAAAGATTCTGCAGCTTCTCTCAGTGCTTGTTCGTTTTTAGTTTTGTTTAACTCATGAAAAGAAATACTATTTAAAGAATAGGACCATCTGTTTTCATCAATCAAAGAAGCCATGACCATGGTATCTATAATGTGCCCCTGAATAGGAATGCCATACGCTTTTATCCAACACACATCGTACATTGCATTATGGAATATCTTAGGACAAGGTAGTGCGCACACTTTTTTAAACCACTCTAGAACTACTCTTCTATCTATATTACCACCACCTTCATGCGCTATCGGATAATAACCTTTCCATCCTTCCACTGCTAAAGCTATGCCTACAATCTCACCATGACCTTTAATTGCACCAGATCCTCTTGAAGTCAAATCAGGATCTTTTGTTTCTAAGTCAATGGCAATGTATTTCGCATCACTAAGATCAGGGAACTCTTCTGGACAGTTCCACTCAGTTTGTGGTCTAAGAATCATTTTTTATCTTTCAATTTAAGTATTTCCAATTCACAATAATGAATTATTTTTTCTAGATCTTCTATCTTATTTTTAGATAAATATCTACAAACATATTTCACAACACATCCTTGAAAGAATGAGAGGTTATTTTTAGAAATAAACTCATACGGCTGTATGTTAAAATTTTTATAATGTGAACCTCCTACCTGTCTTGATTGTGGAAATGCTTTTTCCAAATCCTCTTTGTTTGTCATACGATTGCTCCTCCTATTAAATAATCTGTCTCTCCTTCGTTTTGTGTCATTACATATAAATTTTCTTTTGTTCTTGTAACACCCACAAAAAATACTCTATGCTCTGTATCTGGATTTTCTTGTGCACTCTTATATACTATACTTTCTAAATCTGTAAACAAGATAACATTCTCACATTCTTCACCTTTAACACCATGTATCGTAGAAATTTTAATTCTTGCGTCAGCCATAAGATCATCATCACTCTTTAGAATGGTTCTAATGTAGACTTTTGTTTCTTCTGAAAAGTTTAATGTCTCCCAGCTCCCCGTCGCTCGCAACCCGTGTTCAGCTCTTAGACCCTCTATGTTTATCTGTCCCTCTTCAATTTTGTCTAGTGTCTTGCCTGACGAGTACCCTCTTTCTATGTGTCCATCTTTTACTCTTAGTCTATCCCACATTTTTTTAACATCTTCTATGTCTACATACTCACCTCTATTTAATTTTATCCAAGTTCTATACGCTATGACATAGTCTTTAGGTAAAAGATCCTGTGTCCTTGTATCAAATCTTAATCCCATGTTCTGTATTCTATCTTTTACTGGATCTAACAATTTGTTAGTTCTAGCTAGTATAAACCATTTACCTTTGGTAAAATCTAAATCTTTAAACTTCTTTTCGTACATACTTACATAACCCTCTGCATCTCTAGGTTCCCATTTTTTAGGCATACGAGTTCTCATTTGATCTAATATAGATTGAGCTAGTTTATGTACAGCTCTCGGCACCCTCTGTGATTTTATTTGAGGACACATCTTACCTTCTAAATTTATAAAAATACGAGGATCAGCCCCTTGAAATGAGTATATGGTTTGATCATCATCACCCGCCACATAAGAGCGAAGAGTATGACTCTCTAATTTTTTAAACATATCCCATTGCAAAGGACTTAGATCCTGTGCTTCATCAAGAAAAATGGCATCTAGCGGTGGACCAATAATGTCATCTTTCTTAACAAATCCGTCAATCATATCTACATATTCAAACATACCTGTACCTCTCTTAAATTCATTTAAGTGTTCAAACAGATCTCTCGTTTGATATGTATTAGTGTTGTAATGTAATTCTAATTTATAAGCAGCTTCATCTATTTTCATTTTTGTATTTCTTGCATATTCAATAATTTTCATGTGATTATGTTTATATCTAACTTGACCTAACTCATCTGTATATGCTTCAAAGAAAACGTCTCTAGATCCAGGATAGAAGTTTTGAAATGTTTTCCATTTCTTACCCTGTAATAAATTTGTTTTAGGCTCTAGTCCTTGTGCCTCTACTCCTAATGCATGCATGGTTTGTACAATAACGTTTGGATTAGTTATTCTATTTCTTATTGTTCTTACGGCTGCTCTACTGTATGCAATAAAAGCTATTCTCTCTGGCTTTGTTTTAAATACATCTATCTCTTCGTTTAAGAAGTTTAACAATGTTCTTGTCTTACCAGTTCCTGGTGGTCCAGGTATTATAACTCTGTGTTCTCTTTCGCTCATTTAAATGGTGGGTCTTCTATTTTTTTAGCTCTTATAATTGGTTTATTTAATTCTACTTCAGATATCTGTATGTATCTCACACTCTTCTTATTTATCTTGCCCCCTATCTCCTCTGCACCAAATTGTTTTTCTAACATTCTTGCTGTAACATTTTTTGGATATCTTTTTTCTGGCCATGATTTTGTTCTTATTAAAAACTTCCAGAAGTCTTTAAATTTAAAATATGTTTTACCGTTCTCTGTAAAAGATTGACCAAGTAAAAGAGAGTTAAAATCTTTACCTGGTGCACGTGTTATATAGTCAGTTAGTATTTCTTTTAGCTGAACATCTATCTTAGTGGACTCGGGAGCCTCTATAGGTAATGCATTCTTCAATAAGTTGTTAATAGCTTTTCTCCAAACTAATTTTGCTACAGGAGGCATGGCTTGGCTTATTTGTTCTAAACATTTTAATGAAAACTTGTCTGGGTCATGAAGATGTATTGAATCTACTTCAACTTGTTCATCACCTATTGTTACGTAATACAATGGTGGATCTGATTCGTACTTTTGAATTTCTTTTATTTCTGTTTCAGGTAGACCATCACCTATACCAAATTCTTGCATGACACATTTCTTTGCATTGCAGAAAGATACAATAGGTTCGTCTTTACATTTATATTGATAGTCTTGTTTATCTACAGAGTTAGCTACATTATCTACTCTTGATTCCTCCATAGGTGGATCACAATAAGTATTGTTGTAGTGATGAAGTTTACCTTTCCAACCATTTGGATATCTTTTTTTAAGGTAAACACCAAAGTTATAGATAGCATTATTTCTATGTCCCTTACCTATTCCTTTTTTAGATAACGATACTAAACATGGTGGTGCACCTTTTAATAAATCAGTATCATCTTTCTCCTCTTCTACACTTAATTCTGTTAGTTCTGTCTCAGTTAGTTTTATTTTTTCATGTGCTTCAAAAAATTGATATATATCCATTGCTGACCCATCATCTTTGATTCCATACCTCATGGACAACAAAGCATTATGGTAAGGTAGATTTAAAAAACTACCTGTGCCTCCCTTGTTCATGTCTACTTTATTTTGCTTTGGAAATATCTCTGCATTTGCATAACCAAGTTTAGCTGCCATTTCTTTTAATCTACTTCTAAATACTGCAGCCGGTGCAAAAGTATCTGTAAATAAAAATACATGTGCCCCTCCTGATTTAGATCTACATACTAATAATGGAAACTTATTCTTTCTAATTTGTTTTATTAATTCTTTGTGATCAAAGCCGTTGTATTGATCAATATCTATGCATGCCCACTTACATTTGTTTTTTTCATTGATAGGTATAATACCGAGAGCAGGATCTTTACCCTTTAAATGATCAAAAAACATTTCTTTAGTTGGAGGTTTTTTAATTATAAATGATTTTGTTTTGTGTTTACCACGATCATCAAACTCGTCTGTTTTCCTTGTTTGACCGTATGCACTATACGAACCCTCAAATATATTTATAAATTTCTCTACGTCTGTCATGTCCACCACTTTGCTTTCGGAGGCGGGACGAAGCAACGAACCGCCCCCAAAATCATTTATGCTTTATCTTTGATACCTTCGTAGAACTTTTTAGCTCGTTCATACATTTTAGTATCTTCTAGCATTTTAACTTTTTCAACGTTGTAGCCATACCATTGATTACCTTTACCTGTATTTAATACAGAGGATAATTTATATATGTGGCTGAACGGTGGAGGAGTGTAAGGACCATTTTTACCATCAAAACTAATTGACTTCATCATGGAATTCCATTTTCTGCTAATCTTACCTTGAGATGAACTCATAGATATCATCGCAGTTTCTGAACCTCTTTCTCCTAAAATGATTACAAAGTGCTGACCAACAGTTAAAATATAATTACCATTTTGTAATCTATCTTTACCATCAGGTCCCTTTGTAGTTTTGTCTAGAATATCAGATGAGTCTGGATATATGTTTTCAGGTCTACCTGAACCTGTTCCATAATCTGCCCATTCTTGGTACTCTAATTTATAATGGCATGGGATAACTTGTAATCCTTTATCACCATCGTATAACACTTTCGTAACAGTGTTTAAAAACATACCAGGTTCTGCACCTTCTACGTAATTTTGATTACGCTTCTGTGCTTCTGCTGATCCGTTCTGTAATAGTTTTAAGATAGGTGGAGCCAGACTTTCTGTCTTCACATTCTCAAAACCTTTGCCTGCATCCGCTTCAAATAAAGAAGCTGATGGAAGGTTTTCCTTCTTGTTTGCTACTTGTTTCGCGTCACTCATTTCTAGTTTCTCCTTGTTATTTTTGTTTGGTTACCCTCAAACGGTTTAAATAGCTCCTCTGGAACATCTTGACCATTTTCAAGACGTTCTCTCACTAGAGCTTTCAGAGTCATAGGGTTTACACCAATCTTTTGAACTGGCTCAAACCCTTGACCCTTTGCAAGGTCAGCATATACTGCCGCCTTGTTGTCTTCGCCACGACCAAAGGTAACGGTAATGTCATTTTTAATAACATCACCTAGACCGTTGTTACGAAGCCATGTAAAAGCTGCTTCCTGTTGATCTTTTGGAATAGAGGCACCGTAGATTTTTTTGATCTCTACTGCTTCACCGTCTTTCAGCTTTAATTTTGTAATCTGCATATCATCCATCATTGCAGGTATTTCTACAGACGAAACTACTTTTGCTTTCTCTTTTAATTTTTTCAGAGACTCTTCAGCATTAGCTATCTCATCTTCTAAATCTTTTAACTCCAACACTTTGTCAGAT
>Ga0181369_1000313_pt1 | contig 13740 bp, 17 predicted proteins | sample LowvirmetaG_8_FD_130088 | JGI IMG/M metagenome (GOLD analysis project Ga0181369, IMG submission 130088) | Marine viral communities from the Subarctic Pacific Ocean - Lowphox_04 viral metaG | ecosystem: Environmental > Aquatic > Marine > Oceanic | place: Subarctic Pacific Ocean | collected... | reverse complement strand
TATGAGAAATACTTTCGAGACAGCAAATGAAGCTTATGAGTATATGCACAACGAGATCATCACAAATGGTGTTGAGTTTGCAGGTACCAAAGCTTTATTTAATATAGGGTTTACAATAGAAAACCCAACTAACAAAGTAATTACAAATAAAGAACGTAATTGGAAACATGACTACGCTGAAGCTGAATGGAAATGGTATATGTCTGGTGACAGAAATATAGCTAAGCTAGGTGAGATATATGGCAAAATACCTGCTATATGGAAACAGATGGCTGATCCCGATGGAGAAGTTAATTCAAACTACGGTTGGCAATGGCAAAGAAACAATCAGCTCGAGCATGTTATATACAAGTTACGAACAGAAGGAAACAGACAAGCAGCAATAAGTATTTACGATGGTAAAGAAATAAATAGTTATAAGTTTGATACGCCATGTACATACGCAGTACAGTTTACTGTAGTACAAAGCAAACTGTATATGTCTGTCTATATGCGTTCTAATGATCTCTGGTACGGTTTCTGTAACGATCAGTATCAGTTTGCATCGTTGCAAGAAATGGTTGCAGAGAGATTAAGTTTGCCTGTTGGTACATATTACCATCACGCGCATAACTTACATTTGTATAACGATAAAATATAATTTAAATGTATTATTTATACCACATACCAGGTAAAAAGATAGGCGTTACACGTAATCTTAATACCCGAGTAACCCTTATGCAAGGCTATAAGGAGGGTGAATACGAAGTTCTTGAGCAGTCAGACGATATAGATTTTATATCAGACCGCGAAATAGAACTTCAAAAGTCTTATGGCTATAAGGTCGACAGAAAATTATATAAAAATTTATTTAAATCAAATATGAATATAAACGCTACTGAACAAACGTCAACCTTTCCGTGTCCAGCTAACAAACTTAAAGGACATCTGATGGATAACATTGGGCTAAGCTGGAAAACTCTACACGGTAAATTCGAAATCAATTCAACTACAATACCATGGATTATACATAATGCAAAGACGTCTATGTATAATAACGAGAGATGTTACATTTATAACAAAGCTTATTACGAAGCTTTCTTAGCTGAACCAGGCTCTGAAAGTATAGACGCAACTGTCTTTGATAGTATTCGTGACTGGGCTGATAAACGAGGTATATATGATAGTGGAGATACTAAAACACAGTTTGTTAAACTTATGGAAGAAGTCGGAGAGCTCGGAAAAGCAATTCTTAAAAACGATAAAGATGAGTTTGTTGATGCTATTGGCGATTGTATTGTTGTACTTACCAATCTTTCCCATCTCGGTGGGTTTGACGTTGAGCATTGCATCAGCAGCGCTTACGATGAGATCAGCAATAGAACTGGAGCTATGGTAAACGGAACATTTGTAAAAGATGCAGATTAAAACTAAAGACAAGATAGTACAGGCAGTACTAAGGAAGATGGACGAACGTAGTGTTATAGGCCAAGAAAAATATGGTGCTACAATGATGGAAGAGATTGAAGGTCAGGTTAAAGACTTAGATCGTTTCTTAGTTGATGTTCAAGAAGAAATAATGGATGCGTTACTTTATATTGAAGCAGCGCGACGATGCTTGACTGATGAAATTGAAGAGGCAATGTTACGCCGAATAGATATCATAGGTCAAAACGGTAACGAAGGTTTACATTATGATACGCAAAAAGTATAAGCGTAAAAAACGAGGGCCAGTACAGGCAAAGAAGATATCATATGATGGTATCAACTTTGCCTCGGGTCTTGAACGTTATATGTATATGGCTTTAAAAAAAGCAAAGATCAGAGCCAAATACGAAGGAGAAACATTTGTACTAATGAATGGCTTTCATTTTCCAAACGAGTGTTATGCTCGCCAAGCAAACGGTAAAGGTGATTATAAGAACAGAGGTTCTAAGCGTATACTACCTATTAAATATACACCTGATTTTATTGGTGATGGATTTATTATTGAAACAAAAGGTAGAGCCAACGAATCTTTTCCAATGAGATGGAAATTATTTAAGCTATTAGTAACAAAGCAGTTCCCTGACACTGTGTTATACAAACCACAAAATCAAGCAGAATGCGACAGAACAATACAGCTAATCCTAGAAAAGCAAAGGACGTAGCGAGACGTAAGTATGCAGAGAGACAGATCGATAAGTTTATTAAATGGTCAGTTGATCAACGTGGTTTTTTAAAGTATAAAGATCTAATTGAACAACACAATAAACACAACATAAAAGTGTATGGCTAAATTAAATTTATTTGCATATAAAGAAAAATCAAAAGTGCGTAGACCAGGTGTTCACGCTAAAACAAAACATAGTAATAATAAACAAAGTAAAAATTATGTCAAACAATACAGGGGACAAGGTCGATAAGACTTGGTCATTATCATTTGGGTTTTACCCAGGTATATTATTCGGTATGAGAACATACGAAGAACCTAAACAAACAGCGTATGTATTTTACTTGCCATTTTTCGATGTGGCATATGAAGTGTTTAAATAATGGGATTGTTTAATGAGCGCATAGCGTACAAACCGTTTGAGTACCCTGAGTATTATACTGAAGGTTGGTTAAAGCAAGCGCAGGCATTTTGGTTACATACTGAAATACCTATGCAAGGCGACATTAAAGATTGGAAAGAAAAATTAAATGATAAAGAAAAGAATCTGGTTGGAAACATACTACTCGGTTTTGCACAGACAGAGTGTGCCGTTTCAGACTACTGGACCCAGAAGGTCGTGTCGTGGTTTCCTAAACACGAGATACAGCAGATGGCAATGATGTTTGGTTCGCAAGAAACAATACATGCTGTCGCTTATAGTTATTTAAATGAAACATTAGGTCTTGAAGATTATGAAGCTTTTTTACACGAGCCAGCGACTGCTGGAAGGTTTGACAATCTGGTTAGTTATAGCGGCACCGATCCTATTGGTATTGGTAAGTCTCTTGCTGTCTTTAGTGCTTTTGCTGAAGGGGTTAGTTTATACTCTGCGTTTGCTGTGCTCTATAGTTTTCAATTAAGAAACTTACTGAAAGGTATAGGACAACAGATGAAATGGAGTGTAAGAGATGAATCATTACATAGTAAAATGGGTTGCAAACTGTTTCGTGATATGTGTAATGAAACACCTAGTTTATTACAGGATTGTCAAGAGGATATATTAGAAGCTGCTAAGACTATGGTAGAGTTAGAAGAAAAATATATTGACAAGATGTTTGAGATGGGTGATATAGAAAATTTAAAGGCATCTAATCTTAAGGAGTTTATAAGAAAAAGAACAAATGAAAAACTACAAGAACTTGGCTACCGAGCCTTCTTTGAAGTCAACACTAAAGCGGCTGATAACCTTGATTGGTTTTATCATCTTACCGGTGGTCATACTCATACAGATTTCTTTGCTATTCGTCCAACTGATTACTCAAAGGCTAACGAAGGCGAAGACTTCGAAGATATTTGGTAGACTACTAGACAAAGAAGATATCGATGATATATATTAAAGACGACTTTTTACCATTACCTCTTTATAAAGAACTCGTAAACTTTTGCGATGAGTTTAAAGAAGTAAAAACTCCAGGCAAATCTTTTTGGGTTAAAGAACTTCCATCAGAACTAACGCATTACATAGAAAGATCTTTAGAAAAGTTAGAAAATAGAGATGTTAAAAGTATATTGTGCTTTGCTAGAGAGGCTAAGCAAGGTCAAGACAATAAGTGGCGTATACATAATGATACTATAATAGAAGAACAACAACCAGACAGAGCGATAGTATTATACGTGAAAGCCAATGAAGATAAATTAAACGGCACAGCTTTTTGGGAACATGAAAACTATGGTCATACTTACAACGAATCAAGTCCAGAAGAATTTAATCGCATGCTTACTGAAGACGCAAATAATAAATCTAAATGGAAATTAAATTCAGTTATAGGTTATAAAGATAACAGATTATTATCTTATCCTTGTAATTATTTTCATAGTAAATATCCTAATGAATATAAAGATCAACGTATAGTTGTAGTAATGTTTTATAAATACTTATGAAAGAAAGTAAATTAATTGAAATGCAAAAAAAGATAGAGTCTCTTGGTAGAATAGTTGAGTTGTTACTTGGCGAAATATCAGCGATGAAAACTTTATCTTATGGCACACATGAAACTTTAAAATTAATGCCAGGTTATGAACAAGCTATCGAGCAAATTAAAGAGAAAGTGGCTGAAGAGCCTAGTAATGGAACGTCGTCTGACACCGACGGAAAGACTGGCTAATAGATTAGGTTATATGGGGACTGGTTTTTTTGTGACCGCTCCTCATATGCTACCTGATACACCAGGTGTAGTAATATATTTTTTAGCTGGTTTGTTTTGCACGCCGCAAGTTTGGGTTGCAAAGCAATGGAATTTAGTTATAGTAAACTTAAATGTAATGATAGCATATGCATTGTTATTTTTTAAATGAAAAAAACAATTAAGTGTAGTCTATGTGATCAGACGTTTTTAAACGGTTGGGACTATAGAGAACATTGGGAACAAGCTCATTTAGATTGGGCAATGGAATATGCTAAAAAAAATAAAAATGTGGAATAGCGAATGGAAAAAAGGTGTTGACTATCCTGCTTGGGGAGACACTGATGTATATAAAAAGACTATAGCAGGAGGTTACTTATTACCATGGGAAACACCACGTGACGCTTACATGCGTGTAGCTAGTACAATTGCTAAGCGTTTGTATAAGCCAGAACTGACAGATACTTTCTTTGATTATATATGGAAAGGTTGGTTGTGCTTAGCTTCACCAGTATTATCTAATACAGGCACTGATCGTGGTCTACCTATTAGTTGTTTTGGTATTGATGTTGGAGATAGTATAAACGATATTGGTACAAAAAATTTAGAGATGATGTTGCTCGCAAAGCACGGCGGCGGAGTTGGCATTGGTATAAATATGATTAGACCCGCCGGCGCAACAATAACAGGCAATGGAACATCTGACGGAGTCGTACCCTTCTGCAAGATATACGATTCAACAATACTTGCTACAAATCAAGGATCAGTTAGACGCGGAGCTGCTAGCGTCAATATCAACATTGAGCACGACGATTTTGACGAGTGGCTTGAAATACGAGAACCTAAAGGCGATGTCAACAGACAATCGCTTAACTTACATCAATGCGCAGTTGTTGGTGACAAGTTTATGCGTCGTCTTGAACAAGGCGATGCGGAAGCTAGAAGCAGATGGAGTAAATTACTTAGAAAGCGAAAGTCAACTGGAGAACCGTATATATTGTTTAAAGGAAATACTAACAAAGCAAATCCAGCAGCTTACAAAGACAACGCTTTAAAAGTACATATGACTAATATCTGTAGTGAGATTGTATTGCATACAGATGAGTCACATAGTTTTGTTTGTTGCTTAAGTAGTTTAAACCTTACTAAATATGAAGAGTGGAAAAATACAAACCTTATACACGATGCTATATGGTTTCTTGATGGAGTGTTGGAGGAGTTTATTCAAAAAGCTAAGGGGCTTAAAGGTTTTGGAAACTCTGTACGGTTTGCTGAGAAAGGCAGAGCACTTGGCTTGGGAGTCCTTGGTTGGCATACGTACTTGCAGCAAAACGGTATACCCTTTGAAGGATTACAAGCACAGTTCCAAACAAGACGTATATTTAGCCAAATTAAAATTGAATCTGAACGAGCGTCAAGAGCATTGGCTGAGGTTTATGGTGAATCTCTTTGGTGTCGTGGCACTGGCTTTCGTAACACTCATCTTAGGGCTGTTGCTCCTACTGTCAGTAATAGTAAGCTTGCCGGTAATGTTAGTCCTGGCATTGAGCCTTGGGCCGCTAATGTTTTCACTGAACAAAGCGCGAAGGGTACGTTCATTAGGAAAAACAAAGAACTAGAAAAAGTATTACGTAAAGCTAGTATTAATACAAAAGAAACATGGGATAAAATCATGGCTGACGGTGGAAGTGTTCAAGATATTAAAGAGCTAGATGATTGGGGCTATGTTAACAGTAGGCTAGTACGTTTGTCTGAACATGAATCGTTAGATCTAACAGGCTTTGATAAAGTTAAAGATGTATTTAAAACCTTTAAAGAAATAAATCAATTAGAGCTTGTAAATCAAGCTGGCATACGTCAGCAGTATATAGATCAAGCTGTAAGTTTAAACTTAGCTTTTCCTTCTGAAGCTACGCCAAAGTGGATTAATCAGGTTCACATGGATGCTTGGAAGAAAGGTATCAAGACATTGTATTACATGCGCACTGAGTCGGTGCTGCGAGGAGATATTGCTCAACAAGCTATGGATCCAGACTGCGCCGCGTGTGACGGATAAAAAAAAAGGGCTCTCTTTCGAGGGCCCTTTCTTTATTAGGAACTGTTGGGTATGGTACGCCCATTTTATTTTGTTCCTATTTTATTTTTAAATATAAAGTTTTCACCTGACACAGCAAGCTTGTCAATCACTTCAGTCTGTGTTTCTCTAAGTAGCTTTTCAAGTTTATCTTTTTCTACAACCATGCCAGCTACTTTATCTTCTAACGCCTCGTTCCTTGCTTTTAAAGACTCTAACTCTTCAGGATTCTTACCTATGAAAGTGTATATGACGACTGATAAACTTCCGACGAGCATACCTACAATCACTTTAAATATATCGTTATTTGTCTCTGGTATTTCTTTAAAAGCTAGAAACAATAACAAACCCATTACCATAGCAAACACTGTTGCTGCGCCTACATACCCTCTTAACTCTTTATTCTTAAACATATTTATTATTTAATAAGTCCAAATAACATTTGGAGCTTTGTCCGTATCAATATCTATGTGTATAAAATTCTTGGCAATACCAATTCTATTTATACCGTGTTTTAAAAATAATTCAATAAGATTAAATCTTTCTCTACTCTCGCTGCAAGCTATATCTACAGCTAAACCTTTTAAATGAGATGATGCAGGTTTTCCTCCAACCTTCTCATTGTGAGCTTCAGTGCGGTAACCGGAGTTAACATGTATAGGTTTGCCGTACTCATCACGTATCATATCAAGCTTGCTAAGCATTTCTTTACTCATCATCTGCCCGCTACCTTGTATGTCAGGCGAATCAAACTCTTCATATTCAAAATACTTCATAACTATTTTCCACAGGGTTCTCCTGTTGCTACGTTAATCCAATTTTCTTTTTCAAACCAGTCACGCAACGTTGCTCCTTTTTTACGAGCACCTTTTACGTTTGACTTGCTAGATCTTTTATATTTACCTTTTGCAGCTGCATTGCGTTTAGCTGCAACTACTTTTTTCTTTTCAGACGCGCTCATTGACTTTACTTTAGCAGCAGGTAAACATACCTTACTAGTACCACCACCTTTTACTTTGCTCTTTTTTTCAAGTGGAGATGTTCTAAGTTCTTCAGCTTTTTTTAAAGCAACTTTGTTACCAGTGCCAACACCATAGTTAGCAACGCGCTGCCTCATTTTATTCGCCTCGTCTCCGTGTAGTGCTGTAGCCCAACAATGAGCTAATGGACTTTTATTACTCATTTCTTTTTCTTTTTACCCATCTTACTAGGTCCACCAGCCTTAGTACATCTTACTCCCCAACCAGAGGCGTAAGCGCTAGGCCATACTTCAAATTTCTTTTTTGCTGCAGCTTTGCAGGGTCCACTAATTTTTCCCATGACTTTGTTTTTTAAGATCTATCCATTTACTAATCGTATAACCAATAGTTACAATCAATAAAAATATTTTTAACCCCATTTCTATATTTGTAAAAGTTGTTACGCCTAACGTTGATCCGTTGATTGCATATAGTTTTAGTTGTTGTAAATCCATTTGACTATTTTTTTACTTTTCGTTTTTTTACTTTACGCTTTTTAACTTTTCTTTTCTGTGGTTTCTTTTTTTCTTCATCAATACCTATTTCCCAGTCTTGCCAACCACCAAGTAATGCTAATCTTTCCCATGTTTCAAGCTCACTATCAGACGCTTTCATAAGGTTGTTTATTTTCTTAACACCTCTGTCTATAGGTATGTTAGTTGTAGCTGATACTACATTACCAACAGCCAAATAAGCTGGGTTGTCTAATCCCCAGCCACCGTTAATCATTTCGTCTTTATCCCACTTAAATGATCTTGCTGCTTGATTTATTTTAGATAGCTTAGAAGATACAGGTGGTGCTATTCTTTGTAAGTCAGCACCTACTTTTTCGTAGTTAGGATTATCTTTTTGTGACTCTCTTACTATACGTATTATAGCATTTTTAGTTACTGACATTACGCCACCAGCTACGCCTGTACCTCTTAATAAAGAATCAGCCATACTGTTAAGTATGTTTACATACTTTTCTTTTTTCTCTTCATCTTCTGGTTCTTCATCATCAAACGCCATGGCAAACAACGCTTGTTGCAGAGCGTTAAATATTAAGTTTTGTACAGTAGCGTAGTAAACTATTTTACTTACGTTTGTTTTATCATCACCTCTTCTATTTTTTAAATCACGTATAGACTTGTCTATTATTCTAGCGTACTGAGATGGTGTGTTTTGAAAAGCTAATATTAATCTTCCAAGCGGACCTGCCTGCTGCATTGATATACGATCTGGTCTAGCAGACTGCTGAGACTCTTCAGCTGTTTCTCTAAAATCTTCAAACGCTTTAGCCTCTGCCTCTTGTTGTGATAAACCTTGCTTAGTGTAAGTTTTAATTCTGTTTCTATAAAACGTGGCTCCACCTGAAGCAATAGCAAAGCTATCAGCTATTTGTGTAGGTGTAAAACCAAACTGTAGTAATTTACTTATTACAGCTCTTGGCCCACCTTTCTTAGCCATATCAGCAATGTCTGCTTCGTTTACATTCATACGTAAACCAGATCTTCTAGCTTTCAAAAAGTCAGAGTTTATAAGTTTAGAAAAGTCTGACCAGTATTGTTTTTGATTTGCAAAAGCTTTTGCTGCAGCCAATGGATTGTTATCTGTAAAGTTTAAAAAGTTTATAGATGATAGATTCTGTAGCAACGCTGATCTAGAGTTAAAGAACATAATAGCACCAATACTACCTTGCAACCAATCTGTAAATCTACCTGTTAAGCTATCATCTGAAAACCTTCTATTGCGACCAGTCTTCATTCGCTCTAACATATTTTCCATAGCTTTACGATACTTCTTACCGTACGCGGCTTGGAGCTTATTCATATTTTTTTCAGAGAATATAACATCAACGTTGTTTTGCCATTGAGTTAAGTACTTAGCTCTAACGCCTGTATTTATACTTTCTTGTATATCAGTTGTTATTGTACCAGCTGGCCAACCTTCTTTTGGTTTAGCATACTCACCTTTTTGTATAGCCATAACTTGATCAGCAAACACCTGCAAGTCAGCGTTGTCAGCAACGTGCTCACTTAAATCTTTTAGATCTTGCTTGCTAATACCAGGAACATCATAACCTAGTTTGTTCCAAATATAAACACGCACAGCTTGCTCGCGGCTATATGGTTCACCAGGTATTTTCTTACGTAGGTTTTTAGGTACAAAGCCTAATTGTTTTTTTAAAGCTCTGTAGTCCTGCATAACGCTAAGTCTAGCATTATCAATATCATTAACAGCTCTAGCATAAGGATCTATTAAATGTTTCTTGTACCAAGCCATTTGTGAATCACCAAGTTTACCTTTGCTTAGTGTTTCATATAACAAACCTACAAAGTCTTGAGCTGAGTATGGTATACCTCTAAACACTCTACCAAGTGACGCTCCAGCTACCTCTGCTTTTACTTTCTTGTATTCTTTTTCCGATGCAATGCCAGTTGTTTGTTCTAGTATATCGTTAAAACCTTTATCTAAAGCTTCTGACTTACTGTGTTTAACATATGCCTGTCTTACTTTTGATTTAACATCTAATACATTAAGAGCGTCTTGCACTGCTTTAACATTTTTATAAGCATCATCTGCAAAATAAAAATCATTATAACCCTCTGCAGCTTTACCTACAACCCAACGTGCTTTAGCTTCAGGTGTACTGTTACCTAAGCCTACGATATTTTTAAGTGGTATATCTAAGCCTATTGCTTTTAAAAACTGGTGTATAGGTTCTGCAGCTGCTTGTGTTCTAGCTGTAAGAATAAACACGTTATCATTACCAAACTTCCTATTACGAGCTACGGCCTTTTCAAACATAGGACCTTTAGCTCCTTTAGTAACTTTTTCAAACTCACTAAAATCAAACTCAGCGCCTTCTTCTAAAAGCTGCTCACCTTGTTTAGCAAACTGTTCAGCTGTTAGCGTACCTTCAGTTCCGTCTGGCATTGTGTACAATACGTTAGACTTGGTAGTAGCAAGTGTGTCGTCAAAGTCCCATACGCTTATACCTTTGTCAGAAGCGTTAGCGTTACGTGAAAATCTAATAGCTTGATCAGACACTTCCATTACAGCTAAAGTATTTTCAACAGGACTACCTGGAACAGCAGCCATTACTTTAAGCTTTTCGTCAGCATCTAATGCTTCATAAGCCGTTAACCTACCTGACTTAACGGCATCAGAGTTAGCTTTATCAGGAAACAAACGCATTGTAACAACATTAACCATACTAAAAGGATCGAATGTGCTAGGATCTTCTAGTCTAACATTTGGTGGTAATTTTTTGTTATTAGATTTAGAAGCTTTAATTTTACCAACTACTAGTTTTTCATTTTCTTTAGCTATATCTGCTTGTTCTTGACCGTATATAACGCCATCTTCTAGTGACTCTATAGCATACATATTTTTTAAACCTAACGTTAGATCATCATAGTATCTTAAAGTTTCACTCATTGATTCGTCCCAATAAGCCGGTAAAGATTTTTGTCTTTGTATGTTTATGTTGCTGTCCATTATTTCAGGAATAATAGCAACATTGTATTTTTTTCTTAGCGACTCTAAATCTATTTTTTTACCATAAAAATGATCTGTAAGTTTTAAAACTATAGCTTCTGTTGGTATAAGATGTTCGTACGTTACAACATTAAACTGAGGCCCAACATAATAATATGAAACAGGAGCAGCAGCTTTTAACATACTACTCATATTAGATTTTAAACTCATCATAGTCATAGCAAAATCTAATTTAGTACCGTTGTCTCTCATATACTGTAAATAATCTATAAGCTCATTCCAGTTTTGTAAAGCTTCTTTTTGTCTTAAATCAAACTCTTTTTTAAAGTCTTCTTTTGACTTAACAACTCTTTTTCCATTTACAGTTTTATAAGATTTTTGCTGAACTTGTTTTATTTTTTGTTTAAAATCTTTAATAGGTTTATTATCATAAGACACAGAAGTTATTTGTATTCCTTTTTTTGTGGGTTTATATTCAATGTCTACTTTATCTATTTTTTTTAATTCATCTAGAAAATCTTTGTTATTTTCAAATATCTGATTTCTACCACCACCTATTTTACCTGCAGATGTTTGATGGCCTCTATATATTTTCAATATAGTTATTAAATCTTCAGGCGATTTAATTTTCTGTGCTGCAAAGCCAACGAATAAATCTCTCTGTTTTTGTATTAAATAATTATCACTAAACGCTTGGCCAAAATTATTTATAAACTCTTTTAAATCTAATAGTTTAATTAGGTTAGTACCCAACTCTTGCTGCTCTATTTCTTCTACAGATACTTTACCTACGCTTGTATTAGATAATTGATCTTTATATTTTTCATATTTAACTAAAGATCTAACTATAGCAGGAGTAATAATTTGAATATCCTCATCGCTAAAGTTTTCTGAAAGCATGTTTCTAAGCACAGGTCTAAACTTAGCAGTTGTTTTAACTGGTTCGTTTTGAAAAGCTTCAAGCAACTCAGGGCCTTTATCTACAATTTCATCTTTTTGCTGTCTATTGGCTTTAGACATTTTTATATCAATACTTAATACTTCTTGTAAGTTTTGTTGATCTATTGGTTTTGCCTCTGCTTTACTAAATTTAAGACCAGCACTTAATCGCTGAGCCTTATCAGGCATAACGTCTTCAGCTATACGGTTTTGTATATGAAACTTTAATGCTGCTTTGTAATGCTGTGAGTCTCGATATAGTGGAAGTGGTTTTCCGTCTTTACTTATTCTATTAAACTCTTCCATCTTACCATCATAGGTTGGAAGAGTAATGTTAACTCCTTTTAATATATCTTTATACTGCTTTAATGTACCAACAAGATTATCATTAGCATCGTACAAAACTTTACCAAGCTTAGTTTGTTTTATACCAGTAGCTTTTTTATCGTCATCTTTTGTTTTAGGAAGTCTACGAAAATCATCTTCAGCATTCCTATTAAGAAACGTACGCATGTTTCTTATTCCAGCTTCATCAAAGTTTTGAAAATTTCTTTTGAAATCTGATATACCAGCAACAGTTTTAATTCCAAACATATCTGCATATAGCTGAGCTAAATTATTAGGTATATCTTTTAACTCTTTAAACCTAGATATATCTTTACCTTTAAATGCAGTTTGTATTTCCTCTGTAATTTTATTTTCTAACTCTTGAGTGTTGGCAGCACCTACGTTGCTTAAAACTTCATCGCTATATACTACAGTTTCAGTAGGTTTTTTAGCTAAAGCTTTGCCTCTAGTGCTAACAGGTGTTGTTTCTTCAACAGCAATACCTTTAGCTTCTGTTATGTCAACCGCTTGTGTTGTTCCGCCTATAGCTTGAGCTCTTTCTAATATCTCTGCTTGCCTAGGACCAAGTCTGGTGTCTATAAAAGTGGTTACTTTAGATACTTCAGGATTATAAGTATCAAACAAAGCAGTGTTTCTACCTGGAAATATTCCTTGTATTTGTTCTGTAACAGCTTCTTTTACCGCATCCATAGGTATACTGCCAGTAGGATTAAACTTAATAGCTTTACTTATAACAGGAAAATTGTTTTCTACAATAGCTTCTATAGCTCCAAATTTATCTTCAGCTTTTGACGATGGAGACTTAATAGTTTCTACTAAACTTTCGTTAGTAAACACGTCTTGTTTTGCTAACTCTATAAACTCTTTACCACGTGGAGATATAGTCCTTGAAGCTTTAACTTGCTGTTCACCAGCTTGCTGCTCTGCTTGTGGTATTAACTCGCCTTCTGCACCTTCTTGAGCGACGGCTTGTTGAGCTGTAGTAATACCACCTTTTTCTAAACTATTGTTATAATCTTTAATAAAGTTATATACGTCTCTACCTTTGTTAAACTTTACTTTAACACCAAAGTTTTTCTGTAAAGCTCTACGAACTTTATCACCTATCTTGGTGTATATACCTTCATCAAATTTAATATCACCTGTAGCTAACGCATCTGAAAACAACGTAAGCGCTTCTTCCATTTGCACTTCTATTTTGTCATCTTTATATAACTCCATGCGTTGTTTAAACTTGCTGTCTTTTATTTGATCGACATCAATTTTATTTAACTCGTCTAATAAAGCGTTACCTAAATTTATAGATGCTACTGGATTATTCTTTAAAGTTTCATACAATATATAATGTAAAAACTCATGCGCAGCAACGTTTACAGCTTGCTCATTTAAAGCAACTTCTTTATTTATAACTATAGTGTTTGGTTTACCATCTACACCAGGTATAAAAAACCCTTGTTGACCAGCAGACTCTTTAACGTCTACGTTAGGGTTATCTTGTTTAATTAAAAAGTTTTCTACTTCTGAAGTATTATCAAATACTTCAAAATCTAATTGATCAACATCTTCTGTTTCTTTTTTAAC
>Ga0181369_1000311_pt1 | contig 13767 bp, 26 predicted proteins | sample LowvirmetaG_8_FD_130088 | JGI IMG/M metagenome (GOLD analysis project Ga0181369, IMG submission 130088) | Marine viral communities from the Subarctic Pacific Ocean - Lowphox_04 viral metaG | ecosystem: Environmental > Aquatic > Marine > Oceanic | place: Subarctic Pacific Ocean | collected... | reverse complement strand
TGAAAGAAAACCGTGAAAACTTAAAAAAATTGTATCTCTGATATATAATTAGCACCTTGCCGTAAGATAATGTTATCATTCTTACTTCCTCTAGCATCTAAAATCATTACTGATACCGTTGCTAAAATTCCTGACAATGAAGAGTTGGGACAAAAACTTGTAGAAATTTGCTTAGTCATTCTTAGAAAAGCAGTAACTTTAACAAAGACTGATATGGATGACCAACTATTAGCAGTAGTTGAAAAAGCTATTCTTTCGCGAGAAGAAGTTTCTTCTAAATGATTTTTGAGGAGGGGTTGACTCTCCTCCTTTTATAAATATCTTTATAATGTAATTTTAAATAACTAGGAGAAAATACAATGCCTCTCTGGGGAAAAACCGAGACTGATGAGTCTAAACCAAAATATTTAACTCGTGGTGCCAAAAACCATGACCCAGCAGATTGTTTTGCTGATGAACGTGGATGGGTATTACGTCATAAAAAGGGCGGTACAAGATTTTGGGATGAAGTTATTGTAGCAATTGGTGGTCTTGCTGGTGGTAGTTCTGCAACAGAAGCACTGGGCGAAGCAACTATTAGTGCTATATTCTTTGAGCAAGAATCACTTGCACAAGCAGATACTGGAACAGTTGCTTTGATCTATAACGAGAAAGTAGATGTCACCGCAGGAGCAACACTTGTTGTGACTGGTTCTGTGACTGGTGCTGTCACAGCAACGTATGCAAGAGGTACTGGTTCTAACCGTATTGAGTTTGACTTTACTGTTCCTTCACAGGCAGAAGATCTTTCTATTGGTGCCCAAACAATTAGCGGTACGATAGAAGATGCTGGAACTTCTGTTGCTTCTGATAAGGTTGTTGCTGCTGAAGATGTTATTGGTGCTGGTGGTGAAGGAACTGACCTAACCATTACTGTTGCATAATAGTGTATGAAGTTCACTGAATTGAACGAAGATAATTATCTTTTTTTTGCTATTCAAAATTATAGTAACCCTCAGGCAGTTACTAAAGATGATTTTTATGATGATTTAAAAAGATTTAAATACCTCAAAAGATTGCTCAAAATTTACAATACTACGGGCGATCTTAAATTGCATTTAATTTTAAATCATATGATTATTCTTTATAATGTATTTGGAGAAGCGGCAACTCCATTAATGTTTTATAAAATTTCTAGTGAATACTGGTCAATTATAAAAAGTTTTATAATTTATTTGAATAGATATATCTCTTGTCCAAGTTTAGATCATATTAATTGTGATAAATATTCTACAGATAGGTTGAAAAAACTATGAAAGTATACACTATGAAAAATAATGGAATAGTTTATACTGAAGAAGTTCCTACTAATTCTACATCTTCTGGTGCTATTGCTGGATTGCCCCCAGATGAACCTCCTGTTCGTAAAAAGAAAAAAAAGTTAAAAACCGACATTTTCCAAAGGATTAAAAACGCTCGTATAAAAGAAGAAACAATGGAAGACCAAACTGTTATTCAAGAAATGAATCCCGATAATTCAAATACTGAAGTATCTTCTGCTATGCGAATGATACAACAAAAACGTAAACTGCAGAAGAAGCAAGAGCGTGAAAAACGTGCTGCTAATAGAAAGCAAGAGATTGCTTCCTTGTCTAAGGCAAAGGCAAAGGATTATCAAAAAAAAGCAGGTGACAGACAGAAAAATATTGCAAGAGATATTAATAAAATGTCTGCCAAGAAAACGGAAAAAAACTCTTACGACTGGCAGGGTGCATTCTCTACTCTTAACGAAGAGTTTTCCACACTTTCTATTGAAGAGCAGACTAAAGCACTCAAAGTTTGGTTAGAACTTTCTGAAGAGAATAGTGATAAATTTTTAGAACTTGTATTTGAAGATATTGAAAAACTTAAAATGTTTTTAGGTAGCATTTAATGGCATTTGGTCTAGGTAAACTCCAAGTCGTTGAACAAAAACTTGAAATCTACGAAGATCTTACTAGACAGATGTTAGTTAAATTAGAAAGTGCTGTTGAAAAAATTGCAGAAGCAAATATTCAAACTAACCTTCTATTAGAAAGACATGAAAACCGTTTGGATGAAGGTGAAAGATCTCATATTCTTATTGTCAAAATGGTAGAAGAGATCAAAGAATCTCAAAAAAATGATGTAGATAATATATATAAAAATATGTCTACCATACAAAATAAAGTTGAAGAAAATCAAAAATTTGTATTTGCTGCAGGCACAGTGTTAGCGACTATGATAGCAGTCTCACAACTGTTTGGAGTTTTGGGATGGACCTTGACACCCAAGGATGTTAGTGCTATGCTGGACAAAACGTCAAGCACTTATGTTGTATCTTGATACGAAGTACATTTCTTTAGTATCTCACAAATTACAAAAATTTAAAAAGACAAACACCACCTACAATTTTAGATGTCCTTATTGCGGTGATTCTAAAAAGAATAAGAATCGAGCAAGAGGATACTTCTTTCAAAAGAAAGGTTCTTATATTTTCAAATGCCATAACTGTGGCGTAGGGAGAACTGTTGCAAATTTTTTGAAGGATCAAGATCCTGATTTGTATTCACAATATACTCTCGAAGCATATAAGGAGGGAGTCTCTGGTAAAGGAACTAAAGTTCCAACCCATAAGTTTAACTTCAAAGCACCAGTGTTTGAATCTTCTGACATTTTTTCAACTTTAGAAAAAATCTCAGATCTAAATAAAACACATGTATCTTATCAGTTTCTTTATCAAAGAAAATTGCCACCTGAATATTTTTACTATTGTCCAAAATTTAAAGAATGGACTAACAAGCATAAACAGGTATTTTCTAATTTAAAGTATGATGAACCGAGAATAATTATTCCATTAAGGGATAAATCTGGTATCTTTGGATATCAGGGAAGATCATTGTCTAAAGACTCTCAACTTAGATATATTACTGTTATGTTAGATGACAGTAAAACAAAATTATATGGACTTGATACAGTAGATGAAACCAAACCAATCTATGTCACAGAAGGACCGTTCGACAGTCATTTCATTATCAACTCTATTGCTATGTGTGGTAGCGATGTTGACTGTAGCAGTTTCAATAATAGACATATATTCATCTACGACAATGAACCGAGAAACCGAGAGATCTGTTCAAAAATAGACAAGACGATAAAATCAGGATATTCGGTAGTAATATTTCCTTCAAACATTAAAGAAAAAGATCTAAATGATATGGTTCTTGCTGGACACGACGTTCAATCAATAGTAGAAACCAATACGTACAAAGGATTACAAGCAACACTCAAATTTACTAACTGGAAAAAAATATGACCAAAGGATTTACAGTACATAAGCGTGATGGTAGCACAGAACCCATTGAACTTACAAAATTGCATAAAATGGTTGATGCTGCGTGTGAGGGTCTTGCAGGGGTGTCTGCGAGTCAAGTAGAGATTCAATCTGGAATACAATTTTTTGATGGAATCACTACTGAGGAGATTCAGACTATTTTAATTAAATCTGCTCATGATCTAATCACTCCTGAAAATTATAATTATCAATATGTTGCTGCAAGATTGCTTTTGTATAGTATTCGTAAGCAATGGACACAGCAAATTGGAGTAGGGTGGGATAAGTATTCTCTTTATGAACATATTTTAAATAATGTTCATGGAACTACTGTATATGATCCTTTACTTCTTAAGAAATATACTGAGGATGAAATAATCGCAGCAGGAGAATGGATTGATTATGATCGCGATTTCATATTCACTTATTCTGGTTTGCAGCAGGTTGTTGATAAATATCTGGTACAGGATAGGGACTCTGGAACTCTTTATGAGACTCCACAGTTGATGTATATTACGATTGCTCTTGTTGCATTTTGCGATTATGATAAGTCAATTCGTATGTCTTATGTAAAAAGGTTATATGACTCACTCTCAAAACACAAAATCAACATTCCCACGCCTGTCATGGCAGGAGTTAGAACTAAGCTTCGACAATATGCAAGCTGTGTTCTTGTTGATGTTAATGACACCAAACATTCTATCCCTCATAGCAATAGTGCTATTTTCTCATATGTTGTACAAAGGGCAGGAATCGGTATTAACATGGGCAGATGCCGTGGAATCAACAGTAAAATCAACGGGGGAGAAGTTATTCATACAGGGGTTATCCCATTCCTCCGAATGTTTGAATCAACTATCAAAAGTTGCACACAAAATGGCATTAGAGGTGGATCAGCAACTGTCCACTTCCCAATCTGGCACCAAGAAATAGAGGATATTATTGTCCTTAAGAACAATAAAGGTACAGACGATAATAGAGTTCGTGGATTAGATTACAGTATACAGATATCTAAACTTTTCTATGAAAGATTTATCAACAAAGAACATATCACACTGTTCTCACCTCACGACGTTCCAGGTTTGTATGATGCTTTTGGTACTCCTGGATTTGATGATCTATACAGGGCTTACGAGGGTGACCCAGATGTTCCTCAAAAAGCAATTGATGCCCAGGAGTTTATTCTGGACCTTTTGAAAGAACGTGCAGAGACTGGACGGATCTATATCATGAATATAGATCATTGCAATACACACTCTTCTTTCAAAGATAAGATAAGTATGAGTAATCTTTGTCAAGAAATTACTCTCCCTACAGAACCAATTGAATATTTTGAGGATGTAGATGGAGAGATTGCTCTTTGTATTCTTTCTGCTATTAATGCAGGAAAGATTAAAGAATTTTCTGATATGGAAGAACTGTGCGATCTAAGCGTTCGTATGCTCGATGAATTAATTGACTATCAAGAATATCCTGTGAAGGCAGCAGAACGTGCTACAAAGGCACGTAGATCTCTTGGAATAGGATTTATTGGTGTTGCTCATTGGTTGGCAAAGAATGGTATGGAATTTGGTGGTCAGGAATCTCTGGTTGCCATGCATAAATTATCAGAGAGTCTTCAGTATTATCTACTGAAAGCATCTAACCAGTTGGCGAAAGAAAAAGGACCATGCGAAGCATTCCATCGTACTAAGTATTCAGATGGGATTCTTCCGATTGATACATATAAGAGCGATGTTGACACATTAGTAAAACCAGAATACATGTATGATTGGGAAAGTCTTAGAGAGTCAATTTTGGAACATGGACTGCGGCACTCAACACTGTCCGCACAAATGCCTTCGGAGAGCAGTTCCGTTGTGTCTAATGAAACAAACGGAATTGAACCACCTAGAGGATACTTGTCCGTTAAGAGTAGCAAAATGGGGAATCTTAAGCAAATTGTTCCGCAGTATGCCAGTTTAAAGAATAATTATACTCTTCTTTGGGACATGAAAAGTAATGATGGTTATATTAAACTCGTTGCTGTGATGCAAAAGTTTTTTGATCAAGCAATCTCAGGCAACTGGAGTTATAATCCAGAAAATTATGAGAATAAAGAAATTCCAATTTCACTTATAATTAATGATTTTCTTAACACATATAAGTATGGTTGGAAAACTTCTTACTATCATAATACTTATGATAGTAAGAAAGATGGAATCGAAGATGACAATTTCTCAGATACACCAAACCAATTAACAGAATTAAAATACACGGAGGAAGATGACTGTGAATCTTGTAAAATCTGAACAAGATAATAGCCGCAACAAACTAGAAGGAATGACTATTTTCAATACTGACCAGGTTGATCGTAGAACACAACCAATGTTCTTTGGTAGACCATTAGGTGTCCAAAGATATGATGATATTAAATATCCTGTATTTGAAAAATTAACAGAACAACAACTTGGTTTTTTCTGGAGACCCCAAGAGGTTAGTCTCCAGAAAGATAGAAATGATTATTTAAAACTTACTGATTCCCAGAAACATATCTTTACTTCTAATTTGAAGTATCAGATTACACTTGATTCTATTCAAGGTCGTGGACCTGGAATTGCTTTTATTCCATACTGTTCTCTTCCTGAACTTGAGGCATGTATGGAAACATGGGGATTTTTTGAAATGATCCATAGTCGTTCTTATCAATACATTATTGATAACGTCTATTCTAATTCTTCAATTGTATACAATACCATACTTAAAGATCCAAATATAATTTCTCGTTCTTCATCTGTGACAGAAGCATATGATGATTTTATAAATTCTGCTCACCAGTATGATAATAGTACATTATGGGAGTTAGCAGTTGAAGGTCATAGTGCAGGAAAATATGAGAGAATTGAACTCAAAAGAAAACTTTATAGGGCAATTGCCAATGTCAACATTTTGGAAGGTATCAGATTCTATGTATCTTTCGCTTGTTCGTTTGCGTTTGGAGAACTCAAACTTATGGAAGGATCCGCTAAAATCATCTCTCTTATCGCCAGAGATGAAAGTCAGCATCTTGTCATTACTCAAAACATCCTCAATAAATGGAAGAAAGGTGATGACCCTGAGTTTGCACAAATTGCTAAAGAGGAAGAACCATTTGTATTAGAAATGTTTAAGCGTTGCGTCAATGAAGAAAAAGCATGGGCAAAATACTTATTCAAAGATGGATCAATGATTGGTTTGACAGACAGACTGCTCAATAATTATGTTGAATGGATTGCAAATCGTCGGTTAAAATCAATTGGTCTTGCACCACAATATGATATTCCTGCTAAAAATAATCCATTACCATGGACTGAACATTGGTTATCATCTAAAGGTAAACAAATTGCTCCTCAAGAAACTGAAATAGAATCTTACCTAAATGGTGGTGCAATCAAACAAGATAAGATTGATGTTGGTGGATTCCAACTATGACATGGAAATTAAAAGCAAGTTCAGATCCAAATTTAAAACATAAAGACTGGATGCTTTTGAAAATAGGACCTACCACATTCAAAAATATATTTAAGTATTATTTTATTAAATTCAAATATATAATATTTTAATGATAAATAAATTAAGGTAATACTTTAATTTATGAATGAATATGAAAACCCATGGATCTATAATGACAAAGTTTTTAATACTGAAGATATAAATGGTTACTATGGGTTTGTTTATTTAATAAGTAATATAACTAATGGTAGAAAATACATAGGTAGGAAATACTTTTGGTCTTTCCGAAAGAAGAAAGGACAGACAAGACGTAGTAAACAAGAGTCTGATTGGAAAAAATATTATGGATCCTGTCCAGAGTTAAAGGAAGAAATAAAATCTTTAGGTAAAGATAAATTTACTAGAGAGATTATAAGTATTCATGAAACTTTGGGTAAAGTAAACTATGAGGAGACCCGCCAAATGTTCATAAACTCTGTTCTGACAGAAAGCTTGACAGATGGCACTCCGGCATATTACAATAGCAATGTCTTAGGACGTTATTACCGAAAAGATTATTTTAATTATGATCAAACAAACACTTACAATACTAGCAGTTGCTTTGACTAGTTCTGCTTCTGCATATTCCTCTATTGCTACGGTAGATACAACAATCAAATCTCCCGAAGCAACTTCTACGGAAGTAGAAGTTCCTACAATAAAATATAATATCACTTGGAAGTGTGATGACTGTACTCCTGAAGAGCAGTATGTCTTAGAAGAACTTCAAAAGATGACTAAAATTACTGATCGTAATGCTTTGGCAACGATCATGGGTAACATCAAACAAGAAAGCATGTTCATCTCTAACATTTGTGAAGGTGGTGCTCGTGTCTCTTATGATGATTGCCTATCTGGTGGTTATGGAATAATTCAATGGACTTCTATTAATAGATATAGAGGACTTGGAAATTTTTGTGCTAAGTACATTTGTGATCCAAGTAGTCTAGAAGGTCAGACACGCTGGATGATTAATGAACCTATCTTCCAAAAAGTTCTTCCACATTTTGAAGGTGGTGGACAAACTGTATCTTATTATATGAAACCTTCTTACTATTGGTTGGGATGGGGAATCAAAGGTAACCGAGAGGTGTATGCCTGGGACTATACTAAAAGATTTGTTCTTGTTTAGATGCTTGACAGGATTAAATTTTTATGGTATTCTATAGAGGTACACATATGTGGAGGGGACACAGACGCTAGAGAAAGGGCACTTTCTCATTACAGTAGTAGTTAGTTCCGTAAAGGAGGGTCGGGAATCTGTATACCCCGCCTCCACGTGGGTTCATAGTTAAACGGATATAACTACGCTCTTCTAAAGCGTTATTCCAGGTTCGATTCCTGGTGAACCTGTATTTTTATTTTATAAAATGTATATCAATGAATAATCCTGAGTTGTCTAAGTATGATTTTGGAGGACTCGAAAGACATCCTGCTAATATATTGAGATTGATTAGTGAACTGGAAGGATCTTATCAACTTTGTAAATATATGGGGTTTGAAGAAGACATGAATACATTAAATGAAATGAAGAAACCATATTATAAACTTTATTTTAAATTAAAACGTGAGCAAAAGTAATTAAATTAATTTGACGTTTCTTCTATAAATAAATTGAGTCAATAAAATTGATTAACTATAAATTATGTTATTAATTAGATGTAAATGTTGTAATAAAGAATTAATGAGTTCGACCAAACCTCAATGCTGTGGTTGTCCAAATCAAACCATGTTAATTGGGGAGAAAATAACTGCTGTTGATTTGTCTAAGGTTGAATTAATTAGTTGTGACAAAAAAATAAATAATTCTGGAATTTTGTCTAAAGGTGATTTAGAATTCCAAGAGAACCGACGTAGACGAAAGGTTCGTAAACTTGATTTTGAGGTAAAATGAACGAAAAACAAATTAAATCTAAAGATGCTCTTGGACTTTTTTATGAGAGTGTTCTAAAACCTGACCATCAACTTCGTGAATGTGCTCATAACCAACTATGCTACAATGAATTGATGGAATGGAGAAATGAAATTATTGAGTATTTAGATCTTCGCCGTAATCAAGAGTTCAACTCTTGACAAATTCTTCTGATGGAGTTATGCTACCTCAGATATCGGACATTAGTTCAGTTTGGTAGAACGCTCGCTCTTCCTAGGGGGTCGAGAAGTCATAGGTTCAAGTCCTATATGTCTGACTTGGAGGATTGCCCTCCACTATTAAATCTATTTAAGTTGCAAAAGCAATGTCTCGTTCTAAATTTCATTCTAAATTCAAATCGAATCTTAGTAAATTGACTGCAGCAATCGAGGGTAGTCTTGCTCTCGATGAAGACTACCCAAAACTTTATCAAAAACTTATTCGTTTCTATGAAGATCAAGGTGTTCAGTTGTATGATGATCCTGAAGATGATTATAACATAATCCTAGATCATGTAGAATTGGATTTAATTGAGTCTGGAGTCTATGTTTAATAATTAATTTATGGAATTTTTAAATTGGTTTGAGGGAAAATATAATAATTGGAATCAAGCATCTTCAGATCCTATTGCATTTCCACAAGTTATTTTAGAGCACAATTGGATTCGTTTTAAAGAAAAACCTAGGGGGCATTGTCCCCCCGAAAATTTTTTCAATATTACTAAAACTTTTCCTGGTAATAAACCTTACAGTGATGTCAATGTAAAAATATATCAACGTCCTGATAAATCTATAGTAGTTGAAAATGACACTTACGACTATAAATATGTCTTTCAAAAGAAAGGCGATATATATCAGGGTACTATATCTCCTGCATACATTCGTAATAACGTAATTATTGCAAGTAGAGCAGAATTATCTGAGACTCAATATAAAGTAATTGATGTAGGAATTTGCGAAAGAACTAAAAAAATTTTATGGGGATCGCAAAATGGTCATTTTATATTTGACAAAATATAAATAGAAAAAACAGAGTATATACAAAATGACACGTAAGTTAGACGGATCTGCGATTGGTGATGGTGAAATTACTACATTTAATCTAGATCCTGGAATTACAACTATTCCTGTTGGTGGACTTATTAGATGGTCTGGAAATCCTGCAAGTATTCCCACGGGATTTGAACTTCGTGACACAGTTCCCGAAATTGTTGCAATGGGATGGGTAGCTTCTAACGGAAATATCGCCACTGCTAGAACATTTGGTTTTGATACCACTTCAAATATAAGATCCGGTACTATAGACAATTATGAATATACTTGGACATTTGAAACTGCACAACCAGATACAAATTATTTTGTAATAGTGAGTCATCAAGGAGGATCTGCTTCTAGTTTTAGAGGTGGATTAGCATATACGGAAACCACAGATTCATTTATATCTGTGATGCAGGATAGTGCTAGTGCTAAAAAAAATGCTGCCCATTCTGTAGTAGTGATGCGTGTTGGTCAACCCTTTATTGAAAAGACTTCATAATAAATCACTTTACTGGGTTCCCCCCATGACACTTACGAAATTGACCTAAAACCATTGACAAACTTTAAAATTAGCTATATACTTGGGACTTAACAATTCTTTACATATGACTGTAACAACTGAAGATGGTGGACGTACAAACATGTACGCTACCGAACCACAAATGTACACCGATCCTTCTTACACTGAAAGATACGGTCTTGAAACCCACGCAGAACGTGCAGAAAAAGCAAATGGACGCTATGCTATGCTGGGTATCATCGCAGGATTCATTTCGTATGCTGTGACTGGTAACTTTTTCTTTGGTATTGTTTGATGACCTTTAGTATTTTGATGAAGACAAGTGAAGGTGAGCACACTTTCTCTTGCGAAGACGATCAGTACATTCTTGATGCTGCTGAAGAAGCAGGTGTCGATATGAGTTATTCATGTCGTGCTGGTGCATGTTCTACGTGTGCAGGTAAAGTTGAGAGTGGAACAGTAGATCAAAGTGATCAATCCTTCCTTGATGATGATCAAATGGAGTCAGGATTCCTTCTAACATGTGTATCCTATCCTACATCTGATTGTGTTATCTTGGCAGAACAAGAGGAGAACCTCTACTGATGGATTTTTCTCAGGATGATCTTTGGGAAACAATTAATAAACTTGATTGGGATGTCAGACATGACAATATCGTAATCGAGGTCGGTGGTACAGTAGTTTCTGGTATCCACCAAGGTGAAGAGTACAACAAAAAGTGGGCAACCCCTTACGGTACTCGTAAATATAATAAGGATGCGTTCATCGTTATTAAAAATCTTTCACGTACTCCTTTTGCATCTTCTCTTCCTATGGACCGAGAACATGCACCCCATCATTCAAAGACACCTGACATTGTTGTCAACATGGAAGGTGGAGTTGGTGGGTCATGGGAAGTGAAAGAGGAAGATGGCAAATCCTAATCAACTCTATGAAGACATGGAGAAACTGAATGCCCTATACGAAGAACTCTGCTGGGGGCACGATGACGAACTAATGTTCACTCACGAAAATGGCAGAGTTATTATCTACAACAAAACACAGGAAAAAAACAAATGAAATTCGGATTCACACCTGAGGCAGAGATCCTCAACTCACGTCTGGCAATGCTTGGTTTCATCATCGCCGTTGGAACCTATGCAACCACTGGGCAGATAATCCCCGGAGTATTCTAATGCTAATGCTGACAGCAACATTACTAGGACTGTGGGTTATCTATGCAATTTCAAAAAATATTGATGACGATGATGACATGGGACCAGGTATGATGGTGCCAGCAACATCACAACCGTGAGGAGACACTAACATTACTGAGCAAAAGTACTTACCAAAAAATAAATAGTATTTTGCTTAGAGTCATGGAATTATTCTCATTAGCATCAATTCTATTCCTAACATTCGTTGGAGCAGCAATGCTAACACAGGATGGAAATGAATAAATAGATACATATCGTCGCCAATTAAAGAGACCTCTGCCACATAACAGAAGGTCTCTTTTTTTATGAATATAAATACTTTTATCGAATTTATTAATTACCATGTCATCTGATAAAAATAATAATATTTTGTGGATAGTTACTCGAAAAAATAATGGCAGAACTGAATATTTAATTTCTGCTACCAAATGGAGTTTGGATCCAAAATTTGCAAAAATGTTTGACACCCAACGAGGTGCCAAGGTGTTCATAAAAGAAAATGAAATTAAAGGTTCTGTCAGGAGACAAAAACTTTAATTGACAAAGGAACAATTTTTTAATATACTTAGTATGTCGTACTAGTTTATGATACTATTTTATCTGACAATAATTACTATCTTATTGATGGTTGCATATGCAGGAATAGAAGGAACTCTTAGACTTTTTCTGTATTATGATTACCAGTTTAAGTTTTTAGTGATGCAAATTGGAAGATATTTTTTAGGAAGAAAACTACGTCGTCAGTTAACTTTTATTAGGAAAGACTTACATGCCAAGAGGACACCTATCGAAAAATGATGTGCTTGCAAAGGTATATCAGAAAAAAACAGAACTGTATAATGGTAGATACGAAGATCGTACAGGACTGTGGCATGATGGTGCTCATCATGCATACAACGCTATTTTAGATATTTTAAATGAGTATTCTAATTAACAAAGAAGGTATATATGAAACCTGAAGAAATAAAATTAACCACCACATCTAGACAATTTCATTATGAAACATTATCTAGAGAGATAGAGGTGTGCGATGATATCGAAGAACTCAAAACTCAACTTCGTGCATACATTCGGTTGTATTTGAAGCAGCAAGAGACTGCCATCAAAATTTAATTTTGCTAGACCCCTTGACAAACTCAAGAATCTGTAGTATCCTAAATAAGTCAGCAGGTCAAGGAACCAACACATTTCTTTACTGTTCGTAACACGCCTCACCAGGACTAAACAGCGTGTCTAAACAAGAGTCCTTCATACCAACTCTGGAGGGTAGAGTTGGAATATTTTACCTAGTGTTCCCCGCACTCATACATAACCCTTTTTCAAAACAATGGCAACAACTCTTTCAAGGCAACAATCAACCCCATGGCAGAATTTCTGCGAGTGGGTAACATCAACCAACAATCGTTTGTATGTTGGTTGGTTCGGTGTACTGATGATTCCAACACTGCTTGCAGCAACTGTCTGCTTCATTGTTGCATTCGTCGCAGCACCACCCGTCGATATTGACGGTATTCGTGAACCCGTAGCAGGTTCACTCATGTATGGCAACAACATCATCTCTGGTGCAGTTGTCCCAAGTTCAAATGCAATTGGTCTCCACTTCTATCCCATCTGGGAAGCAGCATCACTCGATGAGTGGTTGTATAACGGTGGTCCTTTCCAACTTGTAGTCTTCCACTTCCTTATTGGCATCTATGCATATATGGGACGTGAGTGGGAACTTTCTTACCGTTTAGGTATGCGTCCATGGATCTGTGTGGCATACTCAGCACCAGTCGCAGCAGCATCTGCTGTGTTCCTCGTCTATCCTTTCGGTCAAGGTTCTTTCTCTGATGCGATGCCTCTGGGTATCAGTGGTACATTCAACTACATGCTTGTCTTCCAAGCAGAGCACAACATTCTCATGCACCCCTTCCACATGCTCGGCGTAGCAGGTGTCTTCGGTGGTTCACTGTTTAGTGCAATGCATGGTTCATTGGTCACATCTTCACTCGTCCGTGAGACGACTGAAACTGAGTCCCAGAACTATGGTTACAAGTTTGGTCAAGAAGAAGAGACATACAACATTGTCGCCGCTCATGGTTACTTTGGTCGTTTGATCTTCCAATATGCATCATTCAACAACTCCCGTTCACTGCACTTCTTCCTTGCCGCATGGCCGGTTGTAGGAATCTGGTTCACTGCTCTCGGTGTTAGCACCATGGCATTCAACCTGAATGGCTTCAACTTCAACCAGTCCATCGTTGATGGACAGATCTCTT
>Ga0181369_1000310_pt1 | contig 13786 bp, 16 predicted proteins | sample LowvirmetaG_8_FD_130088 | JGI IMG/M metagenome (GOLD analysis project Ga0181369, IMG submission 130088) | Marine viral communities from the Subarctic Pacific Ocean - Lowphox_04 viral metaG | ecosystem: Environmental > Aquatic > Marine > Oceanic | place: Subarctic Pacific Ocean | collected... | reverse complement strand
TTGGGCTACTAGAGGTCTTAAAAACCTGTTTAATGGTAAGACTCAAGAAGATATGCAAAGAATAGGTGAAGATGAGTTAGCTATAAGATTTAAAGAGTTCGGTGATGTTGATGTAGCTCAAAGAGCTTATGACAAACTTTCTAATTCTGAAAACTTTTTAGAAATGTTTGAAGCGGTTGAAAGAGCTTACAAAGATGTAGGGAACGAAGTAGACTTCAAAGTATTAAGAGAATCTAAACCAGAGTTTGTTAGTTTAAAAATTCCTGTTCAGGGAGGTACAGCTACTAAACAATTTATGAGAACTACTGTTAAAAGAAATGGTCGTTATGAAGTTAGAAATATTGAGTTAGGTACAACAGATTTTAAACCTAAAAAAGAAATAGAATATAGCACTACAGATTATAACAGGATAAATGATACAGTAAAATCTCTTGTTCAAGGCGATGATGATTTTACAACTATAGCTGAAGACTTAGGAATTGATGATGGTAAAAATTTAAAATTACCTAATAATATTGCTCAAGAAATATTAGAAGTTAGTGAATCATTTAAATCTTATTTTGGTAGTAAAACTGCAGCTGAAACATATGCTACTCAATATGTTTTAACTGAAAGAAATAACAATAATAATCAACCAGTAATGACTCAAGTTGGTAAGTTTGCTATTTATCCTTATACAAGAAATCTTGAAGGTCTTGATAGTAATCAATTAAATCAAGTTTTCTTAGATATTACAGGTACTGAAGGTGCTGGAGGTTTATTAGAAGAAATAAATTTAATTAATACAGAATTTGATAGTCAATACAAAGATAATGCTTATCAGTTTTTTACTAATGTTGTTGACCTAGCTAATGTTAATGAAGATGAAAAAATAGAAGCTATAAATTCCTTAAACAATATTTTTTATCCAAATAAATCAGTTGATGATATTGAAGATATTCAAAAAAGTTTTGATGTTAGTACAAAAGATGAACGTAAATTTAATGCTCAAGACTTAAAAGATGTTTTAATTCCAACAGATAAAGCAGTTGCTGATATTTACAAAACTAAAGTAGCTAAAGTAGGAGCAACAGCAAGAAGATATGTTGATTTTTTTGATTACATTCCTAAGTTAGATTTATCAGTTATTAGTAGCGATGAATTAGATGCTTTATATAATGCACCTAAAAATACTATTAGAGAAAAATTAAACATACCTGAAGATATTGTTTTATCTAGGACAGCTATTGAAAGAAATACATTTAGAGAAGCTATTGAAGATGAATTAAAAATAAGAGAACAAAAAGAAGGTGTAGCATATATAGGTGGTTATTATTATGGTAAAAAAGATAGAAGAATTGGTTATCTTCAAAACGATAATGTTAGACAAAATTTTTGGAAACCTTTATTACAACTTATTTTAAAACAAAATCAATAAATTATGGCAGTAACTAGAAACAGAAGATTGCTTACTGGTAGTTTTGGTCCGTCTGGTAAAGTTAATTATAATTTAGACGACCTTGAAAATGATGATAAGTTTCAAGGAGTTGCTGAAAGATTTTTAGAATCAGTTGGTGAAAACTCTGATGATATTTTTGAGTACCTAAGAGACTCTGATTTTAATTTAGTATCAGGCATGTCAAGAGCTACTCAGTCTGGTAAATTTACTGACCAACAAAAAAGAGATTATGCTTATCTAAGAAGCATGTTTGATAAAGCTGATATGGGTAGTATGAAACAATACGTTGAACTTATCAAAGATGGTGCAGTCGATATGGTTACTGACCCTTTTACTATTGCTGCAGCCTTAGCAGCTCCTTTTAGTGGTGGTACTTCATTAGCAGCCCGTCAAGCTTTAGCAACAACTGCTCTACAAGGCTCAAAAGCTATTGCTACAAATAAAATAAAAGACATAGGTAAAGACCAAATCAGAAAAGCAACACTAGGTTCAGCAGCAATTGCTGGTAGCTGGACAGGTCTTGATAATCACTTCAGACAAAATACAGAAATAAATACAGGTCTAAGAAAGCTTTACTCTAATTCTGAAACAGTAGGAGCTACAGCTTTAGGTGCTGTTACTGGTGCTGTTTTTGGTAATTTAGCTCAAAAAAATGCTTTATATAATAGTAGAGTTGGTCGTTTATATTCTAATGATGACTATCGTAGAACAGCTCCAGCTTTTTTTGAAATTAGAAAAGGTATAGATACAGCATTATCTAAGATAGGTGGTTCTGCTGCTAGTATTTTAAATACTATGGCTGAAGTTTCGCCAACTGCTCGTAGACTAGGGCAAACTTTTGTTGATGATTTTGAAAAAAAATTAGCAGGTTCAAGAGCAACTAGAAGAATTGATTATAGTTTTGCTGAAGATTTAGATAATAGAAGGGCTGGTTATATTCAAGGTTTAGATGCTGCTTTAGAGCCTGTTAGAAAAACAGGAAGTGTATCCCCGACTGATGAATTAAATATTATTAGAATCTTAAGGGGTGCTAAACCTGAAACTAAAAACAATAAATTATTTTTAAATAATAAAGAAATATCACCAGAAGTTGTTAGTACTGCAGCTAGATTAAGAAAAATATTTGATTCTGTTTACAAACATGCTGATGATGCTAACATGGCTCCAGAGTACGTTGAAAATTGGTTTGCTCGTTCTTGGAGCAGAGAAGCTATTGAAGCAGACCCAAAAGAATTTAAAAGATTATTAACAAAACAAAGAACAAAAGACGGACAAAAATATAAAATTGTTGAACCAAATCAAGTAGATGATGTTGTTACTGGTATGCTCAACAAACAAGATGAACTATATGCTTCTCATTCTCACTTACTAGGACAAGCTAGAACTTTTAAAGACTTACCGGATAATGAGTTTGAAAAATTCTTGACTAATGATTTAGTTGAAGTTTCATCTAACTATCTTTTAAATGCTGCTAGGTCTATTGAAATAAAGAAAAACTTTTTAAGTGCTGGTAAGCCTGTAAAAATATCAGGTAAAACTGCTGAAGGAAATCTTATATTATATAAACAATCTTTAGAAGACCAATTTAGAGAAAGATATGTTAATAAAATTAAAGATGAAATTAGGGAAGCTGGTGGTAGATTTACTGGTAACGATGAAAAAAAGATTGTTGATTTATTTAATTCAGTAACAGGTAATGTCAGCTACTACGGTGATACTGTACAAGCTTTATATGATGGTATGAAGTTAGCTAACTCAATGGCTTATTTACCTTTAGCAACTTTATCATCTGTAACAGAGGCTATTATTCCTTTAGCTAAAGCCAAGCCTTCTAGTGCTGTTAAAGGAGCTTTTGATGGTCTGACCAAAGGACATAAAATATTTAGTAAAGAGATAGGACAGATACTTAAAGATAAATATAAAATGTCAAATGACCAACTTATTCGTGAGATGAATAGTGTTTGGATTGGTGTTGATGAAGCTATGGGAGATGTTACTAACAGATTAGCTGGTGAAGGTCTACAAAATGAATTTACCAAAAGAATGGCAAAAGGTTTCTTTAGATTTAACCTTCTTATTCCTTGGACAAAAAGCGTACAACTTGCTGCTTTTTCAACAGGTAAAGATTTAATTTATGATAACTTAACAAAACTTAGAAAACTTGTTGATGATGGCATTAATGTTCTTGATGATGATGTTTTAATTAAAAAAGCCATAGCTGATGCACCTGATAAAGGTAGACTAAAAGGTATTATGGATAGTGTTTCTAAGACAGGAGCTAAAGATAATTTATCTAGAATTAATCATTTAAAATCAGAACTATTTGAATTAGGTATTGATGTTGAAGACGGTTTAAGATGGGTAGGTCAAGGAGCTAAACAAAATGATAATTTTTATCGTCAAGTTGTTAGAGGTGCTGGTAGATTTACCAACTCTGTTATATTACAAACAGGAAGAGAAAGAGCTAAAGTTCCTACTTATATGTCTAATCCTAAATGGGATATTCTAACTCAGTTCTTAAGATATCCTTATGTTTTTAGTAATACTATTCTTAAAAACTTTGCTAGAGATACTATACAAAACCCGGGAGTTAATGCACCAAAAGTTGCAGCTTTTGGTTTGATGGCAACTAATGTAGCTTTAGCAACTAACTACTGGAGAAGTCCCGAGTCATATCAAAAACAAATAGATAAAGAAGGTGTTAGTTATAGAGATGTTGTTAAAGCTCTACAAAGAACAGGGATGGCTGGTCCTATTGATATAGGTATTAGATGGGGAGAGGCAAGTAGATATGGTAAAAATCCTTTAGTATCAGCTGCTTCATTAGGCGGCCCTGTTATAGGTGATGTTGTCAATATGGCTATTTATGATAGAGGCTTGTTAGAAACAGGAGCTAGAAAGTTACCTTTATATGGTAGTAAAAACTTAATTAAAAGATACACTGGTTTTGACTATGATACTGTTGTTCAAGCAGCTAAAAAAGTAGATGAGCCTATTAAAGAACAAAGAGACAAATTGGTTGAGGCATTATCTTTACCTAGAAGAAAAACATATTATAAAGGCGGTGATGTTTCTAAAGATGTTACTGATGTTACAGATAACCCAGTAAATAGAATTGACCCTTTAACAGGTTTACCTTATTCAGCTCAAACAGATTTATTTACTTCAGAGTTTAAAGAAAGACAAGAATTTAATATAGGTGGGGTAGTAGACAACACTTATTACAAAGAACTTTCAGATAAAGAAGCTGAGCAGTTTAAAATAAAACTTAAAGCTAATGCTTTTACACCTGAAGAAAAAGATAAAGCTTTTGACACTTTGATAAACACTGTGTCTAAAAGTTTAAAACCTAGACAAACAGATGATACACCTAGATTAGAAAAACTAAAGAATGCTTTTATGGAAGCTGTTGAAAAAACTTTTCCAATTAAACAAGAAAAAGTTATAGAAACGAGACCTATAAATTTAGAGCCTACTATAGGAACTTCTAAAGCAACAGGTGAAAAATTAATAACTGAGGGTATAAATGATATAGTTCAAAATGAAAATGTAAAAAAATTCTTAAAAGAAATAGCTTATGTTGAATCTAAATTTGGTAAAGATAAAAATACTTTCAGAGAAAAAACAAAAAGTGTTTTTCAAATAGATGATATAGCTTTTCAAGAACTACAAAGAAGATTAAATCCTAACACTGATGTAGGAAAAAGCACTAGAGAATATAATGAATATTTAAAAATTAATAAAGGTATTGATTTAACAAAAGTTTCATTTGATGATTTAAATAGACCTGATATTGGAGCAGCTGCATCTAGAGCTATATTATTAAGTTTTCCGGGAGCTATTCCAGAAACAAGAGAAGGCAGAGCAAAATACTGGAAAGATAATTGGAATAAGTCAGGAGCCGGAACACCTGAAAAATATTTAAAAGACTTAGAAAACGTACAATTTTTTGATTAATGATACTCTACACAGAACAACAACTAGAAGAAGCTTGGCAGGAGAACTGTAAGGTTCGAGCAGGTCTTGGTTTACCTTGGTTTACTATAGAAGACTATCGACCTTTATTTGAAGAAGAGATGAAAAAATTTATGTTAGGAGAATTTTAATGGGTTTCCCTTTTGAGATAATAACTATGTTGGCCTCAACAATCCTTGGTGGCTTGATGAGTGTCTGGTCTGAAAGCAGAAAAGCTGAAGCAGAACAACAAAAACTATTAATAACTCGTGGTGAGTTTGGTATGAAAGAAAGACAACAGTCTTTAGACCAAGGAATAAAAGACAAAGGCTTTGCTTGGACTAGAAGAATAATAGCTTTGACTTCAGTTTTTGCTATTGTGTTGCTACCTAAACTAGTAGCAGTTTACTACCCAGATGTTACTGTGACTGTTGGTTACACTAACTGGAATCCGGGGTTTTTGTTCTTTAAAGAAGGTAGAGAAGTATTTGAATGGGTTACTTTTCAGGGCTTAGTAATAACACAATTAGACACTAACTTAGTCTCAGCAATTATAGGTATGTACTTTGGCGGTAGCTTAGTTAAAGGTAAATGATGAATACAAAGACATGGATGGACTTATTAGAAACTGTTGGGATTCCAGCAGCTTTTGCTATAGCAGCTGGTTGGATGGTTTGGAAACTATTTAATCATTTAATAGCAGATGTCCATAAAAAATTAGATACTCAACACGGCATGATAGTAGCTTTGATAGATAGAATAAGACAAATAGATAATGACATTATAAGAATAGACACAATGTGTCGGACAGCTATGGGTGTACCTGTAGATGTAGATAGGTTAGCAAGGGCAGATGGGAAAAAAGACCAAAGAAAAGATTGAGGAGATAGTAGAAATGAAAATATTAAGCACGTTATTTATAGTATTGTTGCTGGGTGTTAGTAATGCTTTAGCCGGAGATGAGTTAGTACATAAGTTTAAATCACCATCGTTTAGTGGTATCAATAGCTCAGCTCATTACTTAACTATAGAGAATCAAGAGTTCAATAGAAAAGCAGCTATTGAAGCTGAAATCAAAGCTTACCGAGAAGAGCTAGAAAGAGAAGCAGACAATACAACTCTAGCAAGATTTATCAGAAACTTAGAATCAAGAATATATGCTCAACTATCCAGACAACTAGTAGATGCTTTGTTTGGCGAAAACCCAAGTACTTTTGGGACTTTAGAGCTAATGGGTAACACCATAGAATACAGTGTTAGTGCTGATGGCACTATGATTACATTAAAGATTACAGATGCAGAAGGGAATGTTACAGAGATTACTGTTCCTATCGGTTCTTTTACTTTCTAGTTGTTCAAGTCTTAGACATAGTTCTCTCCTAGATGAGAATGTTATAGGAGCTTATTCAAAGAAAAGACCAAGTACCGTATTAGAGTTACAGTCAGAGGAGTTAAAAAACTTAAGACCGGCTAAGCTTAAGCCGACTATTGCTATCTACCCGAATAGCTTCACAGACCTAACAGGGCAAAGAAAGAGTAACAGTACCTTTGCTTTATTTAGTTCTGCTATTACACAGTCACCTGATGCTTTACTTATCAGGGCTTTTAAACATGCTGCAGATGGTGAATTTTTTACAGTTGTCGAGAGAGTAGGGTTAGATAACTTAACGAAAGAACGACAAATAATTAGAACAACCCGTAAGGACTTTGAAGATGAAAGAGAATTATCTGCTCTTATCTTTGCAGGTCTACTGGTTCAAGGTGGAGTCATTTCGTATGACACAAACCTAAAAAGTGGTGGTAATGGTGCTAGATATTTAGGTATCGGTATGAGCCGCCAGTATCGTGAGGACACTGTTACAGTATCTTTACGATTAGTTTCTGTTAATACCGGAGAAATATTAATAGAAGTACTAACATCAAAGACTATCCTATCTGTAGGAGTCTCTAACGATGTCTTTAGATTTATTGAAGCTGGGACAGAGTTAGTAGAAATAGAATCTGGTGTTACACAAAACGAAAGTGTATCTATTGCTCTCCAAAAAGCGATAGAGACAAGTGTACTAGAAATAGTACAACAAGGAATAGAGAGGAGATTTTGGAGTTATGAATAGAATAATTATATTGTTAGCTTTCTTAGGCTTTATGGTTAAAGCCGATAATGAAATATACATCAATCAAGTTGGTGCAACTTTAAACTTAGATGTTGAACAGCTAGGTGTTTCCAACCTTATTGGTGGTCTTGATGCTGCCTCAGGTCAAATGACTGCTCTAGAATTAGCTGGTAGTTCTATGACTTTAGACATCAATCAATTAGGGGATTCCAACAAATTTATTGGGGACATTGTCTTAGATTCACTGGTAGGTTTCTTTGAGTTTGATGGTGATAGTAATATATTTGAAATTCAAGTAGACCCAACAGATACTTATGGTGCCAATGGCGGTAACTATAATGTTGACGTTACAGGGTCAAGCAATGAATTTGAATTAAATATTGCTACCAATGCTTTAGCAGAATACTTAGACCTCGACTGGGTTATCAATGGTGATTCAAATACCATAGACTACACAATAGATGTCGATGGAGCTACATCCTATCTAGATATAGATGGTGACTCAAACAGTTTAGTCTACAACGGTAGTGGCTATGCTGATGGTTACTTTTATCTAGACCAAACAGGGGATAGTCGAGCATTTAATATTACACAGAGTTCAACTTTAGCAAGTGATTGGCTTAAGATTATTTCTACTGGCGATAGTGGTACTGTCTGCATCATACAAAATGATGGCGGCACCAGCACAAGTTGCTAGTATAGGAAGCATAACAGAACTAAAAGGCTTAGGGAGAGTAGTAAGGGAACAAGACCCCTTTACTGCTGCTCTCTCCTTTGCTATTAATAGTTTTGATAATGTTGAGACTTCTAATGGTCGGATAGGTATTACCTTTCTTGACGAATCTCAAGTCCGTCTCACAGAACATTCACAATTAGTTATAGATGAGTTTATCTATGACCCTGACCCATCTAAATCTAAGATGGCTCTACAGTTTGCTAGTGGTACAGCTAGGTTTATAACCGGCAAACTAGCTACTATCAATAAAGAAAACATATCTATCGAGACTCCTAGTGCCACCATTGGTATTAGAGGCACAGACTTTACTGTTACTGTCGATGAACTCGGTAGGTCTTTAATAATACTACTACCAGATGAGAACGGTATTGCTTCCGGTGAGATAGTTGTTTCTACTCTAGTAGGACAAGTAGTTCTCAACAAGCCCTATCAAGCTACTACAGTTGAGTTGTTTGAGTCGGCACCTAGTAGTCCTGTTATCCTAGACTTGACTCTAGATATTATTGACAACATGTTGATTGTCAATCCACCAAAGGAAGACCCAAACTTTGTTAGCGAGGAAGAACAAACAGATGGCTCTGATAATATCTTAGACATAGACTACTTAGAGTTTGACGAACTAGAACAAGACTACTTAGCAGAAGATAACCTAGAGTTTACTGAGTTAGATATCAACTATCTAGATGTAAATTTCTTAGAAGACCTCTTAAGTATCATAGAGGAAGTAGATGAGTTAGAACAAAATGTTTTGAACACTGGTGATATTAATGTTCAAGGCACAGCTTTTGGTTTTGACTCTAACACACAGGTAAATACTTTTGTTACTGACACAGTGCTAACTTTCTTAAGACAGGTAGAAGACACAGTAAGATTAGATTTAGATACGAACAACAGTTACAAGGTTTTAATTATACAAGATGGCAAAGCAATTACTATTACTCTTAATGGCGGTAGTGACTCTTCCATTACTATCAAGCAGTCTTCCGGCTAAGCCTGATATATATTGGCGGATTACTAAAGCACCTTACCTCAACAAACCAGAGGTTTATTTAGATTACAGTCTACCTAAAGCTCAAACACATTTTAAACTACAAGAAAAACCTTACCAAGAATTTATAGCCTTACAGCTTTTGGATATCTATACCACACACAGGGCTGTCAATATTAAAGGCTATGCTTTAGAAGCTAATCCTCTCCTACCTAAACAACCTTCCTTAGAGTTGTTACTAGTTCTTAAAGGTGCTACTAGTTATTTTATTATCAGAAATGCTTCTCCACAACAGCTAACAAACATTAATACTTTTTATCACTTAGTACTGCTTAATAATCTTTACGTCATGCATAAAGCAGGTGACTTATGAAGTGGGCAAGTTTACTTTTATTTCTACTGACACTACCTCTAGTCTTTAATGCTCCGCCTCTGGAGATACTAAGACTTAAAACCTTTGATGCCCTTGTCAAGACTCCAGAGCCTACTGGTTACTTTACTATCCTTAACATTGATGAAGAGTTTATAGACCAGCAAGGAGGTTACCCTTTACCTCGTCAAACCTTAGCAGACATACACCTTAAGTTATTACAACAAGGAGCATTAGGTGTTGGGTGGACAATACTCTTTCCTCATCCTGATAGACTAGGAGGCGATGAAGCCTTTGCTGAGATGCTTGGTCTAGCTCCTAGTGTCATAGCAATGCCCGAAGTAAACAATAATAAATATCCACAGACACACGGCACAGTTATCTTAGGACCTGATATTAGTTTAACTCAAGCTCAAGGTTTCTTAGAAAACATTCAAGTTTTAAAAGACTCTGCAGCTCAAGGAGCTGTATCAGTGCCGGTTGATATAGATAACCTAGTTAGACAGATACCCCTTATCCAACAAACTCCAGAGGGCTGGGTAGCTTCTTTCGGTACAGAAGTTCTCAAGATACTAGGTGGTGGTAAGACTTATCAAATCAAAACTAATGAGAACGGTATAGAAATGATAAGAGTAAAAGGTATACCTCCTATCCCAACAGACTCGACAGGTAAGAAATGGATTAGTTGGGTTAAGACACCAGAGACTAACCTAACTGAAATGAATGTTCAGGGTAAGTTTGTCTTTGTTGGTTTTACTGCTGCTGGAATACAGAGACAACTAGCAACTCCAGTGGGCCTATTAGAGCCACATAAAATCCAAGCAGCTCTAGCTGAGTCTATTCTACTGGAGACACCCAACATACCGGACTATCGTTTGTTTGCTGAACTAAGTATCTTAGTAGTATCTGGTTTACTCGTGGCTATCTTAACTGGTTTCTTAGGTATTACTACAGGCTTAGTCTCAGCCTTGACTATCTTTGGTGGGGTAGCTTATCTTGGTTGGTCTTTTATACAGCAGAATCTTTTAATAGATGTTACATGGACTCTAATAAGTTTGTTTCTAATTGCTGCTCAACAGTTCTATTTAAACTTTAGAACTCAATTTAAACTTAGACAACAAATTAAGAAGCAGTTCTCTACTTATCTTGACCCTCGACAAGTAGCTAGACTGCAAAAAAATCCAGAGTTATTAAGATTAGGTGGTGAAAGAAGAAACTGTACGATAATGTTTACCGATGTCAGAGGTTTTACTTCTATGTCAGAGAAACTAGAACCAGAAGAAGTTATTGAGATAATGAACAAAGCTTTAACTATTCAAGCAGATGCAGTCAAAGCTAATGAAGGGATGGTAGATAAATATATTGGCGATGCCATGATGGCAGTTTGGAATGCTCCAGTAGATGTTGAGGACCATGAACAGAAAGCTATTAAGACAGCTCTTCAAATACGACACGCAATGCAAGAAGCACAGTTAGATATTGAGATTGGTATAGGAATAAACTCTGGAGAAGTTGTTGCAGGAAATATGGGAAGTGCATCTCGTTTTGAATACAGTGTATTGGGTGATGCTTGTAATTTAGCAGCTCGATTAGAGTCTTCATGTAAAACAGTAGGTAAAAATTTAGTTATAGGTGAGGCAACCATCAGCAAATATGAGGGTGAAGTAACAGAGTTAGAGTCTATTCTGGTCAAAGGTAAGGAAAAACCAGTAAAAATCTACACAATATAGGCTAAATGCTGTGAGAGCCACAGATATCGCTTCTAAGCAATTTTGTTAGATTTTGGACGTATAGTATTGCTTGAATGTCTTACGTTCTATACAAGCGATTCTGTGAGGTCATTTTTTCACAGATTTAGTTTTTCAGTGCATTAACTTCTGTTTCTAGAAATCTATGTAATGGTTCGAGTTTAACTTTACCATTCCTAACAATACTCTTAATAATTTCTCTTTCATAAATAGGAAAAATAAAATCAATTTCTTTTTCAGGTAACATGCTAAGCTCTGTTACAATTTTGTTTTCTCTAGTTAATAAAACTTTAAAGCTAATTAAGTTTGCTTCTTTATTATTCATTTATATTTTCTAAGTTACTAAAGGTAACTTTATCTTGTCTACCTCTTAAACCAGCTTTCATGTAAGAAGTGGCTCGGCCTTCAAAGAAGTTCTGATGTTCAACACCCATAACTTCATCTAGCCAAGTAAGAGGATTTTCTTTTTGATTGTAATTAGTTTTAAGACCTAATTGTAAAAGTCTTCTATCTGCAATGTAACGGTTATATTTATACATATCTTCTTTTGTTAGACCTTGGATGTTACCCATCTCAAAAACTAAGTCTAAGAATTTATCTTCTAACTCAACCATCTGTCTGCAAATATCATATATTTCTTTTTTAAATTCATCTGTCCAGATATCTATGTTCTCTTGAATGAACTGTCTAAACAGTTTAGTCATAGCTTCGACATGCATAGACTCATCACGAATAGAATAAGTTACTATCTGTCCCATGCCTTTCATCTTACCGAACCTTGGAAAGTTTAATAAGATTGCAAAGCTACTGAATAATTGTAACCCTTCGGTAAAGGCTGAGTAGACTGCTAAGGTTTTAGCTATACTTCTTTTATCTTGTCTGGTAGTTCTAATATCATTAATGTATTCATGTTTATCGGACATCTCTTCATACTCAGCAAAAGCTTTGTATTCATTATCAGGCATACCAACAGTATCAAGTAGCAAACTGTAAGCATGTTGATGGATAGACTCCATGTTTGCAAATGAACCCATCATCATACGGGCTTCTGGCTTTCTAAATATTCTCATGTATCTATCAATATACCCAGCACCAACATCAACATCTGATTGCGTAAACAATCTAAATATTTGTGTTAGTAAATTCTTTTCCACATCCGAAAGGTCTTGCCAGTCTTTAACATCTGTATGTAGTGGCACGGACTCCGGCATCCAATGCATCTGATTCTGTAGGACGTAATAATCAAACATCCACGCATCATCAAACGGTTTATAGTATTCTCTATTATTTAGTAAACTCATAATCTAACTCCCTTAAAATTTTAATGTACTCTTGTGCTTCCGCATATTCTTTAAATAACTTATCAATAGTCTCCACCGTATTAGGATGGTCGGCTACTGCGATTGGATTGCTAAGATACAAACTTAAGTTAGTCTTAGCTATCTTTTGTTGTGCTGAGTATTTTTCATACAAAGCTTCAAATAATTCATTATTCATTTTCTAATTTCTTAGCTCCTTTTTTCATTTCATCCCACACCGTTATGGGTAATTTAATGTTCTTATTAAATAATCTAAGATAAGCATACTTAGTTTTTTCTGCTACCTCTACTACTTTATAACCAGACTTGACATGCGGATGTTCATAGCCAGTAAAATAAACTTGATATTTATTATCACTGATTCTTCTTTTATCAAACATAGTCATCTGCCTTGGCCTTTATATTTTTTAAAACTTCTTCGTTTGTGTTTGTTCATCGTAGCTGTTGCTAAATTACCTTGACCTTGAGAGGTTTTCTTACCTCTGACACCAGTAACAGGGACATGGTTTTTAGTTGAAGCCCATTTAGTTGCCATTTTAATTATCTATTTTTATAGGAGCTTCAGTCATAATAACTACTCTAGCTCCACAAGGTAATATAGGTTTTTCATTACCACCATACATTACTTTTGAAGGTCCTAATATTTCTACAGCATGACAATAAGTATTACTTCTACCTTCTTTTATAGTGATAACAGGCTCATTAGTACCCTGCTTTTTATTAGCTCTTATTTTGTGTTGATTGACGTGAATATATTTTTTAGCCATTAACCCTCACAAGCTATACAACCCTCATCAAGTTTGATACGAGGTATTTTAACATTTACATTCTCTGCATTTCTAGCAGCATTAGACCTAAAGTAATATAAAGACTTAAGCTTACAAGCTCCATACCAATGCACATCATTAACATACTGCATGTAATCATCATGGACATCTTGAGGCTCAGTAGCTTTAGGTAAAATAAAAAATAAGTTTACTGACTGCGACTGACAAATAAAGTCTTGTCTTTTATAAGCATGTTCCACTATCCAAATCTGATTTATCTCATTGGCCGTTTTAAATAGTTCTTTCTCTTCAGCTGTCAGGATATCTAAGTGTTGTACTGACCCATCATAAC
>Ga0181369_1000309_pt1 | contig 13848 bp, 10 predicted proteins | sample LowvirmetaG_8_FD_130088 | JGI IMG/M metagenome (GOLD analysis project Ga0181369, IMG submission 130088) | Marine viral communities from the Subarctic Pacific Ocean - Lowphox_04 viral metaG | ecosystem: Environmental > Aquatic > Marine > Oceanic | place: Subarctic Pacific Ocean | collected... | reverse complement strand
GTCTCAGATGCCCTATTGTTCTCTCAGTTGCAACCCACCAATGACCTACATTCAGCAGCACCCGAACGCTCCATATTTTGGGGACACGGTATCCTTCACCCCCATGGGTGATCAAATTATGGTGATCGCAGACTCTCAGATGCTCATGATGACGAAAGAAGACGCACGTTGCGAATGGTTACAGAATCAGGCGCAGGGCTGGCACCGACTCGCATAAGGGCATCTGCCCTGCTATGATTCTCTCAGTCACACCCACCCCGATGATCTACTCCCCCGCTTGCAACATCGATGACCGGTCCCGCGTATGGATCGGACGCTTAGCAGACCTTGACAATGAGTTGACAGTCTCCCGGAATTTCCCACCATCCGCCGGATCTCCTGCCTGGTTTGTTGCTGCTCAGGAGGGTAGTCGTTCACCGACTCCAGACATCATTGGAGATGCATGCATCGTATGGGCGCGATCGTTTAAGGGTTCAGATCCTGATAAGTTCTGAATCACTTAAGATTCGGGGGCGCAATAGCGTCCCTGATGGTGTATGATTGACTCAGTTCACACCCACCACCATGGATTTCCACAACACCTCACTTGATGCTTACGAGCGTGAACTGGATCGGTACGCTTACCTGGATCTCCCTGCCATCCGTGAGTATGTACAGGAGCACCCTGGATGCTGCTGGGAGGACGCTCTGGACTGGTTTGAGCAAGTAGCAGGCAGACCAGTCTCTCAAGACCAATGGGGCAGTGTGGAGCAAGTATGGGAGGAAGAATCCTCAAACTGGGAACCGACCGACGATGAAATGATGGGATCGTTCGGGACACCATGGCATGACGGTTTGTAAAGACATTCTGAAGGGATCACACTCTGGTCCCTTCACCCTGTAGAATAACCTCAGTTGAAACCAACCAACCATGGATCACCTAAACTACGCTTCACACCACGGCGATCTTATCCCCCGTCAAGGTCTTGCCTACTGTGAGGATGACAATACGTTTCAACCTTATACCTACCACGTCAATGCTTGGGCGTGTATGTTGTCTGATGCTCCCAAGGCAAACCCCGAACCCGGCAACCCTACCCAGTACCATACATGGGAGGAATTAGCGGAAGCGATGTTCGGTTGACGAACTGGCACAAGGGAGACAGCGGTTCTCCCTTCTGACCCTGTACAATAAACACAAGCAAACAAACCAACCGAAATGTTCACTTCAATCACCCGCCGCCAATCCTTTGGAGCAACCTATCAATGGGCGATCCTGTCTGTCCTTCCTATGGATCAGGGTTGCATCCTGACTCAGGATGGCATGCGACCCACCGACATCAACGCTGCTCTGGGTCTTCCTAATGAAGCAAGAACCGGTCTCTCTATGCTGCTGAAGGTTATGGCAGAGCAGGGACTGATCAAGCGTCACGAACTGGGCAAGCGTTGGGTGGAGTACACCCGTATCATGCCACTGCGTAAGCGTGAGCGCCTAGCACGGTGGATCTGGGGACAGTGATCCCCTGTGCCAGTCGTGGCGGTGGCACAGTGCCCCGCCGCGCCGGGTCGCCCCCCCGGTTTAAAAAGGCATGGGTCCCTCTAAGCTATAAAGTCTTGCTTTCGCGAGGTCTTTATATAACTCAAACTTTTTCTATATAAAACAAAAATGAAAAATGAAATACCTTGTATGAAAAAAAATCGCGGAGAAAATTTTACGACTGTAGAGGTCGATCCAGTAACTGGAGAGTATGTAATTCAAGTACCTGAGTGGATTATATCGGAGTTTGGGTGGTATGAGGGCACAGAAGTAAACATGGAAGTCGATGGAGACTCAATACTGATAACCGAACTGGACTAGTGGACATACACTGGTTCTCATAGTATAATTACCTTTGAATGCATTCACATTTTAATTTGACCAAATTATGGCAAAAGGATTCACAGTAAAAGCAAAATCGCCCACTAAGGGTGAGGGTGGAAGTTCTCCCCAGTATGACTACGAAAAAGCAAGAGAGATGGTTCGTGGGAAGTCAGTAGTCTTCTGTCTTCCTGGACGTGGAGTATCATACACATATCTAAAAAACTTTGTACAACTTTGTTTTGACATTGTACAAATGGGAGGTAGTATTCAAATCTCTCAAGACTACAGTTCCATGGTAAACTTTGCACGTTGTAAGTGTCTTGGTGCTAATGTACTTCGTGGTCCTGACCAACTTCCTTGGGATGGAAAACTGAAGTATGACTGGCAACTGTGGATTGACAGTGATATTGTCTTCAACACAGAGAAGTTTCTTCAACTGGTTCTGATGGATAAAGACATCGCATCTGGTTGGTATTGTACAGAGGATGGACAGACTACTTCTGTAGCACACTGGATGGATGAAGATGACTTCCGTAGTAATGGTGGAGTGATGAATCATGAAACCTTGGAGACTATCAGTAAGCGTAAGAAACCTTTCACAGTTGATTATGCAGGTTTCGGATGGTTGCTCATCAAACAAGGTGTTTTCGAAGACGAAAAAATCAAGTATCCATGGTTCGCTCCGAAGATGCAAGTCTTTGAGAGTGGTGAAGTTCAGGATATGTGTGGAGAAGATGTGTCATTCTGTCTAGATGCTATCGAAGCAGGATATGAGATTTGGTGTGATCCTAACGTCAGAGTTGGTCACGAGAAGTCTCGTATTATTTGATAATGTCTGACAAATACACAATCCTTATAAAGGGTGAAATTAAGTTCACAGACTTGACTGAGGGCGAATATTTTGATATTATGGATGACCTGGCGATAGAATATTATCAAACAGGTCATCCGCGTCCCTCGGATATTGAAACTAAAATGATTGGAGATTACTGCTAATGGCTATGAGAGCAATGGTTAAAGATGGGTGGATGCCCGGAAAACCGAAGAAGTCTCGTCAAGGATCAGGAAAGCATACAAAGTATGCCGCGACTTCTCGTAACGGTAAAAAGAAAATGTATCGCGGACAAGGTAGAGGTTAATACTAAGAGGGGCATCACCCCTCTTTTTTAATAAATACCTAAAAAAATTGATTTAATGAAAACATATAATCAGTTCGTAACAGAAGCATATACACATTCCGGAACTATCAACGAATTTAATGTTGGTGGGTTTGTTAAAGATAGGATTGCTGGAGCTAGGCAGGGGATTCAGAATTTCAAGAAGAATCCAGTCCAATCCATACGTCAAGGTGCTTTGGGTCTTGGAAAGTATGAAGTAAAAACTAGAGTAGCAAGTCCAGTTGTTAATGCCCTTAAAAGAGTAACAGGTAATAAACCAGTAACGAATGCTGCACTTGATGCTGCTGAGTTTGTTGCACCCATGGTGCCTTGGAGAAAAGCTGCTGCATTTGCAGCTAAACCTGCAGCAATTGCTGGTGCTGCTATTCTTGCAACTCCTACTTCTACCAGTAGATATGATCAGGTAACAGGACCTAATGCATATTATAATAGACCAGGATATAAGAAACCCACTAAAGGAAAATAATACATAGTTTAGATTTGTAAACACACATGGCTTGTTTGATCGCTAATCTTCCTTCTATGGAAGTATGGGTTCGTAAAGAATATCTGACTGATCATCAAAGCGGACATGGTGAGTTTGTAAAGGGCGTTTGGGTATCGGTTAAATCGTTACCTGGACGCGCTTTTTATTTTGAAACTTACTTACCAGAATATGCGGCAATGTATGATAAATTGCCAATTTCTGCTTTTGTATCAGATCCAGAAACCCCTACACCTGATATGGACCTCCCTAACTTACAGTTTTGGAACTGTATGGATTATGGTGTGGTCAGTGTAGACAAAAAGTTTATTGGTTCGATGGATTTTGAGTGTTACACTCGTGATCATGGTAATGTAAAAGGAACTTATGTCTGTACTATTGACAATTATCATCATGATCCAGACTACGTAGACTGGGCAACCAGTGAAAATCCTGCTGAACATAAGTCTCATAACCTAATTGAACTGGAAAATGGTCAGTATGCACTGTATCCAAACAATAGATTACGTATCTTTGACAATAGTTTAACACCCGTAGAACCAAAAATGCCCGATTTTAAGGTTTCTACTCAATACTATCAAGTTGAAAATGGATATAAACGTCTTGGCATGGGTCGTGAAGACGAATACTTCTGGAAAACTGCTGATGAAAGGGAAAATAAATATACCGAATTGCCCGAAGAGGATTAAATGGGAAGGGAACACATGAAAGAGATGTGGAGTTCATCAAATCTCATATCAGATTATTGGTTTAAACCACGGAAAACTGAAGATCCAGAGGAAAGAGTGATTCAAGAAGTTTATGGTGACCCTGCTACCATAAATAAAGTCAAGAAAACTACTGACCAATGGCAATTTCAAGGAGATCAAGAGCATTTAGAGACATAAGTCTATCTTTTGACCCACATCCTGTTACAAAAGACTTGCCAATTTTGAAAAATGCGAGAGCAATCACGCGATCTGTTCAAAATTTAGTGCAGACGATACCTACAGAAAGGTTTTTTCAACCTATTTTAGGTTCTGATGTGCGGGCAAGTCTTTTTGATTTCGTTGATTTTGCCACTGCAGGCGTGATTGAAGAACAAATTATCACTACAATTGATAATTTTGAACCTAGAGTTGCGAATGTGCAAGTTGATGTAGACCCTCAACCAGATAATAACAATTTTAATGTTACTATTTTTTATGATATTGTCGGTCAGGAATTTCCCACTCAAGAATTTTCATTTTTGCTAGAGGCAACAAGGTAATATGCCTTTTACTAAATTTACAAATCTAGATTTTGACCAAATTAGGTCTCAAATCAAAGACTATATCCGTGCAAACTCTACGTTTACAGACTTTGATTTTGAGGGATCTAATTTTTCTATCTTAATTGATACGTTAGCTTATAATACTTACATTACTGCATACAACTCAAACATGATTGTAAACGAATCCTTCCTGGATTCGGCAACTTTGAGAGAAAATGTTGTTTCTTTGGCAAGAAATATCGGTTATGTGCCTCGCTCTAGAAGCGCCGCTAAGGCACGTATTAATCTGGCGGTACAAACTACAAGCACATCACCTACTATGACCCTAGAAGCGGGTCTGGTATGCGTAGGAAGTGTTAATGATAGTCAATTTGTATTTTCAGTTCCAGAGGATGTCACTACAACAATCAATTCTGGAACCGCAAAGTTTGATGACCTTGAAATTTGTCAAGGAACTTACCTGAAAAAACAATTTGTAGTTGATGGATCTTTAGATCAACGCTTTATTTTACAAAATGCTTTTATCGATACCTCTACAATCGTCGTAAAGGTTAAAGGAACTTCCGATTCAGGTGAAGGAAGGGAATATGAACTTGCTCAAAACATTTTAAACCTTAATAAAAACTCTGAAATTTATCTTTTACAAGAAGTTCAAGACGAAAGATACGAACTTCTGTTTGGAGACGGATTTTTTGGTAAAAAATTAGAAAATGGTGCGATTATTACCGTTTCTTACATCACAACAGACGGTATTGATGGAAATGGAGCGAAAAATTTCGCATATTCTGGAAGAGTAACTAATAATCTTGGTAATGTTATAGTTCCAAGTGGTGATGTTACAGTTTCCACCACTTCAAAAGCACAAAATGGTGGTGAAATTGAAAGTATTGACTCAATTAAGTACTTTGCTCCAAGAATTTACTCCTCACAGTACCGTGCAGTCACTGCTCGTGATTATGAAGCGATAATTCAGTCAATTTATCCAAACACAGAATCAGTTTCTGTCGTTGGTGGTGAAGAATTGAATCCGCCAGAGTTTGGAAATGTCATTATTAGCATCAAACCCAAAAATGGTGACTTTGTTTCTGATTTTGATAAGCAATCAATCGCTACTAAACTGAAAAACTTCTCTTTATCGGGTATAAATCAAAAAATTGTAGATCTTAAGGTTCTTTTTGTTGAGATTGACTCTGCAATTTACTACAATAATGCAAAAGTTTCAAATGTTAATGATTTAAAATCAAAAGTTTCATCTACACTGAATACTTTTGCAACTGCAAACATTAATCAGTTTGGAGGACGCTTTAAATACAGTAAATTGTGTCAAGCAATTGATAATACCGATAATGCTGTCACTTCTAACATCACTAGAGTAAGAATTAGAAGAAATCTGAAAACTTTACTTAATACTTCTGCACAATATGAACTCTGTTATGGTAATAAGTTCCGCATGGACAAAAATGGGTTTAATATTAAGAGTAGTGGGTTTGGACTTTCTGGAAGGAATGGAACATTCCACTTTACCGATACTCCAGGGGAAAATGGTAAAGGTGTAATTTCTGTTGTTAAAGAACGTAATCAAGATGGTAAATTTGAAGTTGTAATTAAGTCAGCAGGGACAGTTGATTATGTAAAAGGAGAAATATTACTGAATACAATTACATTTTCTTCCACTGATAAAGATAATGACATTGTTGAAATTCAAGCAGTTCCTGATTCAAATGATGTGATTGGTTTAAAAGACCTTTATCTCTCTTTCTCGGTCGCTGATAGTGAGATAAATATGATTAAAGATACTATTACATCTGGCGAACAGATCTCTGGCGTCGGTTATAAAGTTACTTCAAGTTACCTAAACGGAGAACTTAAGAGAGGATAAGAATGATACAAACAGGCTTTGAAAGAAGGGTAAAAGTTCAACAAGTAATTGAAAGTCAGTTACCCGAATTTCTTAGATCCGAAAGTCCTAAATCTATTGACTTTCTGAAGCAATATTATATTTCTCAAGAACATCAGAGTGGTGCTGCTGATATTGTTGAGAACTTAGATCAATATCTAAAATTTGATAACCTTACACCAGAGGTTATCACTGGATATACCAGTTTGACCGTTGGTATATCATCTACTGCTGATACTATTCAAGTTTCTACTACTAAGGGTTTTCCTGATGAGTATGGTCTGTTTAGGATCGATGATGAAATTATAACATACACTGGAAAAACTGCTACTTCTTTTACCGGATGTATTCGCGGTTTTAGTGGTATTTCTTCTTATCGCTCTGAACTTGATCCTGAAGAGTTGGTATTTAGTGATACTTCGGAAAAAGTTCATGCTAATGGATCTAACGTACAGAATCTTAGTGCTCTGTTCCTCAAAGAATTTTATAGAAAATTAAAATATTCCTTTGCTCCTGGTCTTGAAGATGTTGATTTTGTAGATAATTTAGACGTAAACAACTTCATTAAAGAAATAAGAAGTTTATATGAATCAAAAGGAACTGAAGATTCTTTTAAAATTCTCTTCAAAGTTCTTTATGGTGTTGATCCGAAGGTAATTGATTTAGAAGATTTTCTCATCAAACCTTCATCAGCAAAGTTTACAAGAAGAGAAGAAGTTGTCGTTGAGAGAGTTTCTGGAGATCCAAACAGATTAGTTGGACAAACAATCAGAAAATCCACTGATAGTTCTACTCAAGCTTCTGTATCTGAAGTTGAAATTTTTACACGCTCTGGAATTAACACATATTTCAAACTTGGATTGTTTGTGGGTTTTGATGATAGAGATCTTATTGAGGGGACTTTCAAAGTTCAACCATCTACAAAAGTTGCAAATACTGTAAGTGTTGGCGCTTCTGTGGTGACAGTTGATTCTACAGTTGGATTTGCTCAAACTGGAAAAATTATTTCTGGAAGAAATACTATTGAGTATAAAGATAAAACTGTAAATCAATTTCTTGGATGTAGTGGTATTGGAACTGCCATTACCCCCTCAACAGAACTTAGGACTGATGAAGTTTACATCGGTTTTGAAGATGGTGATATTTCTAAGAAAGTAGAAGTTCGTATTGGTGGAGTTCTTTCCAAATTCAAGGCAACAAATGATATTCTACTCTCAAATGAGGGGCAAGAGATATTTGTCAAAAATATTGGTGAAAAAATTAAAAATCCAGAGGTTAATAAAACCGATAAACAAATATTTGCTAATAGTTGGATTTACAATACAAGTTGTAGATTTGATGTTGAGAGCATCAGTGGATCTACAGTACAATTAAAAAGTGAAATTGATGATTCTAGTCTTAAAGTTGGAGATACTGTTGATATTTTAAATGGAACAACAGAAACTGTTCTTCATGCTAATGCTGTAGTTGCTACAGTCAGCACTAGTAACAAGCAAATTACTCTTAACAACCTTGTAGGGTTTACTGCTAATTCCACGACGATTTATACGATTAGAAGAAAACTTGAAACCGCTACCAGTAGTGGTACTTCATTATTCTATGGTGATGATAACATCACTAGTGATGTTCAAAATGTATACACGGACGATACTCACGCATATGTTGCTTCCAACTCTTTACCCTCATATGACATTACTGAGAGCGTTCTGAGCGCAACCCTTGCGTCTTCTGCTGGAAGTGCCCTTCAGGGATTTGATGCAACAACACAAAAATATAGTATTATCTCTTTTGCATCACCAGTACCGTTCGTAACCGGTGATGAAGTTTTCTATAAAGCATCGTCAGACACTCTTGTAGGCGTCTCTGAGGGTGTTTACTTTGTGAAGGTGCTATCTGCATCCAACCAGATTAAACTCTTTGCTTCTAGGTCTTTGATTGAAGGAGGATCTTCTTTAGAATTTACATCTGCTGGTGCAGGGTCTCATAAATTTGTTCTTGCATCTCAGAAAAGTGAGGCAATTTATCCTCAACAATTGCTCAAAAAATTTCCAATCGTTAGAAACATTAAAGACGGTAAGGGAACACTAACTATACCTGGATCTACAGGGATGTTGGTTAATGGCACCGAAATCATAAATTATAAGTCTAATGACAAAATTTATTCTGGTCCAGTTGAAAATGTAAGACTTTATAATGGTGGTAAAAACTATGATGTAATTAATCCGCCAACTATAGAAATCGGCTCTCCTGGAGCGGGTTATACTACTGCTCTAGTCAGAGCTGTGGTTCGGGGTGGTGTTACTGAAGTCAAAATTGATCCTCAAGATTTTGACTTAGTTGATGTTACTTCTATCACTATTCAAGGTGGTAACGGATCAGGTGCAGTTTTACAACCAATATTGGAAACTAGATATCGTGAAGTAGAGTTTGATGCTCGTTTAACTTCTGGTGGTGGTTCTGTTGATAATAGTGCAGATACTATAACCTTTAATAAACCACACAACCTTCGAGATGGTGATGCTCTTGTTTATAGTAGAAACGGTAACAATGCAATTGGTATTGGAACTTTTGGTGGTTCAAATACCCATCAAAACAAAGCATTAGCAAGTGGATCTGTATATTTTGCTCAAGTTGTCAATACAACAACGATTAAGTTGTATGAAACATTTGAAAATTATTCAAGTGGAATTAGCACAGTAGGTTTTACAACTACCTCTCAGGGTATTCATAAATTTAGATTGTTTGATGGTAAGAAAAATATTAGTTCTGTTAAAGTTACAAATTCTGGGAGTGGTTATGAAAACAGACAGTTAAAAGTCAAATCTGAAAATATCTCCACAGTCAGTGATTTAATAACCTTTAAAAATCATGGATTTTCTGATGGAGACAAAGTACTTTACACAACAGATAATACTGCCGTAACAGGATTAAACACTAATGTACAATATCAAGTATTGAAAGTTGATGATAATTCTTTTAGAATTGCAAATGCAGGAGTTGGTGGAACAAACACAACAGACTACATTAAAAAACAACATGTCAATATTACTGGTGTAGGAACTGGAATTCAAAATTTTGCTTATCCACCCGTAACAATTACTGTTAATGCAGAATTTGATGGTGTATCTGGTATCATTACAGCAACTCCATCTGTAAGAGGTGAAATCGTTGATTTATACTTATACGAAACTGGTACAGGTTATGGATCGACAATTCTTAACTTCCATAAGAAACCAAATATTAATATTAAAAATGGTAAAAATGCTGAGTTAAAACCACTTATTTCTGGAGGAAAGGTTGTCTCAGTACAAATTACTAATACTGGTAGTGAGTACTCATCTGCTCCAGATCTTAAGGTTGAAGGCGAAGGTGTTGGTGCAAAACTTAGAGCTATTGTCAGCGGTGGAAAAATCACGAATGTTGTAGTTCTTACTGGTGGTGCAGGATATGTTCAAAATACCACCTCAATAGTAATAACTTCTGCTGGTGCTGGTGGTGTTATTGATGTTGAAGTTAGAGATTTAACTTGTAACACTCATGATAGATTTGGTGATGAGGTTCTAATTGAGAATGATCAGAAACTTGGATATGGATTAGTAGGATATTCCACTGCTATCGGTGCAGATGCGTTTGGTGATATTGGTGGAACACATTCTCCAATTATCGGTTGGGCATATGATGGCAACCCCATATATGGTGGTTATGCATATACTGATGCAGCAGATGTAAACTCGGGTATCAAAATCCTCACCAGCAGTTATGAGTTAGCAACTGCGGAAGTTTCTGATCGACCTTCTGGATTTGATGCTGGATTTTTTGTAGAAGATTATAAATTTACCAATTCTGGAGATCTTGATGAACATAACGGAAGATATGCTAAAACTCCAGAATATCCGAATGGAGTTTATGCTTATCATGCCTCTGTTACTAGTGATGGAAAGAGTAGCAATTTCCCATTCTTTATTGGTGAATCTTACTGTTCTGTTCCAGTAACTCAAAATATTAATCAGACTTTTGACTTTAATTCCTCTGAATTAAGAAGAAATACCCTTCCTTACACCGCCTCTGATAAATTTGCTAATAATGATTTTGTTTCTGAACCAAACGAAACCCTCATACAAAAAGCCGTAATTGACTCTATTACTAGGGGACCTGTAGATGGGTTAAAAATTAATATTTCTGGTTCTAATTATAGAGTTGGAGATACTGCAGTCTTTGACAATAGTGATACTAATGGTGGGGGACTCTCTGCATATGTTGGTATAGTTACTGGTAAATCTATTGTAGACGTAACTACCACAATTCAGAGTCATCAAAATGCAGTGCTTGTTTGGGAAAAGAGTGGTGCAGTATCTGTTAATGTAGATCCATTCCATGGATATTTTGATAATGATCAAATTGCCGTTTCTGGTCTTTCTACTTTTATTGATGGTCTAACAAAATCTCACAAAATTGGTGTTACATCAGAAAGAACTCGCCTCTCTATTGAAGCGGCAGCTAACTCTACAGTTGGATTTGTTACCGATATTTTTGTCAATAGAATTGTTAATTCTATTTCTGTAGGAAGTACTTTAGGAATCGGCACAGAGACTTTATCCGTTTTAGGTACATATCCAGACAAAAAGGTAATTAGAGTGTTGAGAGGGATTGTAGGTGCCGCACACACTGCAAATACTGATGTATTTGTATCTCCAAGTAAATTTACTTTACCCGTAAATTCTCCTTACTTTGATTCTGCCGTAAACGATAAAGTATTCTTCAACAGCATTCAATCTGTAGGTATAGGAACTACCACTGGAGCATCCTCTTCTAAAGGATATTTCACTGGAAGTCGTCAATATACTATTTCAGTTCCAACTCAAGGAATTTACTTACCTAATCACCCATTTAAAACTGGCGATCAAGTTACATTTGAAAGGTTTGCTGGATCACAAGGATTTACGGTTTCTAACACTAATACTAGTGCAACTTATAGTATTCCACAAAGCGGTAATACTGAAACCTTATTTGTAGTTAAAAAGACTGATAATATAATTGGTCTTTGCACTCAAGTTGGACTGACTACAAATACTGAAGGATTATATTTTAGAAATATTACCTCTAACGCTGATAGTCGAGATTACAGATACTCGTTAACTTCAAACAAAACTCAAGTAACTGCTAAAGTAGAAAAAATTAGATCCAAAGTTGCTGTTTCTACAGCACATGGTTTGATAAATGGTGATATTATTAATCTAAGTGTAAACTCTGACCAATCAGTTGGTATTGGCACATCTGTTTCTGTATATCTAAAATATAATTCTGCTAACGATAAATTACTTGTCAATCCGATTGGATTTACATCCACAGCGGTAAATACATCCACCAATAGACTCACTCTTACAGAACATGGTTTAAAAACGGGTGACAAGGTATTTTATGATTCTAATCTCATAATATCTGGTCTTAGCACTGGTTCTTACTTTGTTTATAGAATTGATGATAATAATATCAATCTTACGAACACTAAATTTGAAGCAGTTTCAAATCCACCAACAGTAGTAAGTTTTGGATCTACTGGTGGTTCCAGTCAAGAATTATCTGCAATTAACCCAAGACTGAGTGTTGTTAGAGACAACAACTTGGTATTTAATGTTAATGATTCTTCTTTGAGTGGTTATAACTTTAGACTCTATTATGATCGTGACTTTAAAAATGAATTAGTCTCTATTGGTTCCTCTACAACATTCAACACTGTTGGTGTTGGTACTGTTGGTATTGCAAATACAGTAACCGCATCAACAGTTACTCTCAACTTTAGTAAGGATCTTCCATCCAAAGTTTACTATCAGCTAGAAAAAGCAGGTTATATCAGCACCGCTGATACTGAGGTAACAAATTACTCTGAAATTGACTTTGTTGATAGCACTTATTCCGGAACATATAGTATTACTGGAGTTGGTGAAACCGTATTTACAGTTTCACTTAAGAGTATTCCAGAGGACCTTGATTATAATCAGGCATCCACAAGGGTTCTTAAATATTCTACTTCTTCACCAAGAGCTCTTGGTGGTATTGATAGAATGGAAATCACCTTTGGTGGCGCAGGTTATAAAAAACTTCCCAAGTTTGTAAGTATCGCATCCACTGCAGGTACAAACGCAGACATCATTCCTACATCTACAACTCTTGGTAGAATTAATCAAGTTACTATTCAAGATGCTGGATTTGATTTTTCTGCTGATAAGACACTTAGTCCAGAAGTTTATATCTCACCAAATATTACCGTTATTAATAGAAATACCAGTTCTGGTATAACAATAACTTCTGGTGGTTCAGGATCTGCTTTACCCCCAGACCTTGGTCTTGTTGATCCTGATACAGGATCTGCTTATGATAATGGAAGTCTCATAGCGAAGATACAAGGTTCATCTATTAATAAAATTGAAATACTTGATGTTCCTAAAGGTCTCTCTGATACAGAATCTAAAGTATTCTCAGTCAATAATAGTAATGGTGTTGGTATTAATAGTATCTTCTCATCACCTGCAGGTGTTGTAACTTGCGTTCTTGCAACTCCAACCCTAGGATTTACAACTTCATCAGCACCATTTGGTGTAAATGATTTTGTATACGCTGAAAACATTTCATTAGCATCTACTACAGGAACTGGATTTAATTCTCAAGACTATTCTTACAACTTCTTTAAAGTAACTGCTTATAGAAACACAAATCCTGCAGAAGTTGAATTTGATATTTCTCCTTTTGCAACTAACGCTGGTGTTGCTCAAACAGACGGTCAAAGCACTTTTGCCACTTTAGTCAATAAAAACAACTATCCCACCTTTACAGTAACACAAACTCCTTTAGAGTTTATTGTTGGTGAATCTTTGTTTATAAAATCTGGAAATACTTACACAGAAATAGATTTAATAGTTACAAATAATCTTAATGATTCAATTAAGGTTTATGGAACTTATGATCTTTCCAAGGATGATGTGATTGTCGGCAAGAACTCTGGCACCATAGCGACTATCAGTAAAATTGATGAAAACACTGGTATCTTTGAGGTTGATTATTCTCTTGAGACCAACTATGGTTGGTCAGATGATATTGGCAAATTGAACGTTGATTATCAAGTAGTTCAAGATAATGATTACTATCAGAATCTCTCTTACAGTATTAAGAGTCCAATTGAATTTGAAAAATGGGTAAATC
>Ga0181369_1000304_pt1 | contig 13902 bp, 18 predicted proteins | sample LowvirmetaG_8_FD_130088 | JGI IMG/M metagenome (GOLD analysis project Ga0181369, IMG submission 130088) | Marine viral communities from the Subarctic Pacific Ocean - Lowphox_04 viral metaG | ecosystem: Environmental > Aquatic > Marine > Oceanic | place: Subarctic Pacific Ocean | collected... | reverse complement strand
GTATCATTTGTACTATCTGATTGGTCAAATCGATAAGTCTTTCCCTCATCGATAGTTAAATCAGGAGTAGTAGCACCCTCAAATGCATACTTATTACCACCATCGGATACAACGGTAACTCTGATAACTTCAGTATGGTCACCAATTATATTACCACTCTTTACCTCAAGTTCATGGTTTAATATATTTTTACCTATATATTTTAGGTTTGCCATATTACGTTATTTCCAATATACTTGCAAAAACATCTATATCTCCATTAACAGAAGCTTGTGTTTCCAATTTATCCCCAGCACCTAAGTTAATAGGTTTTTCAACTACCACAGTTGAGTCTGCTGGTACATCCACAGTTTTTAATATAAATCTTCTCGTATTAAAATTTGCACTTCCACTAACAGCTACACTAATAGTAGCATCGTTAGTCCCATCTATATTACTAAGATATATAGCATGAACTACTCCAGATGTTGCTGCTGGACAAGTATATAATGTTTGTATACTTGTTGTTGAACCACTTGCTGCACTTTTAAATGTATTAGCCATTATTATCCTCCAAATACTATTGCCATCGCCGTAGCGTGGTCTATTACGGATGTTCCTTGTTCAAAAATTCTTCCACTAGTCTCTACTCTACCAAATGAACCTGTGGTTATCGATGAACCACTTATAAGTGAATTATCTCTATCAACTGTAAATATTGTTGAACTGCCAGACTTTATAACTAATGCAGTTGAATCTGCGGAGTTTATGTCAACTGTACTGCTACCACCATGATATTTATTATCATATAGTAATAATGCAGAAGAACCACCTGAATCTGTTTCAAGTTTTACTAGAGTTGTATCATCATCTTGTCTTATTCTAAAATCTGCAGAACTACCCTTTAAATTTTGTACAGAACCACTTATGGTTGTATCACCAAAAATAGTAGTTGTTCCTATTAGGTTCTGAGTAGAACCAGATAAAACAAAGGAACCAGTAAGATTGGGATTAAGTTGTTTACTCTTTAAAATTGCCATTTAAATCCTTGTTTTCTAGCCTTAACAAATTCATGAAAAGACAAATCTGGTTTAGGTACTTCTAATAAATATCTATCATATGACCTTTTATACTGACCGATGGAAATTTTTTGTTTATGTTCAACACTTTTAGGTTGTTGCATCTTTTGTATAGTCTCCATCGTCACTTTTCTATCCATTTGAGCACATGACTTACAAACTGTGTTATTCCCAACTGCTCTATCAAAGGAATCTTTTCTAGAATAAGTTAATATCCTAGTACAAGTAGGACATTTTCTATTCTTTCTATCTTTCCAATGACGTTTTCTCATACTTATAAATATCAAGAAGTACTAAAAGAAAAGTGGAACTATGAATTAAATTTACCCCAACCCACAACTTCATCATCATTTGTTAAATCGTAACCAATATTATTGGAGTTGACATCTAATCTAAGTGTAGTACCTTGTTGTTGTATTGTCAATGCATCACTTTCCATTAATTGTCCATTAACAAAAAACATAAAATCATCTACTCTAGTAGAAGCATAAATAGTTGGTGCAGACGCAGTAACTGCATTAAACGTAAATGTATCCGAATCAACAAAACTAGCAGTATGTGCGAAACATTTTCTAACATATTGTTGTTTAGTAATAGAATCTAAATCATCAATATATTTTTTACTACCAGACTCTGTTGCTAAATGTGTTGACCTACCAACTGATAAAAATATATCATCAGATAAACCCACAACATTGTGATTATTTAAAGAAAAAGAACCTGATGTTAAAAAACTACCAGTTATTGTGTGGGTATCATCAGTAGTGTCTCCAAATTGAGTAGAACCACTTTCAAAAATAGTGATAGACTGTGATAGTTGTGATTCTATTTTTTCTGCTTTTGTTATTCCCTTTGAATTAAGACTTCCAGTTACAATTAATGTGGATGAAATAATACTACCTTGTAGATTTATAGAACCAGTAAACCCACCTTCTGAAATTAAAAAATTATTTATTGTTAAAATTTTATTAGTAGGTGTTAATTGATTTAATACTATATTACTAGTTGTAGAAACATCATTTCCTATTGAAATAGTAATTTGTTCAGACGGACTTGTTTGTCCAAAAACAGCTTTATTGTTTGGAGTTACTGTTACTCCAAGACCTTGTATTGTTGTTAAAGGTTCGCGTGCAATATTAGCCATAACCTACCTACGAATTAAATTTACCAATAGCTAGTATTTCGTCATCTGTTTCCAAGTCATAACCTATACTATCATTGTTTACTATTAATTTAAAAGTTGAACCAACTTGTTGAATTGATAATGCATCGTGTTCCATATATTGACCATTAATAAAGAAAACAAAATCATTTTTAGATGTTGCTGTTAGGCCAGTTGGTGCTGATGCCGTAACTGCACTAAAACTTGCAGTGGATGGAATTGTTATACTATTTGAAGTCTTAAAAAATTGTTTTCTAAGATAACTATTTGCTTGTATTACATTTGTATTTACATAACTCTTTACAGCGTTTTCTGTAACTAAAGCAGTATTACTATTATCTGATAAAGTTGTATCATCAGATATTTCTGTTACAGAATCATTATTTATACTAAATGAACCAGATATTAAAACACTACCACTAAATTGATGAGTATCATCTGATGTATCTCCAAATTGAGTAGAACCGCTTTCATATATTATAGATGCAGATACAAACTCTGTATGAAGTTCCCTAACAGTTAATGTTCCATCAACAGTTGTATTACCATTTACGATTAAATTATTAGTTATTGTTAAACTATCACTAATTGTAATACTACCTGTAATTTGTGAATCTTTAAAAGTAGTATCTCCCAATACAAATGAACTAGCAGAAACTGAATTAAATACAACATTTGAAGTTGGAGATACATCTTGTCCTATTGAAATAGTTTGATTTATTCTACTACCACCATCAAATTCTGCACCATCTGCAGACAAAGTGACACCAGTACCACTATTAAATACTATAGGATTTGTTAATGTTATACCTAAATCTCCAACACTTGGTGTACTACTAATTGTTGTTTCTTCTGGTAGTTCTTCTTGAAACTGACCACTTTTTCCAATATTTTTCGTAATAGTATCAACCGTCTCTGTTCCAAATATTACTTTCTTTGGTGTTAAAAACTTTTGTGTAGTTGACCTGTGGTCAAAGTTTCCTTTAGGTAATAAATATCCCCTTAACGTTACCGAAAAATTTGTTCGTACTAATCTTTCAGTATCTCCTATTTCAGTCGCATCCTCAAAAGAATCAATACTACTTCTAAATCTCATTTTTTCAGGATCACCCCAATATGCTCCATCTGAATATACAATCTTTTCTACAATAGAGTTCATCTGTTCAATGTAACTTGTCCATATTATAAAATCATATGAGATAGTCACATAATCTGGCATCATTACATTGTAATATTCCCTCTGAGGCAGTAACCCTATTTGTTGTGAAAACTTATCGTATTTATTTTCTTGTGAAAATTTCTTTTGAAAAGTGTAAAACATGTGTGGATTGTTTGCATCAAGTTTATCTTGTGGAACAGTTTCATCTTTTGTAACAGAAGTTCTTCGATAAACAACGACAGGTGTTATCACTTGTCTTTTTTTATCTCTCATAAATCCTTGTTTTTTTATAGAGTTCCACCTTTCTGGTGAAGCATACATAATTGGAACTTTTACATTCTCACCATTATCTTCTACAGATGGTTGTATTACTTTATCAAAGTAAAAAAGTATTGAACTATCAATATCAATTAGAGTTACTTCAGGATTTTTTATATTTTCTCCACTACGAGAATATAAATAACCTCTGTTTAAAACTCTTTGTTTTCTTGGTAATGGTTTATCCATTATAATTCCTCTTCCACCGATTCAAAAAACTCAACCTTTTTAGGTGTTATAAATTTATTTGTCGTTGGTTTTTTAGCGTTATCACTTTCAGATAATAGATACCCTTTCATAGTAAGGTTAAAATTCGTTCTTACTATTCTTTCAGTATCTCCTATTTCTGTAACATCATCAAAACTATCTATATTAGTTTTAAATCTCATTTTTTGAGAATCACCCCAATAAGCTCCATCTGCATATGTAAATTTTTCTATCACATGATTCATTTGTTTAATGTAAGATGTCCAAACTGTAAAAGTATAATTTAAATCAACATAATCAGGAACTGATACATTATAATATTGTCTTTGTGATATTACTCCTATTTGAGCGTTTAACTTATCATATATGTTTTTCCTAGAATATTTTTTTTCAAACGTATAAAATATATGTGGATTGTTTGCATCTAATTTATCTATCGGCATATCTTTATTCATATCAATCGTATTTCTCTTAAACATTATAATTGGAGTAATTGCTTGTCTTTTTTTGTCTCTTAGAAAACCATCACGTTTTATTGCTTTCCATCTTTCCATAGAACCATATATGATTGGAACTTTTACATTCTCACCATTATCTTCTACAGATGGTTGAATTATGTTTTCAACATAGTATATGACAGCAGAGTCTATATCTTTTAAGGTAACTGTTATATTATTTACCTTGTCTTCTTTTTTTCTAGAGTATTGATATCCACGATTTACAACTCTTGTTTTTCGTGGTAATGGTTTCTTAGACATTAAACACTCCTAACACGTTCAATATTTAAATTTGATATCCTTACTAAGAATGAGTTACACACAACAGAATGATTATAATCAGTCTGACCACCAACTAATTGATTTTCATTAATAGATGATATTTCCCAATATCCACTATTCCAATTTACAACATCACCTATTTCTATTACATAACTAATGTCAACAAGTGATTGTCTCACAAAAGAGAACACAGCATTCTGTTGTAAATCAGGACCAAATTCATCAGTTGTAGTTGTTTGGTCTTCTGCGTCTACGATAGCACTTACCTCAACACCTGGTTTATAAACTTTACCACTAGCAGTTTCTCCATACATATTTACCTCAGTATCATATACAGAAACTTTATATACTACTACAGGTTGGTATATTATACCATCCTTACTTGTAGACAAATCACCAACAAGTTCTTTATTAAACTTATCAAATGTGTCTATGTCTTTTTGTGAATAAAAACGACTTGGCATCAGATTATCCTATATAAATTGGGTATGGAACTTTTTGTAGTTTTTCTTGTAGAAACTCAGCTTCATCTTTGTCTGCTTCTAAAAGAGCTTTCCTACTTGTCTGTTCTAACATTTCCCTAAGTTGAGTGATAAGAACTTCTTTTTCAGCTGATGCTTCAGCCCGAAGTGTATCACCATCTAAACTCGTTTCTGCATTAGGTATTGGAATAGCACCATATTTACTACGAATTAAACCTAATAATTCTTTACAAAGAGCTAGTCCATATTTTTTAATCCATTGTTTACCAACATCATTTATGAACTTAAACTCCATATTATCGTAGGGGACATTTGAAAAATCCGATATGACATTGGTAGTTCCACCAAAATCTGATTGTAGGGGATTATCTCTATCATTAGTGACTACATAATCAAAATACATTCTACTATTTTCTTCTGGATCTGGAAATATACGTAATTTATTATTTACTAAAGTAAATGAATAAGCAGATTTTCTTATAGAATCATTTAATTCTATAGCTTGAACTCTTAATAAATCTTCATACAATGGCATTAATGTAAATGACACTGCAGGAGAACTATTACCAAATCCAAAACCTTCCACCATATTTATAGTTCCATATCCTGTTGTAGCATAAGGATCAAAAAATCTTTGCATTGCTGGAGTTCCCTCATAATATACTCTTTTAATTTCGATAGCGTTACCACTTTCAGAAACATTAGCAAAAAGTGCATTTAAATCATATTCTTGACTACCACTAGTAACACTAATACTACCTTTTTTCCAATCAACATTTCCTCCAACACCTGCTTCTGTACCGTATTGTTTGGATAGACTTATTGTTCTACCTAAAGTTGGGGTGATTTTCTTATGAGTTACATTAGAACCTGTAGCTTGTCCTTGTAATGTTAATAAATTATCTTTTATATTAAACTGATTTACTTGTGCTGAATACTCAGTTATCGATTCTTCATAACATGCGTAAAAAGAACCAGATTGTAGTTCTACAGACATGATTGGATATCCTAATCGTCTAGCAGCCCAATCTGCAAATTTATCTACAGAATGATTACTTGATCCTGAAAATTCTGTATCACTATCATAAAATCCATATGGTGTTTGACCTACCTCAAATGAACTATTACCTGCCCAAATTGGTTCTTGTGCCATTATAATTCTCCTAAAAATTACTATTATTCAATAATAAATATAACGGGCATAAAAAAAGGGGAAGTTAGACTTCCCCTTTTTTACATTGTACCTAAAGTACAGTCATGTGATTATTAAACAAAGTTTACATCACCAACAATGACTTTTCCGTAGAACTCAGGTCTGACAATCTTCTTAGCGTATCTTGTCATTACACCTTTTCTTGGTGTAAAGTTCTTCGGGTCATACACGAGAGGTGTCATGATTAATGGTACATAAGGAGCATACACAGCACCAGTTTCTAGGAAATTACTTCCTCTGAAACCGACAAGAATTACATTCTCGAACTGGTATGGGTTCTTATATACAGTAAATCTGTTATTCAACAGACCTGCTTTTTGTACACCCATTGCATATTGTTTATTGTTAGAATCACCATTACTATCAGTAGCGTATCCAGGAATAGATTCTAGGATAGTAGCAACTTCAGGACTTACTACGATGAAGTTTGCACCACCACGTAGAGTCTTCTGATGAATCGCGTTACTTACAGACTGTATCTTGTTACCAAGAGTCTGGAACCACTCACCTTTAGTGTATGCAGATGCATTAGTAGAGCTTTCTGTGAATAGATTATCAGCAGCGCTGTATTCATATCCTACTCTTGCAGACCATCTTTCAGTCTTAGCATTTGCATTTAAACGTAACATATCAAGGATTTCTAAATCGATTTCCATAGATACGTACTCACTTAATAGTGAAGTCAATTCTGCTTCAGCGTCAACACTATGATAAGCATTAAGGTCTTGAGCTAACTCAGGAGTCCATACTGCTTTTAATTTACGTGTTTTCGCAACGATTGGAATTGAACGCATAGCGATATCAATTTCAGGTATATCAATATCCGTTTCAGGATTAGCATCAACTTGAGCTGAAGTAGCTTCAAAGTCACCACGAGTGACATCTGTTGGTTGCTTATGATATAATACTGAACCTGATGTAGCTGCACCAGCTGATGCTTCTGATATAAGGAATCTTACATGAGTTGCATTAGCATTTGAAGGAGCTACTTCATTTCCTGCAGCACCATCTAATACTTTTGTATAAGCTGGGTAATTAGCTGCAATAGTTGAACCTGTGATTTCGAAAGCTCTTACACCTTCTTTATCAGGATTTGTCATCGCTGATAAAGGAATGTCAACTGCTTTAATCGTACCAGCTGAAATAGAAGCTGATAGATCTGGTTCGAAATCTACATCCGCCCATACAGCAGAAGCTGAAGTGGCAGAGATGTCTTGTGCGGCTGTTATGGAATCGTTAATAGAATATCCACTTCTTCCAGCACCGTATAGACCTTGACTAGCATCACCTGAACCTGAAGTGATACCAAAAACTTGGTCACCAGCATTCATGCCAGACTGAGCTGTTCCATACTTGAAATCAAGATAGAAAATTAGACCAGAAGGAAGGTTCATAGGTTGAACAGAAACGAACTCTTGAGCTGCTAACTCACCAAAGATTTTTCTAACCAATGGTAATGCAACACCAGACCACTCTTCAGAATTTGCAGATGTTCCTGTATGACTAGATTCGTCAATTAATTGACGAGCCTGGTTTTCAAGAAGTACGGCCATTCCGTTTACTCTCTGTTCAGAATCTATACCCTCTAACAATCCGGTCGGTTCCCACTTCTTAATCAAGCCGCGAGTTTCCTCTTGTCTTTGACGGTAAGGATTAAATCCATCCATCAATTTCTCGACTGCACCGAGGTTTTTATGATTTGACATTATAATTTCTCCAATTATGTCTTAAAGAATACCAGCCAGTTTCTTAAATCTGTCTCTCAACTCATGTCCTTCAGAAATTACTTCCTGTTTTTCAGACTTTGTAGAGGCGACAGCTTTAGAAGCTGAACCTTTAGATTCTTTAATTTCAGTTTTAGTTTGTTTTGAACCAAATGATTCAGCCAAAGTAGAATAAACTAATTTGACTTCACGAAGGTTATGTGCTCTATCAAAAGTTTCCACAACTTTCATCTTCTGACCATTATTTAGGCCATAAGAACGAAATAGTTTATTTGTGAAAAGTAATTTTGCATTAAGCAGATTAACTTCGTTTAATTTGGAACGTAAGTATTTTACGACATTGCGATGCTCTTCAAGTTCTGATTGGAGTTTAGAATTTTCATCCTTCTTCTCTTCCTCATCTTCTTCTTCAGAAAGGGCTTTGACAATTTCTTCTAGGTCAATATCTTCATCCATATCATCTTCGTCTTCATGTTCACCTTCAGATACTTCAACAGACTCAGTATGTTTTGCTTTATCAGCATTACCTATATCAGTTGAATCACCAGATTTCTTGTCATGTGCATTATCACTCTTACCTGTACCAGAAGATACATCATTTTCATCGACTTTATCTTCATCATCATGTTCAGCTTCTTCGATTTCATCGATTTCATCATCTTTATCTTCTTCTTCGTCTAACTCTTTGAGAATTTCGTCAAGGTCGAGGTCTTCATCCATATCATCATCTTCTCCTCTTTCTTCCCCTTCTTCCATCTCATCTTCGTCTTCCTCAGATACTACAGGAGCATACTTTACACCATCGATTTCAATGATTTCAGATTCATCAACTTCATCTTCTTCATCTCCACGCATTTCTTCAACTTCATCTTCGTCATCTCCATGCATGTCTTCGTCTTCAATCTCATCACCGTCGCGACGCATTTCACCACGTTCTTCGACTTCGTCTTCATCTCCACGCATTTCTTCAACTTCATCTTCATCGCCACGTTCTTCGTCTACTTCGTCTTCGTGTTCCATTTCAGATTGAATTTTCTTGGAAAGCATAGATTGGATTCTAGGAGTAAAAGCTTCTTCTAGAGCAATTTTAGCATTTTCTAAAGCAGTTTCACGAACAGCTTTAGCATCAGCAATGGCATCTTTTAAAAGATCATCCATTATTATTTCTCCGTTTGGAATTAATATAGTTATTGTGAACTATAATAGAATTACATTTATGATTACACTACAAGATGGTCGGAAAGACCGTAGTGTATTTGTTTTTTGTATATATAAATATATAAAAAATTAATTTTCGATACGATTTTTTCTTCTTAATTTAGCTTTAGCTATCTGTTCTTTTCGTTTAAGAGATTTTTTAGTGTAGAACTCTCTTTCTCTAAGTTCTACCATCAATTTTGATTCTTTTACTTTTTTCTTAAATTTACTTAATGCTTTTTCAATATTGTTATTATAAACTTTTACGTATATCACGTATCCCCCTAATCGGTTTCGTTATCTGTTTTATAGTTCTAGTTAAGTTATTTATCTCATATGAGGCATTAATTCGCCATAAGCATATTTTCTTAACTTATATTTGTCCAAATAAAAATGAACCATATCTGGTGTTGTTTTATTTTTTTTAGCGTATTGTTTAACCCATTTAAAGCCTTTCAGATTACTTTTGTCATGCATATCTTCTATTGCTCGTACTAAATCTACTTTTTTGGGACTAAATGCTTCATTAACTTTTCTATCTTCGTTTTTTGCTTTATAGTTTTTATCTACATAATTAAAAAATTCTTTTTTCTTATCATCATCTAATTCATCTGGTGAACTGATACCAAATTTTTTCATTGCACCTTGAAAAAATTTCTCATATGCATTTTCTTCTATATCAACAGTTTCGATATCGTCTGAATCATGACCTGGTATGTGTTTTTCACCAATCTCATAGTATCTACCTAAGATATTACCCATATCTTCGTATAAAGCACCTAGTCTTTGTTGTAAAGAATTAGATTCTTGAGCTATTTTACCAAATTGTTTTGAAAGACCAGTTAATTCTTTCATATTACGATTAACTGTAATTTTATCAAACCAATCTTCGGTTTCACTTAAAGTATGAGATTTTGCTTCATTAGCAATCCAACTTAATTTTTCAGAGATTTTTGATATGTTTGATTTACCAAATATATCTTCACCTATATTATTAAATTGTGATAATTCGGTGGTTAAACCTTTGACATCTACCCTATCTTCACTAACATCACCGTATTTTTCTTTGACGATTTTAGATAAACTCATATTATCACTAAATGCATTCTGTGATACTACACCACCTACAACACTAAAATTTTCTTTTAATAAATCTTTTAATTTAATTTTTTTAGACATATCTAATCCCTTGTTTTAATATAAATATACACTTATTAAATTTTTTACAAACTAGTATACATACCAGTATGTTTCGTAAACATCTTCTGTAATTGGTCAGCGTAAACACCTTTTACTTTGGATTTTAATTTAACTCCTCTTACGGATACGAAATTAAAATACATATCGTACAAATCTTTACCTTTATCTAAATCTATTCTAACGTAATTTACATTTTTAGCGTTTCTACCAATCTTGAATCCAGCTCCCTTAGGCCCAACTGCAAAGTTTTTAGCACCTGTCATAGCAATAAATCTATTACCACCTAATTGTTTTAACATTTCACCAGCTTGTCTTTTATCCATTCTTTCATTCACGGATTCATTTACATCACTCTTACCAGTAAGTTTATATCCTAATTGTTCTGCATTTTCTTTTCTAGCTTTTTCAAATTTTTTCTTATCAGAACCCTTTAGTTCTCCACCAAAACCTTCTCCAATTCTCTTTGGTCTAAATTTCTTATATTTAGTCTTTATATAATAATCTAAATACACAGATTTTTTAGGTCTGTGTATAGTATAAGTCATCTTGTTAAAATCAGGTGTTCCTTTTACATTATCTCTACTCAACTGAGCATCGAACTCATCCATATCTTTAGCTGTCATACCTTTAAATTTGTAAACCGATTCATATACAGATTCAGTCTTACCACCAAATTGTCTTGCATAAAAGTTTGCATCAGACTTAGATTGTTTCTTTGGTTCTGATTTTTTCTTTTTAGCTTTAGACAACATAGCTTTTGCTTTGTCTTTTATTTTATCAATAATACCTTTAGCTTTTTTATGTTGTGGATGACTTTTATTTGATAACGCAGTCGATACTTTTACTTTTTTACCACCACCGACTGATAGTTCTTTTTCTTTTGCTCGTTGCATGGCAGCTCTAACACCAGCTGCAATAGCTGCAGGGTTTTCAAAAAGTTTGTTTTCACTTTTCACTTTATTAGGTAAACCTTTATGTTTAGTAGAAGCATATTTCTTCACGTCTTTTCCTTTCATACTTTTTGCAACGTCTCTTGCTTTCTTTGAAAACTTAGAGGATGGAGCATCACCCTTTTGTATAGCCCTAACAATACCCATAAACTTTTGTTGTTTTTTGGATACTGAGGGCATTACTTTAATTTCTTTGTTAGTTTAGTGGCTTCTCTCATAAAGTTAGTTACATTGTCTTTATAAGCTTTCTTAAGTTGTTTTGCTATATCACGATTTTCTGGTCTTGCATCTCTGAGGAAAGCTTGTTCTAATTTAAACATCTTATCTCTGAATCCACCTTCGTGTTTCATAAGAGATTGTAATTTCTTTTTTGCTTTATTCTTATCTTCAACACTTTCATTTACAGAACAACAAGTTTTTCCACAATTACAATCTTCTTTAATTAATTTTTTTAGTTTAATCAATTAACTTCCCCTCATTATGTCATTAATTATTGATTCTACTTTACAATAATCACCACAAGTTCTACCAACTATCTTTGATTCATTAATTGATTCATTTGTTGGATGTAAAAAAGCACCATGTGTAGATGGATTAGAAACGAAATCAAAAGCGATAAGTTCAAAATCGTCTTGAACCTCTTGTGCTTCACCCTCATTAACAGATTCAACTGAACCCATACCACGAGAACTAATACCTAATTTAATACCACTCTTAAATAATTCTTTTAATATGTTACCACTCGGTGTTCCAAGAACCTCAACTGTACCTAATAAATTGTCACCTTCCCAATGCATTTCCTTGACATTGTGAGAAACATTCTGTAAATTCACTACTGATGATTCAGGATGGTCTAACTCACCCATAGCTCTTCTTTGTTTTATAAAATCTGAAGTATATTTATCAGCTTCTCTTTCTAATATCTCACGAGGATAAATTCTACCATTTTGATTTTTAGCTTCTGCTCTTTGTAAAACTCCTTTCACAATCAACTTACCACTATTTTCTTTCATAGATTCGTTTATTTGTTCTGGTCTTACCTCAAATGGTAAATAATCTACTATTAGTTGTTTCATTACTTTCCACCAATCTTTTTATACGTTTTTTTAAATATATGTTGTTTTGATTCTTTTATTGCTTTATATTTTTTTCCATTGATTACTTTAATTGATTCTTCTCTTTCTCCACCACCAAAACTTTTTACTTTTTCATTTGCATCTTTTAATTTATTTATATTAAATTCTATTCCTCGTGTAGATTTAGCTAAGAGCTCTTTAGCTCTTCTTATATCATCTTTCGCATTTTCTGGATCTCTTAATGCGTCATCAAGGACATCTTGAGCAGATTTAAGTCTTTCTTGATGATGGTTTAACTCATCTTCGTAATAAGCGACTGTCTCTTCTGCGTCTTCTAAATTTTCATCATCAGGATTAGGACCAGAAAATTCATTTTCATCATCTTCTTTATCATCAGAATCTCTATCAAAATCACTACCACTTAATTTACCACCAGAATCTTTTTTATCGTCTCCACCATCATCTGCCATTTTATTATAAGCAACTTTCGCTGGGTGGTCATCGGGTTGTTTCTTAGCTGCACCAGCTGTCATCTCTTGAGATTCACCTTCTTTATCTTTATACTTGATAATCTTATCATCATCGACTTCTTGTTCAACTATAAGTTGTTTTACAATTCTATTGTAAGACTCTAATATTTTCATTTATCTTTTCCCATCATTATTTCATGTTTGAGACTTTCCAATTGTTCTATCCATTGTCCAAGTCTTCTTACCATATAAATTTTATCTACATCTTTATTCTGTATTTCTATTTGCCATCTTTTTAGTAGTGTAGAAATACTGAACAAAGTATCCATATAGGATTTTTTGTTCTCCTCAAACGACATATCAGACTTACTGTAATTGTCCGACTTTGTTCGCTAGTTTTACTAACCTCTCACTTATCTTATTCAAAGCTTTATGAGTATTCTTCCAATATGACCTAGAATCTACATTCAATTCATTTTTAAGACGAACATTCATCTTTACAAGTTTATCTAAATTATTAAGACTATCTCTGATTTCTCTCATCGACTTACCTATTTTTTGTTTTGCAGTAAGTGTCTCATCATTTCTATAGTCGTGATACTTTCCTTCATTTACTTTTTCATAACCACTAGCCTGAGCTATTTTTTTTTCTTTTTCTTTGTCTTTCTTTTTACCACTACTAAAAGCATAAGGAGTTTTGGGTGGCCCAGCACCACCATCAATTGAACCAGTTACAGATACTTCTTCAAGTTCTTGTCTGATTAACTCTTTAATTATTTCTTTTAATTTATCCCTTATGGACATTACTTATCTCCTTAATAAGTTCATAATATCTCATTAAAGTCAAAACTTGTTTTTCATTAACAATTTTACCTTTTGTTAAATTTTCTACTTGAGCAATTGCTTC
>Ga0181369_1000302_pt1 | contig 13944 bp, 15 predicted proteins | sample LowvirmetaG_8_FD_130088 | JGI IMG/M metagenome (GOLD analysis project Ga0181369, IMG submission 130088) | Marine viral communities from the Subarctic Pacific Ocean - Lowphox_04 viral metaG | ecosystem: Environmental > Aquatic > Marine > Oceanic | place: Subarctic Pacific Ocean | collected... | reverse complement strand
AGGTAAGATAATTACAGTACAATATTTTGAAGAAACTAAAAATGATAAAGGTGGAATATCATTAAGATTTCCAACAGTTAAAATAGTACACGGAGATAAAAGAGAAGTATAATTATAATAAAAATTAAATGGCTAATAAAAATGATGATACATTAATTACTTTTGGAGAAGAGGCTTTAACAATGCGTAAAGATGATCCTAGAACCCAAGAGTATAAAGATAAGATGTTAAAGAAAATGGAAGAAAATAGGAAACTATATGAAGATGCAAAAGAAAATCCTTTTAAGGGTGTAAATTTAAAAAATAAACGATCCGAAGATGAAACATATGATGAATATAAGCAACGTCTTAAACTAAATAAGTTATTACAAAAACAATATAGACAATTAGGTAGAGATAAATTTATAGAGCTATACCCAGCAGGAGTTAAGTATGCTATAGATATGGCAAAAGATGAAATAGGGAAAAAACAAAATAATTTAGTAGTTGGTAAAGCAGAATATACTGATGAAGATGGTAATAAACAAGAAATTAAATTAAATAACAATGAGTGATAAAAATTTTGAAAAAAGTAGTGAACCTGTTACAATGGAAGAGTTAAATCAATTACATGATGAGTGGTGGGCAAGTTTAACAGATGAAGATAAGGAAAGACTATATAATGAGATGGTTGAATCCGAAGTTCAATACTATAGCGACAAAACAGACCAATAAATAAAAGGGGAATTAGCTCAGCTGGCTAGAGCGCTACGCTTGCACCGTAGAGGTCATCGGTTCGACTCCGATATTCTCCACAATTTACACCTAAATATATTAAAAATGGAGTTGAAGGATATGTATAATAAGATGATTGATATGACTAATATATTTGGGTTATTTATACCAGGGGAACAACTTGATGGTACTAATACTGCTAAAACATTTAATGAATTAAAAGAAAAACCTATATTTCATGTAGGTATGTATAAAAAATTAATTCTAAATCATATAAACTTTAATACAAAAGTCCTTAAATTTTTTAAAGAAACTAATAAAGATTTTGACATTAATGATATTAAAGATGCAGGAGAATATGTTGTATTTAATAGAGCTTGGTCATATATATCTGAAGTGGATTTAAAGAATAAGGGTTATATAGACGCAATAAAACATTATTCTGACGATGATTTTCATCGATCTCTCGATATGGGAATTGAATTCTTTATTCAAGATGAGTTATATGAAAGATGCGCACTACTTCTCAAAATCAAAGAAAAATCAATAAAATTAAAAAAATAGTTTGGAACCCTAAAATTTCCTTATTAAATTCAATATACAGGGATTTAAAGAAATGAAAGAATAAGGGATATAGGAATAAAGGGGGTATAAAGATACCCATAACATTAATTAAATAAATATAATATGGCACTACGCAATCCAGAAACAATTGTCAGACTTACAAACAAGATCCAGGGCAATTTAGTAAATCTAAAAACAATGGTAAAAACCCAACAACCAGTTGAGGATTTTATTAAAAGAATCGAAAGTACAGAATTAGTATTAAGAGATTTAGAGACACAATTAGAAAGAGAACACGCAGCATTAAGAAACGGATAATAAATAAAATAAAAGTTATGAGTATACCAGCAGAAAAAATATCATCAAATTGGGAAAAATTTACAGGATACATTGGTAAATATATTAAAGGAGAAAGAAAAGAATTGCTGTTTAAATTTTATGAAAAACATCAAGAAGAATTAGTTCTTATGCCTGCTTCACATAAAAAGGCATATCATAATGCTTTTCCAGGAGGATATATTGATCATGTTAATCGTGTAATAGAATGTGCTTTAGAGTTACATAATATATGGGGTAAAATGGGAGCAGATACCACCACATACACTGTTGAAGAATTGGTATTCGCTGCTATTAATCATGATTTAGGTAAAATGGGTGATGGGTATGAATATGCTCATATACCTTCCAAAGATGAATGGAGAAAAAAGAACATGGGTGAAATGTATCAATTTAATAAAAAGATAGCATACATGTCAGTTCCAGATAGATCAATTTTTCTCCTAACCCAAGCAGGTATTAAATTATCATATAACGAACATTTAGCAATTAAACTACATGATGGTTTATATGATCCTGCAAATGAATCATATTTTAAAAGTTTTATGGTTGAAACAAAACCAAGAACTTCTTTAATTTATATTATACACCATGCTGATTTAATGGCTGCAAGAATTGAATTTGAAAAAGAATGGTTACACACATTTGAAAATAGCGTGGATGAACCAAAAAAGAATTATACATTGAAGTCAAATAAAAAATCTAGCACTAAGTCTAAAGCCTTAAATACTATAAAGAGTGAAGGACTTAAAAATTTATTTGATAAATTATGATAATAACAATAGTAATACTATCAGTAATAGTCGTGGTCCTAGGGTTTACGACTATTAATCTATTACGCAAAAATGAAAAACAAGAAGATATTCTTTTAGGGTATCTTCAATATTTAGATAATATATCTAGAGTAATCGAGGTTTCGGATGAAAAAATTAAAAAAATAGACGTTAAGGGTTCATTTGAAGGTGACGATGAAATAGGATTTTTCTTCAAAACAGTTAAACAAATACAAGAAATTCTTAATGATTTTAATATTAAAAAAATCTAAGAATAAATGGATTACATAATTGAGAGGAATAAGAGAGAGAGGAAAGGAAGAGTATACTTTACTAAAGAAACCGAAGCAGCAATTGTAAGATATAACAATTCAACTGATCCTGAAGAAAGAAGTAACATTTATCAAGATTATATCCACTACCCATTTTATAAATTAACTCAAAACATAATACATACGTTTAAATTCTATTATACAGAAGTTGAAAATTTAGAAGATTTACAACATGAATTAATAACATTCTTATTATCTAAAATACATAAATTTGATCCTACTAATGGTGCTAAAGCTTATTCTTATTTTGGTACTATAGTAAAAAGATGGTTAATAGTATATAATACTAAAAACTATGGTAAAAAAATTAAAAATATTCAAATAACAGATTTAGCAAATTATTCCAATTTAGACTCATCAGAACCAGGTTTTATTGTATCTCAAAAAATGGAGGATAGTATGGAAAAGGTTACACAAGGTGAATTTGAAGGTGATGAATTATCAAATCAAGGATATAAACATGAAGATAAATTATATATTTTTATAGACCAGTTTGTTGATTACTGTACTGAAAGAATATACACTATTTTTCCTAAAGGTAATGATGCTCAAATTGCCGATGCTATATTAGAATTATTTAGAAAAAGAGATAAAATAGATGTATTTAATAAAAAAGCCCTTTACATCTATATCAGAGAAATGATTGATGTTAAAACTCCAAAAATAACAAAAATATCAAATGTTTTACATAAAATATTTAAAGAAAAATATATGTTTTATTTGGAACATGGATATTTTCCAGGCTTAAAGGGTTAAGTTAGTTATATTTATAATAAAACTTATGAGCCAACTAGATTCAATCGTATTTGGGGATAAAAAATTTTCTGATATTTTAGAAGAAATTTACCTTAACCAAAAGAAAAAATCGGAACAAGTAACAGCTTTAATTTCTGAATTAAAACCTTTAGTACAAGAAATAGGAGATGCTACTCTTATAGTACCTTTAATTAAAGAGTATATGGAAATAGGAGTAAAAAATGATGATGCTCTTATTAAAATGGCTACTATCATACAAAGAGTAGTTAATAACAGTGCAGGTGAAGATGCATTAGGTATTACTGAAGCAGAAAAAGAAGAATTACTAGCCGAAATGGAAAAAATACAAATTAATAAAAAGGATTAATGTTAAGAATATTATCAGGATTAAACTCCTTATATAGGAACCATATAGCTAACCCCAAGGATCAAAACATATTTGCTGCTAGGGTAGTACATCCTATATTAGATGATAAAACTGAAAAGAAAGTATTTGAAAAATATGGGGATTGGAGCTCTTTAGGTTGTTTATTTTTTGATAAAATTGATAACCCAAACCCTAATCCTTCATTTGAAACTGATAATTTTGCAAGACCTCTTTTTCCTAATATGTCTGCTATTCCTTTAAAGAATGAGATTATATATGTTATGTCTATGCCTAATAGCAATATACAAAAAAATGTTAATGATATAACATATTATTATTTTCAATCTATCAACATATGGAGTAGTACTCATCATAATGGCATTCCAAATCCAATAGATAATGATGACACAATTCCAGAATCACAAAGACAAGATTATCAACAAACTTCAACTGGTAATGTAAGAAGGGTATCTGATGGTAGTACCGAAATTGACTTAGGAGATACCTTTCAAGAACGTTTAGATGTAAGAAATCTTTTACCTTATGAAGGTGATTACATTTATCAAGGTAGGTGGGGTAATACTATTAGACTAGGATCTACTGTAATAGATGCTCCTATTCCAAATCCATGGTCTAGCGTAGGTGAAAGTGGAGACCCTATAATGATACTAAAAAATGGACAACATGATGAAGATACAGATCCTTGGGTACCACAAGTTGAAGATATTAATACAGATTTATCTAGTATTTATTTAACATCAACTCAAGCTTTACCTATTGATGTAGCTAGTAAAAGTTATAATTCATATTTTAGTGCCCCTACAGCTACTAATGAATTTGATAGTGAACAAGTAGTAATTAACTCAGGTAGAATATTATTTAATGCTAAAAGTGATAATATTTTATTAAGTTCATTTGACACCATAAATCTTAATTCCTTAAACAGTTTAAATATTGATACTCCGAAAACAGTTGTACAATCAAAAGAAATATATTTAGGTGATAAATATGCTACTGAACCTGTAATATTAGGAGATACTTTTTTAGCTGATTTTGAAGATTTATTAAAAAAATTAGTAAAAATGTCTAAGTCTTTACAAACTCCAATATCAGAATTTCCTCCTAAAAAACCAGTAGCAACATTAATACCTGATGCTACATCAGTATTATTACAATCTCAAAAAATGATTGGTAGAATAAGAAAATATAAATCTACAGTAAGTAAAAGTAAATAATGGGTTTAGAAAAAGTCATAGGAAAACAAATAGTTCAAATGATTAAGGATTCTGACAGAGTTCAAAAATCAGTTAGTCAAATGAAAGATAAGTTAGTTAAAGAATCTTTAACTGTATTAAAAAAAGCCGGTATAGATCCTGCAGCCTTACCTTTTGATCCTATATCTGTACTAAATGGTAATGGTCCTGATTTAAATTCACTATTAACTCCTGAAAATGTTTGTAGTATACCTCCTATCCCAGCAGATAAAATAGAATCAGCAAATGCAGCTATAGATAATGCTAAATCTGCAATTTCTAAAGTTATTGAAAATTCAAATAAATTAAAAGGAGCATTAATTAGTTTACAAACTCCATTAGCTTCAATCCAAACAACAGGTGAAAGTGTTGAAGGAATAGTAAACTCAGTTAGTAATGCTGTAAAAGTAATTAAAGCAATTCCTATTCCCACAGCTTTCGGAGCCCCAGCTGTAGCTTTACCTGTAAAAGTATTAACCATATTATCTAGTTCATTAGTTACATTAGATAAAGTTATAGTTGCTGGTAAAGGTACAGTTAGTTTTGTTGCTCCTATGGTTAGACAAGTATCTGGTGTATTAAATCAAACTATAACTGCTGTTAATTCATTAGAACAAGCTGTACAACCAGCACTAACTATGTTATCATTAGTTCAATCAACATTAGAATTAGGAAATCAGTGTCCTAATGTTAACCAAACAGATATTGACGATATTAATAATAATGTAGCTGGTGAACTAAATGAAGCTTTATTACAATCAGGTGATAATTCAATACCACTTATTAATATAGAAGACGAAGAAGCCTTAATAGCAAGTTTTCCTTTTGATTATAAAGGATTTTTATTAGAATTAGTAAATAATCCTAATAATGATTTTCCCTTTCCTTCAAGAAAAATAAGAGCAACAAGAGATTTTACATCAAACCCTGAAGAAAATAGTGGTAGTATTTTTGTAAGAACTAAATTTAATACTCCTTTAGGAGAAGTAATATTATATAATGACCCTGGGGGGCAAGGTAGATATTCATATAGCACTTCTGTTGCTATTCTAGTAAGAGAAATGAAATTTAAATTAGATAATTATTTAAAAGGAGTAAAATTATTAGCACTCCCAGCAGTTACATCTGGAGATGCTTCAATAGGAGGATCTGTTAGAGGTGGAAAACCAGGATCTGGAACACAAGAATATACTGATAACAGACCAGATTCTCAATTTACACCAGGTGGAACAATGGGAGTAGTTGATACAGATTTAGTAATAGGTGGAAGTGATGATCCTCCAAGTCCAACAGGTAGTGTAGACCCACCTTTACCACCAGCATATTACTTTAGTGATCCAACTCTTGTAATACCAGAAGTAACACCAAATGAGCCTTATTTAGAAGGTACTTTTACAGTAGTAAGACCTATAAAAATAAAAATGACTACATTTGGGGGTAATGGAGGTTTTTCTGATTCAACAGCATTTTTAAGAATATTTAAAGAAGGAGCTTTATCATATAGTTATATGTTTGAATCTCAATTTGCAGATCAAATGCAAACTATAACTACTAAAACTAATCCTGTAGGATATTATAATGGTAATCCACTTGATCCTGAATACTGGCCTATAACCCCAGGATATTTTAATGGTGCCCTACAAACTGGTACTGGTATTTTTAAATTTACTTTAGAATTAACTAATTGGAATGGACAACTTGGGGGCGGATCAGGAAACTTTGCGAAATTTGAAATAGAAGCACAATAAAAACTTAATAATTTAATATTTATAAATAAAATGAAGACATCAGCGTTAAAAACACTAATAAAAGAAGCCGTTAAAGAGGCTATTCAAGAAGAATTGAAGGAAATTTTATTGGAAGCTGTTAAAACTCCAAAAGTTATAACTCAACCAACATATACACCTCCAATAGTAGAAAGTAATACACCAAAAGTTCCACAAACACCTACAATGACAGCAGATGCTAAAAGAACAGCATATGAAAATATATTAGGTGATACAGCAGCTAGTTTTAATAGTAGTAATGCTCAATCATTTAGACCACAAGCTGGTATGGATGTAGCAAATGGTACTTTACCTCCTGGAGAAGTAGATATGAGTCAGATAGCAGGGTTAATGGCAGGTAAAAGAAAATAGTAATGGCAAGATTAATAGCAAGTAAGAATCCAATAGATCTTCAACCTAGTAGAGCGGTTGGATTTGGGTTTCCTATAAATGGAGATGCTGTTTTTGTACCAACTTTTACAACAAGGGAACAAACAAAAGCAAATTTGTTAAATTATTTGCTTACTAATAAGGGAGAAAGAGTATTTAAACCTAATTTTGGTGCTAATTTAAGAGCTTTATTATTTGAAAATATAGTAGATGCTTCAATGGATGATTTAGAAACACGAATTCAAAGCGATATTAACTTTTTTTTCCCAAATGTAGTAGTACAACAATTAGAATTTAACAACGAACCAGATAGAAATGAAGTTAACTTTACTCTTACATATGAAATTGTAAATTTAGGAGTAACAGATGATTTAAATATACTAATACAATAATGGCTAAATTAGAAAGAGATATAAGATATATTGATAGGGATTTTAATACACTTAGAAATTCCCTTATACAATATTCAAAAACATATTTTCCAAATACATTTAATGACTTTACAGAAACATCAACTGGAATGTTATTTATGGAAATGGCTGCTTATGTTGGTGATGTTTTATCTTTTTATTTAGATAATCAAATTCAAGAAACATTTATTCAAAAAGCTAGGCAAACTACTAATTTATATGCTTTAGCTTATTCATTAGGTTATGTTCCAAAAGTAACTACTATTGCAACTGTTGATTTAGATTTCTTTCAACAAGTACCAGCAATATTAAGTGGAAGTGATTATGTGCCAGATTTTAATTATGCATTATTAATACCAGAAAACACTCAGGTAACCTCAAATACAGATAGTAATCAAAAGTTTTTAATAGAAGATGCAATTGATTTTTCAGCATCAAGTTCGTTAGACCCAACAGTAGTATCTGTTTACCAAATATCAGGTGTTAATCCTACTTATTATTTATTAAAAAAGACAAGAAAAGCTATATCAGCTACTGTTAATTCAGAACAATTTACATTTACTAATGCTATTAAATTTGACACAAGAACTATTAAAGCAGCTAATATAATTGGTGTTTTAGATTGTGTTGATACTAATGGTAATGAATGGTATGAGGTTCCTAACTTAGCACAAGAAAATGTATTTAATTCAATAAGAAATACAAATACAAATGACCCTAATTATAGTATAGATACAGAGGTTCCATATATTTTAGAACTAAAAACAGTACAAAGAAGATTTGCTACCCGTTTTATGGATTCTGGTTCATTACAGTTACAATTTGGAGCTGGTAGTACTAATTCAACAACAGAAGAGATTATACCAAACCCAGATAATGTAGGTTTAGGTTTACCATTTGAAAAAACAAAACTAACAACAGCATTTTCTCCTGTAAATTTTGTATTTACAAATACTTATGGAATTGCACCTTATAATACAACATTAACATTTAGATATTTAACAGGAGGAGGAGCAGCAGCTAATGTTGAAGCAGGTTCTTTAACTCAAGTTGATGACACTAGTATTACATTTATAAACCCTAATTTACCTAATGCTACTTTAGCTAACCAAATATTTTCATCAGTAGCATCTAATAATACTTTAGCAGCAGATGGAGGAATGGATGGTGATACTGTAGAAGAAATAAGACAAAATTCTTTAGGTAATTTCCAAAATCAATTAAGAACTGTAACTACACAAGACTATTTAGTTAGAGCATTATCAATGCCTGCTAATTTAGGTGTTATAGCTAAAGCACACGCTGAACCTCAAAAAATAGGAGATTATCAAGCAGGTGAATTACCAACAGTATTAGATTTATATATTTTATCTTATGATATAAATAAAAAATTAAGAACGGCATCTGCATTATTAAAAAGAAATTTACAAACTTATCTATCAGAATATAGAATGATAAATGATTCTATTAATATAAAGGATGCTTATATAATTAATATTGGGGTTAATTTTGATATTATAGTTGCCCCTAATTTTAATAATAGTGAAACTATTACAAAATGTATAGATTCATTAACTGAATATTTTGCTATAGATAAATGGCAAATTAATGAACCTATATTAATGAAAGACTTATTTATATTATTAGATAAAGTACAAGGTGTACAAACAGTACAAAATGTAGAAATTGTTAATTTAACAGGAACAACTTTAGGATATAGTGATTTTGCATATGATGTAAGTGGAGCTGAGATAGATAATGTAATATATCCATCAATAGACCCAATGGTATTTGAAGTTAAATTCCCAGATCAAGATATTAAAGGTAGAGTAGTACCATTATAAAAAATAAATTATGGCAATATATAAAATTTTTCCTTCAAAAGATGCTTCACTTTATACTATATCTCAAAGTATGAATACTGGGTTAGATGAAATTTTAGAAGCATCTACTGCTATACAAGCTACTAAACCTCAAGTTAGTAGGTATTTACTTGAATTTTCTCAAACAGAAATAAATAATTTTGTTGAAAAACACATATCAGGATCAGGTGTTACTAGATTAGTAATTAATGATACAGGTGTAGGTACAGGTGGAGAATTTTTATATGACCAAGATATGGCAGCAGGTCCTACTTACCCAACATCATCAGATGGTATTTCAGGTCAAACACTTGCTGTAAATAATAATTTAGAATTTTCAATTGTTCCATCATCTTCATTTGGTGATGGTTATGGACAAAAATTTCTAGTAGGATTAAATAGTGGTTATTTTATACCAGGAGTTGATATAGTAGATGATGCTGTAGTAAGTGGTTCTATTCCAATAGGATTTGCAGCCGCAGATGGTACTTATGGTCCTTTTATACTTTCTCATGTAGATGGAAATCTTGATCTTAACAGAACAACATCATCATTAAGTTCATCAGTAAATTTAACAATTGAAAATAATACACTAGTATCAGCTGTTATACAAAATAATGGTTCAGCTTCATATGTAGCTAATGATTATTATCCAGTAGCAAGAGGTCCTTTAAATGATGGTGGAATGGGTGATTTATATATTTCAGAAGCTACAATGGATGCAGCTTACCCAGGTGTATTTACTTTTTCAGGACCAACAGATTATAGACATTTTTATTTTAATATAAATAAAATACACACAGTAACAGTACCAGGTTTTATTAGAACTTTAGATTCACAAGGATTTAAATATAAAGCAGGAGATAAATTAGTATTCCCATCTCAATCATTTGATCCATATCCAATGTCAGATGATGTTTCAATTACATTATCTTCACCTACAATATCAGGATCAAATTGGGAAGATGTACCAGCACAATATGAATTATTAAATTCAGCAGCTGTTGTTACAGGGGTACAAATGGATCAAACATTAAAAGTATATGCTGTATCTGGTAGTTGGAATATGGGAACAGGAAAATTTTCAAATAATCCTGTTACAACTAATGGTTGTAGTTGGATATTTAGAAATTACTCAGGATCAAATGCTGACGGAGCTACAACTTGGCAAACATCAGGAACATATGGAGCGTATGCTACATCTTCTTATTCATCATCAGATAATGCTGGAGGAGGAAATTGGTATACTGGATCAGCTTTAGGATTAGATATTGTTAAAGAACAAGTATTTTCATATGGTAACCCAATTGATGTAAAAGTAGATGTAACAAACTATATAAAAACATGGTATACAGCATCTTTAGTAGATGCAGCTAAAGGTTTCCCTAATGATGGGTTTTTAGTTAAACAATCAAGTTCTAAAGAATTTATAAATAATCTAAATACAACAGCTACATTTAGATATTTTTCTGTAGATACAAATACAATATATCCACCACTATTAAATATGAAATGGGAGGATTATTACTTTACAACAGGATCTTCAACAAATAAAATATTAGGTTCTCAAGAGTCATTTATGTCAATTTATAATAATGATGGTACCTATTATTCTGGAAGTGTAGCTAGATTTAGAATAGCAGCTATACCAAAATACCCAGATGTAGTATTTCAAACAGCATCTTTATATACAACTAATTTCTATTTGCCAGAAAATTCATCTTCATATGCTATAAAGGATACTGATACAAATGAATTTGTAATAGAATTTGATGACAAATATACTAATATTAGTGCTGATGCTACATCAAGTTATTTTGATGTGTATATGAATGGTTTAGAACCGGAAAGATATTATACTATACTAATTAAAACAAAATTAGATGGTACTACACAAATATATGATGAAGATATAATGTTTAAAGTAATAAATGGATAATGGCGTACGGAAGTAAATCAAGTAAATCGAGTGGTGCAAAAACAATAGTTTCAAGAGTATCAAAAGCTCCTACTAAACCTCTGTCTTTAAAAGGAGATTTTGAACCTAGGACAGGATTTATCCCCGCAGCTACTAATATTTCTGCTCCTCAAACTAATGCAGAGCAAATAATATTAAATAGAGACGTTTTTAATAAAACAGCTTTTAATAATACTATTGATACTAGTTTTACACAATTAGATCAAGATCCACCTGATTTAAGTTTTTTTGATTCTAACTTGGCTACCGTAAATGATTTTTTTAACATATACCAAAATTTATTTTATCAAATACCAAAATTTGGTCCTATTAATTCACATGAATATTTAGTAGTTGAAAGTACAGCATATTCTAATGTGATTGAAAATCAGGAACAAATAGATGCTTTGTTAGAAGAAATAACAGATTTAAGAGCTGAAAATTTACAGTTACAATTAGATATAAACGAATTGTTAGGAGTTAAAACAACATTAGATCAAGCAATTAGACAGTCAGGTGAAGCTGGAAGTTTAGAAGATTTATTACAACAAGAAGCTGATTTAGGAGCAGAACAATCTAATTCAAGTTCAGATCTTTTAGGAACTACTAGTGATGGAAGTACTCTTCCATCTCAAGGCGGAAGCACCGGAGGTGGCGGTGGTGGAGGCGGTGGTGGTATACCAGGATTTACACAAGGTTTTGTTGATGAATCTATACAAAATACAGGAGGAGATCCTCTCCCTCCTAATCCGTTTGGACCAGGTGGAGGAAATAATGCTAACCCAGGAATGCCTAAATTTTAAAATATGATATCAATATCAGCATCATTAGCAGAAATTAGCCCATCAGAATTATTTACTGATGGTTTTGAATTACAAAATCAAACTGTAATTCCTATGCAATCTTTCTCTGGGTCATTTACTCAGGATTTAAATAATATAGAATTTTATGTTTATGATGCCAATAAAAATATTCAATATTCAGAATATAATTTTACAGATTATTCTATAATATCTAACAACACCCCAGGAGCATCTCCATCAGGTAAAGTATCAGAACCTAGGACAACTAATACTAATTTGTATAATAGGGATAATTCCTATGAATCTGAAAGAAATAATTCTACACAATTTCAAACTACTACTGATATAATAGCATTAAACCCAGAAGAAGATGTTTATAATGCAGGTTACACCACAGGTAAATTATTTGGTGTTTATAATTTTGTAAATCATGAATTAAGTTCTTCTATTGATAATCCTTTTTACTTAGCAGAAATATCATCAGATAGAACAGAAATAAGGTTAAAAACAAACTACCAAAATAATACTCAAATTCAAGGTGGTTATTTATCATTAGCTAGAAAATTAGATCAAGCTCAATTTTTTGATGAGTTTTATATTTCTTTTGGTCAAAATGAATATCATATAGGAGTTAATACACAACTATCAGTACCTTCAACCGATTCAGAAGATCAACAATTTTCTATTTTAATTAAGTTATTTGATCCTTTACCTATAAAATACCAGTTACTAGATGAATTATATGTTGTTACCAAAACAGCAGAATCTAAAGCATTTCAAGTTGAATATATAGAAGACCTAGGTAATTTAGATGATGTAATACAATTACAAGGGCCTAATACTAATTTAAAAATAAAAGATTTTGTAAATAATTCTACTACTTACAAAAATAAAAGCGAATTATTAGGTACTGAATCATCTGGTTCAAAAGACCAATTATTAAATAGATTAAAACAAGATGGAATTGTTTTGACTCCAAACTATTCAACAGGTTCATTTGATGAATTTGTTAATTTTTCCTCTGCTAAAGCAAGAGTACAAAATTTTTATGAAAAAGTAGGTAATATACAAGCTTATGAAGCTGACATAACAACATTAAGTATAACTACTGGTTCTAATGCTGGTGTAACTCAAATATCTTCTAGTATAGCTTCTTTATATACAAAAATAGAAAATGAAATAGCTAATTTTGATGGGTTTGAATATTACCAATATTATAATACAGGCTCAGATACTTATCCAAAAACAGGATCTAAATTTCCTTTAGAATTATTATCTACTAGTTCTGTAGAAGCTTTAACTTGGTTAGGAAGTGACGTTGAAAATAATCAATATTATGGTGGAGCATTATTAACTGCTTCTTTATATGATTATGATAATCAAAATTGGTTATGGTTTACTATTCCAGAATTTATTAAAGAAAATAATGATAATGATAATTATATAGATTTTGTAAATATGGCTGGTCAGTCATTTGATGAGCTATGGATGTATACAAAAGCAGTAACAGAAAAATTAAATACTACAAATCAATTAGATAAAGGTGTTCCTTTATCATTAGCTGATGATGTTATTACTTCTTTAGGATATGCTGGATATGGAAATAACTATAATAATCAAGATAATTTTATAGGTTTAGTAGGTGAAGATAATGGTGCTTT
>Ga0181369_1000301_pt1 | contig 13955 bp, 23 predicted proteins | sample LowvirmetaG_8_FD_130088 | JGI IMG/M metagenome (GOLD analysis project Ga0181369, IMG submission 130088) | Marine viral communities from the Subarctic Pacific Ocean - Lowphox_04 viral metaG | ecosystem: Environmental > Aquatic > Marine > Oceanic | place: Subarctic Pacific Ocean | collected... | reverse complement strand
GGCTATAACAAGAATAGGTAACCCAGCAATCGCAGATCAAAGAGGCGTTAATTTTAGGAATATAATAATTAATGGTGGGATGGATTTAGCGCAACGTGGAACTTCCTTTACAGGAATTACAAGTGGAAGTAATTATTGTTTAGATAGATTTACAACTGTTCCTGCAAGTGCTGGAACTTGGACACAAACACAATCAACTGATGTACCAACTGGTCAAGGTTTTGCAAAATCTGCAAAATTAGATTGCACCACTGCAAATGGTTCTTTAAGTGCTAATAGTTTGTTGTACTTTCAACAAAGAGTAGAAGGTCAAAATTTACAATATTTAAAAAAAGGAACTGCAAATGCTGAAAGTGTTACAATGTCATTTTGGGTTAAATCAAACAAGACAGGAACTTATATTGTAGAATTATTTGATAATGATAATACAAGACAAATATCAAAATCATATACTATCAATTCTGCTAATACTTGGGAAAAGAAAACTTTAACTTACGCTGGAGACACTACTGGTGCATTTGATAATGATAATGCTGTAAGTTTATATTGTTTTTTTTGGTTAGCAGGTGGAACTGATTATACTTCAGGAACTTTATCAACAACTTGGACAGCAAACACAAATGCAAACAGAGCAGTGGGCCAAGTAAATTTAGCCGACAGTACAAGTAATGAATGGTATGTGACTGGAGTTCAGCTTGAGGCAGGCCAGGTTGCAAGCGACTTTGAGTTCTTGCCACATGATGTGAATTTACAGAGATGTCAAAGATATTTTCAAACTTTTACATCTGAAGATAGAATGTATGCTTTACAATATTCTTCTGCTTATAGAGCATTAGTATTTTCTTATATTTGCACAATGAGAGCTTCACCAACACAATCTTTTACTGCTCTTGGGGGTTCTACAACAGCAACTTATGCTACAGTAAATTCTATATTTAGATATATAAACCTTGCTTATACTAGTGGTACAGCAACTTATATTCACTCATTAACATTAGATGCGGAGCTTTAATATGAATATTACAAATGCAACTTATTTAAAAAATCAAGAAGGAGAAAATTCAGAAATAAAAGCGACTATTGATGGAAAAGAAATGTATGTACCTCTTGATACAGACAATAGACATTACCAAGCAATTCAAGAATGGATAGCAGATGGTGGAACAGTAATAGATAATGGAGGTTCAGAGTAATGGCTTATATCGGTCGTCAAGGAGTTATAGGAAATTTCGTAAAATTAGACAATATAAGTGTAGTTAATGGTCAAGCTGCTTACACTATGCAAAACAATAGTGTGAACTTTACAGATTATTCTACAGTTAATCAATTTTTAGTTTCATTGAATGGCACAGTTCAATCTCCTGGCTCATCATTCTCAGTCAGCTCAAGCACAATTACGTTTTCTAGCAACCTTGTAACAGGAGATGTTATAGATTTTATAATTGTATTTGGTAATTCCTTATCTGCTGGAACACCTACAGATGGAACAGTAACTACTGCTAAACTTGTAGACAGTTCAGTTACAAGTGCTAAATTATCTTATCCTTTAACAACATTTAGCTCTACTGGTATAGATGATAATGCTACTTCTACTGCAATTACGATTGATAGTGATGAAAAAGTTGGTATTGGTACAACATCTCCATCTGTAAAATTAGAAATTAAAGGAACTGAAAACGATGCTGATACTCAAGCTATTCGTTTGATGGAAAATACTACACAAGGTGGTTTCATAAAATATGATGGAGACGCAAATGAACTTAAATTAGGTGGATATAATTCTGGTGAAAATACAGGAATAAGAATTGCTAGAAATGATGCAACTACTTATTTTAATACTAATGGTTCAGAACGTATGCGTATTTTATCTGGTGGTGGAGTAGTTATTGCAAAAACAAGTGAAACTATTGATGATGCTGGACATGAATTTAGAACTAATGGATTAGCTGTACATACTAGAACTTCAGACACAGTTCTTTTAATAAATAGAATGGGTAGTGATGGAACTTTACAAGAATTTGAAGCAGCTGGTAATTTAGAGGGTACTATATCGGTATCTGGTAGTACAGTATCATACAATGGATTTACAGGAACTCACTGGTCAAGATTTCAAAACAACTCTACACCTACAATTTTAAGAGGAACAGTTTTAGAAACTTTAGATAAAATGTGTGATTGGTATAATTTAGAGTTTGATATAATTACACAAGATGATGATGGTAATGATGTAACTACTACAGAAAAAGTACCTCATGTATTAACAGATACTCAATCTAATGGAGATACAATTACTTATAATCATAAAGGAACAGATTACGAAGCAACAATAGTTAAAGAAACTGATGTTAAACACATGATGTCAAAAGTATCAGATACAGTAGATGCTAAAAATGTTTATGGTGTATTTGTAGCTTATGATTTAGATGGAGAGGGTTACAATGATTTTTATGTAGCTTCAGTTGGTTCTTATGTAGTTAGAATAAAATCTGGTCAAACTATTGCTAAAGGAGATTTACTTCAATCAAATGGAGATGGAACTGCAAAAGTACAGTCAGATGACAATATTAAATCTAGCAGTTTTGCTAAAGTATTATCAACAACAGTAATAGAAACGTATGAAGATGGTTCGTTTATCGTTCCATGTTCATTAATGTGTTAAGGAGTACAATATGTCCATAATTAAACCAAATAATAATACGTTATCTGCGATAACAGCTCTACCATTTAATGCTGGTATTACAATGGCTGACCAATGGAGAATAACTGCTGACCATTCTGGAGTAGCAGATATTACTGCAAATTGGGAAAGAGCTGATAGTGATGGATTTAATTATATTGGAACAGGAATGTCTGAAAGTTCTGGTATATTTACTTTTCCATCAACTGGTATTTGGCTAATTATGTTTAATGCAAGTGCATATACATCTGGTGGAGCTAGTGGTTTTATGAGAGGAAGTATACAAACTACATTAAATGGTGGTGGAGATGGATACTCAAGAGCTGCTAATGGTTATATGAGTATGAGTGCTACTGGTTATTATGGTAATCTATCAACAAGTTTTATATTTGATGTAACAAATACTTCTCAATTATTAGTTAAATTTGGTATAACTCAAAATAATGCTAATACTCCTATATTTCAAGGTGCTACTAATGAAAATTATACTTATGCAACGTTTATTCGATTAGGAGATACTTGATGAAAAGAGATTATTTACAAGAAGCATTACATACTTTCAATGGTGGCAATTGGTATGGTTGGAAAACACATGACGACAATGGAAACAAAATTCCTAACGACCAACGTATGCAATATCAATACATTAAGATTATTAAAGATGGTGCTACTATGCCAACAGAGGCAGAAGTAAATGCAAAGATACAGGAATTAAAAGATTTAGATTCTAATAATGAAAATCCTAAAGGATATGTTTCTCAAAGAAGAAATGCTTATCCTGAGATAGGAGATCAATTAGATATGCTATGGCATACAATGGATAGAGATAATGAATTACAACATAAATTTTACGATTTTTACCAAACTATTAAAAAAGTAAAAGTTGCTTTTCCTAAAAAATAATGAGTAATGTATATAAATTTAAAGGGGTTGCTCTTGCAACTGCTAGTGAAACATCACTATTAACAACTTCATCAAATGAAACTTTAATTGTAAAATCAATTAGAGTTACTAATAATACAAGTAATACTCCAACATTTTCACTTGATGTTTTGGATAGCTCTGCAAGTAATGCAGAATTTACTATATTAAAAACACAATCACTTGCAGCTAATACTTCTGTTGAAATTTTAACAGTACCATTAGTTTTAGAAAGTTTAGACCAACTAAAAGCAACAGTTAGCTCAACAGACTCAGTTCACATAGGTATTAGTTACTTAAATATTACATAATGAAATTAGTCAATATACCATCATCTAATTTAGATGATGTTTGGTCTTTAGTTAAAAAAGATATTAGCGAAGCTTTATCTTATTCTGGTAATCATACAGATGCACAGTTTGTTTATGAAACAATTAAACAAAATAAAATGCAGTTATGGATTGTTTGGGATAAAGATAAAGAAGCAACAATAGACAAATACTATGGAGTTGTTGTTACAGAAATAGTTAAAAGAAAATTAATACAATCTTGTAACATTTTTATTGTTACAGGCAGACACAGACAAAAATGGCAACATCTTATTAGTGTACTAGAAGATTTTGCTGTTGAGAATAATTGCACAAACATGGAACTTTTTGCCAGAAAAGGTTGGCAAAGAATTATGGAACAATTTGATTACAAACAAACTCATGTTGTTCTTGAAAAACAAATAACAAACAAAAAGGATAAATAATATGTCATTTGGAGGAGGATCATCTGGTGGAGGAGGCACAACACAAGTCAACCCTTATGCACCAGCACAACCAGCATTAAACCAGATTATATCTGAAGCTGGAAATATATATGGACAAGGAGTAAATGCTTCAGGATATGTAGCACCCACAGCTCAAACTACTCAAGGTATTGCACAACAAGAATTAATGGCAAATGCTGCCAACACACAACTTGCTGACACATTAAGTGGAAAATATTTAAATCCTTTTTTATCTCCTATGTTACAAGGTTCAGCAAATGAGATCGCAACTGCTATTAATTCTGAGTTTAGTGGAGCTGGGAGAACACCAGGATCAGGAATGAATCAACAACAAATTTTAGCTGGTATTACAGATGCTGCTATGCCATTAGCTTTTGATCAATACGAAAGAGAAAGACAAAGACAACTTGGTATTGCTAGTGCTACACCTGGTTTAACATCAGTTGGATCTCAATTGGAAAATATTCAAAGACAAAAAAACTTAGCACCTTTTCAATCATTACAAAACTATTCAAGTATTGTAAGTCCGATTGCATCAGGTTTTCCAGTTCAACAAGCACAAAACAGTCCTAACAGAGTAACACAAGGTCTTGGTGGTGCATTGATTGGTAATATGCTTGGTGGATCACAATATGGAATTCAAGGTGGTATTCTAGGTGGATTACTTGGAGGATTTCTATAATGAATAAAATTAATAAATTAATTTACGATTTAAAAACAGACATAGATAACAATACATCTAAATATATTATTATACTTGGTGTTCTATTTGTTATTTCAATTATTGCATAATCTATGAACAACCTAAAAAAATATGCTGGTCTTTTAAATGATGCTGCACCTAAAGGTGAATTTTTAGCATACATTAATGAAGAAGAAGCAGAAATGCTTAAAGATAATGGTGCTTTAGGTTTATTAACACCTCAAGGCATACCAAGTTTTTTTACTGCTGGTCAAAGAGCTGGAGATAGTATTTCACCTGGAACATCTTCATCTGGAGGAAACAGAAACACAGGATATGGAAGAAGTGCAGCAGAAGATAGACGACAAGATATGAATATCTATGGTGGTGAATATGCTCAAGAACAACAAGCAATAAGAAACCAAAAATTAGCACAAGAAAAAGCTATAAAAGCCAAAGAAAAAAGACAAGCAGATATTAGAGCTAAAGAAAGACAAAGACAACAAATAGAAGCTAGAGAAAGACAACAAAGACAAGCACAAGCTGCCTATACTGCTAGAATAGAAAAAGAAAGAAAAGCTAAAGAACAATATGATGCTAGATTAGATTATATTACAGGAAAATATTTAGATGTAACTTTAGATGATAAACAGAAAAAAGAATTTGAACAATATAGAACTGGTGTAAGAGAATCTATAAATCCAAGCCAAAAATTAAGTAACAAAGTTGTTGGTGGATTATTAAATACAATATTGCCTGGTTCTGGAATGTTGTATAATTTTTATTTAGACTCAACTGCTATGGGTTATAAAATGCAAAATCCATTTGGAAATCTTTTTGGTGGTGGTGAAATATCATTACAAGATGTTAATAATTTAAGAGGTGGAGATAATGGATCAGATTCAAATGCTAGATCACAACTGGTACAAAGTATAACACAAGCGATAAATCCAAATCTACCAACTTCACAAGTTAATAATTATTTTAAAAATATAGGATCAAAAGGCTTAGGAGTTTCACCAGCTTATATGAATACTTATAATCAAGCTAAAGACCAAATGGCAAAATCTTTAAACTTAACACCAAACAATCAACAATTTGGATATACAGCTAATCCATACCCTAACTACTCAATGAGTATGACATCTGCTAATCCATTTTTTGACCCACTAACTGAACAAGGATTAATATAATGAGTTTTTTAAAAGGATTATTACAAGACGAAGAATTTTTATTAGGAGCTGGACTTTTAGCTGCTGGTTCTCAAGGAAAAAATTTTGGTGAAGCTGCTTTCCCAGCTATTCTTCAAACTGCACAAGTTAAAAAAGCCTTTACTCCTACTGCTCAAAAAACAAAACAAGCATTTGATAATGTTTTAATGAAAAATGTTTTTGTAACAGATAATGAAGTTGCTGCTATGCCAGGAAGATTTACTCCAATAGATAAAAGTCAAAAAATGACATTTAATCCTGATACTGGTCAAGTTGAAATTACAACTGGAACACAAAAACCAGACTCTATTGCAAATAAAAATTTAGATAAAGCAAATAAACTTAAAGCTAACTATTCTATTTTAAATGAATTGATACCTGATTTACAAAGTAGAATTTCCAAATCTAAAACTGGCTTTGCTGGAAATGTAGTTTCTGCATTTAATATTTTTGGAGATCAAGCTAAACAATTTGCAAGTATAGGAGTAACAGATGCTTATAAAAAAAGTGCAAAAAAAGATGTTAAAGATTATTTGCAATCAAAAGGAATTACAAAAGATGCTCAAAACTATGCACAAGTTAATTCTTCAATAATGAACTTATCTTATGTTTTAGCAAGTATTGCAGAACCTGGTAATCCTAAATATTCTGAGGGTGATATTAAAAGACAACTTGATAGAATAGGTTGGGGTGGTTCAAGAGATCAAATTATCGCTGGATTAGATCAAATTAGAAAAGATGAATTAAGAACTGCACAAGCTAAATTTTCAGTATTAGCACCAAATCAAGAATTTGGTTTTTCATTAGATGGATCAGATAAATCTAATCAAACAAATAATCAATCTTCTAATACTGAAGAAGAAGATAAAGACCCATTAAAACTAAGAACTTTTTTCTAATGACAACAATAGCTGATTTAAAAAAACAATATCCAGAATACGCAGATGTTCCTGATGTAAAGTTAGCTGGTGCTTTATATCAAAAATATTATAGCGATAAAGACGAAGATGAATTTTACAAATTAGTATTTCCTAATATTGCTGAAAAAAAAGAACTAAATTTAGAACAAACTTTATCTCCAGAAGTTGATGGAATTATATCTCCTGATGACGAAATGTTAAATTTCGACAGACGACAAAACATGAGCTACCAACCAACTGTAGAGGATATAGCAATTGAAAATGATATTGGTACAGATGGAGCTCCATCTACATTCAAACTTAAACAAGATGCAAGATTTGCAGCATCATTAGGTTATGATGATAAAAATAAAGCTCTTGCTATTAAAAATGTTTTATCAGATTTATATAAAACAGACATAACTGTTAGAACAGGAACTAATACTGGAGAATTAGAATTTTTAAATCCTGAAACTAAAAAATTTGAATTAGTTAATAAACCTGGTGTTGATCTTGGTGATTTTACTGGTCAAGGTGGAAATGCTATGGTTATCTTGCCTGATATAGCTGCTACAATAGCTGGTACTGTTTATTCAGGTGGTAATTTACCAGCTGGTATTACTGCTGGTGCTATAACTGCTGGTGTAATGGAGTATTCAAAATATCAATTAGGTAAAACTATTTATGGAATTAACAAAGATGTATCTAACGAAGATTTGTTAAACAGAGCATTTGTTGCTGTTGGTGTATCTGCTGGTTCAGCATTTTTAGGTGTAGGTGCAGCTAAAGTTATTAAATCAACTGCTAATTTAATTAAAGGTAGATTTATACAAGGAAGTGATGTTGCAATTTCTAAAGTAGAAGATGATATTGTCAGAGCTGATGCAGTCGCAGATAAAATTAATAATGTTTTAGATGGTGCTAAAATTAAATCAAATCTTAAATTTAGTTTAGGACAAGCTGCAAATGATGCTGATATGTTGGCAGCACAAGAATCTTTTGAAAATATTAATAAACTTGGTTATATGAATGAGTTTAGAACATTTAATCAAAATCAAGCTCAAGCACTAAATGATTATTATGGTTTTTTAAAATCTGGTTTTGGCACAAACACAAAAGGTGCATCAGAATTTGAAGCTGGTACTTTAATTCAAGAAGTAATTAAAAAACAAAATCAACCAATTATAAAAGAATTAATTAAAAAACAAGCAGATGCAGAAACTGTTTTAGATAAAGCAGTTATAAGATTATCAGATGGAAGTTTAAAAGAAACTGGTGTTGCAATCAGATCATCTATTGATGAAGCATCAAATCTTTATAAAGGAAATGTGTCAGCAGCAGCAGATAAGTTGGCGGTTGCAGCAAATATTAAAAATGTAAGTACAGACATTATTTATGACACAGTAGAAAGTCTTAGCAAAAAAGCTAAAGATAATTTGTTAAAGTTGCCAGATACAAAAAATCTTTTTAACAAAAAACTGTTAAAAGATGGAAATGTAAATCCTGAAACATTAAGAAATACAAAATCTACTATACAATCTTTAATAAGAGATAAAATAGAGGGTAAAGCTGCTGGTGAAACACCAGAAGTTAAAACTTTACAAACAATAGTAACAGCTATTAATAAACAGTTACAAAAATCTGCACCAAAAGAATATACAGATGCTTTAGATGAATTTAATACATTAGTTGTTAAAAATAAAAATTTACTTAACAATGAGTTAATATCTAAAATTACTAAAGTTGATAATAATAGATTAAAAATATTTGGTGATGAGGATTTGTTTTCTTTATCATTTAAAAAAGGTTTAAAATCAGATGTGTATGCTAAACAAATACATGATGTAATTAAAAACTCACCTGATGGAATGAAAGCCTACAGAAATTCAATTAATGATTTTTACAAAACTAAAGTAATTAAAAATGGTAAAATTAATCAAAATGCACACAAATCATTTTTAAAAGATTATGAAGCACCATTAAAATTATTTTTTAATAAAACTGATTTTAATAAAATATCTAAGTTGGGTGGTTTTCAAAAATCAGTTGATGATGCAACCTTACTAAGAAACAATACTATTAAAGAAATTGAAAAATCTTTTGCTGGTAAATTAGAAAGATTAACTCCAGGTGAATTAGTAAATAAAATTTATAAAGCAAATAATATTGATGAAATAAGAAGACTTAAAAATATACTTTCTAAAGATCCTGAAGTTTATCAAGCATTTCAAAGAAGTGTTTTAACTGATTTAAATGAAAGTGTTATAAAATCTTCTGACAGACTTGATATGAAAGTTATAGATGCCTTATCATTTGATAAATATTTATATGGAGCTGGTGAAAGAGGATATAGAGTTGCTTTAAAAGAAATATTTGGAGATAATTTTGTTGGAAATTTAGATGTTTTAAACAGAGCTTTACAAATTAGTGCAAGACGACAACCACCAAAAGGTATGGGTGTTTTTGGTAGTGCTTTTTCAGATATTATTAGAGCTAGATTAGGTCAATTTACATTAGCTGGTAGATTGTTCACAGCATCAAGAAGAATATATGCTAAAGCTGCTGAAAGAGTTATGGCTAATGCTTTGTTAAATCCATCAAGTTTAAAAGAATTAATTGAATTAAGAAAATTTAAACCAAATACAAAAGAAGCTATTGCTATTCTATCAAAATTAGATGGATCAATATTTATTCAAGATAACTTTGAAGATTCAAAACCATTTACTGCTATTGCAAATACATTATTTGGGGATGCTAGAAACGATTAATATTTATGACTACTCAATCTCAAAAAAATCAGCAAGACATAATTAAATTACAAGGCGAAACAAAACTTATTCATCAAAAAATAGACACAATCAAAGACAATCACTTAGCTCACTTGGACATAGAAGTTAAAAATATCAAAAAAATTGCATGGGTAATTCTAACCATAAGTTTGTCAAGTCTACTAAGCCTGGTGGCAAACCTACTAAACTAAACACACATATCAAAGGCACAATTGGAGAATACCAAGAGATAGTTAATTTAACTAAAGCTGGTTATTGGGTTGCAAAGTCTTGTGATCCTCAATGTCCATTTGATTTAGTAGCTGTATCTCCTAATGGGGATATTCAGTTGCTAGACATTAAAACTAATACATACAGAAAACACATTAAACCATATAGACGAAAAATTTGGCGATCACCTACTGCCAAACAAAAAAAATTAGGCATAAAAATCATCATGGTAGATCATGCAAATGAATAGGGAGCTTTACTATGAATTATTATTTTACTGGAGTGCTGATAATACTTTTTGTTTTACTAGTAATATTTGGCAATCCAACTAACTATTAATGAAAAATTTAAAATTATCCGAAGATACAGGAATACAATTACCAGCAAAAAATCTTTTAATGATTGTAGCTGGTGCAGTAATTGCAACTGTTAGCTTTTTTGAATTAGAAAATAGGATTGGATCACTTGAGACAAGTAGAGAGTTATTTAATGCAGACCTACTAAAAAAAAGTCAACAATTACCTACTGACCAAGAACAATTCATGTTGCTAGAACACATATCCTCACAAGTCGAAAGCATACAAAAAGAAATGGAACTTATGAGAAACAACAATGTCAATATCAAGTATGCAATGTCAGATATAGAAAAAATTAAAGAACAACTAGAAATTATAAAAGACAAAGTTAGAGCCAATGGAGGTCATTAATGGAACAGATGGTTATAGCTTTATTAATGCTAGTTAATAATGAAATTAAAGAAGCAAGATTACAACCAGATTTAAGTAGCTGCCTAGCTGGTAAGCGAAAAGCAAATCGTAATGTATCAAGCAATATTGAATACAGATGTATTAAATCAAAAGCAGAGCTAGAAAAAAATATTGATGGCTCTCATTCAATTAAAAAACTTATTTTAAAATGATAGACAAATATATTATTAAATTTTGTGAAGTAGTTGATAATTTTTGCGAATCTATTGCAAAGCTACTTGAGTCTAAGTCTAAAAAAAAACGAAAAAAAAGAAAGTGTAAAGACTGTCATTGTAACTGTCATTGCAAAGCAGAGTTTCATCTTCATCATTATGATGGTGATGTTTGCGTTTGTGATGTCTGTGCTTGTTAAAAATTATGCAACTATCTAAACATTTTAAACTAGAAGAATTTACTAAGTCTATGACTGCTACTAGAAAAGGCATCAGTAATGAGCCTGGATCTGGTGAGATTAAAAACTTAGAAAATCTTTGTTATGAAATACTTGAGCCTTTAAGAGCCAAGTTTGATAAGCCTATTACTATTACATCTGGTTATCGGTCAGAAAAATTGTCAGAGGCTATAGGTTCAAAATCCACCAGCCAACATTGTAAAGGCATGGCAAGTGATATTGAAATAGCTGGAATACCAAATATTCAAATAGCTTATTGGTTACAAAACAATGTGGACTTTGACCAACTAATTTTAGAATTTTACGATCCCAATGATCCTAGTGGTGGGTGGGTACATATTAGTTTTAACGAACAAGGGTCAAACAGAAAACAAGTATTAACTTATGATGGCAAAAAATATTCTAATGGTTTGCCTGACATGAAGTGGAAAGATGGAAAAGTACAAGCATGATACATTTATTAAAATTATTTAACAATCCTCTGACAAAAATGGCAATCAATAAAGTTTCTTCACATTTGAGCCACAAAGCAGAGAAAACTAAAATTATAAGAGCAGCAGAGATAGAAGCTGCCAAAACAATTTCTGTAGAACAAATAAGACAACAAGACAATTCATTTAAAGATGAATGGTTAGTAATTTTTTTCACAATTTTAATGGCTTGTCATTTCATACCTTACACACAAGAGGCTATGCAAAGAGGTTGGGAAATACTTGAGTATGCCGATCCTATGTTTTGGTACATTATTCTTACAATTGTTGGTGCATCATTTGGTGTAACCACAATGAACAAGATTAAGAAGAAATGAATGTAATACTTGTAATGGTATTATGTAGTTCAGTTGAAAATAGTTGTATGCCACCAATAACCTATCCAACTGTATATGAGGATAGTTACACTTGTATGGTTGATGGCTACCAAAAATCTTTAAATCAAACAATCCAACTAGGTAAAGATGATGTTAATAAACTTGGTCTTTATATTAAGTTTGGTTGTCAGAAAGCTCAAGGAGTATAATGGCAAAAACAGCAGCATGGCAAAGAAAAGAGGGTAAGTCTAAATCTGGTGGACTCAATGCTAAAGGTAGAGCTAGTTACAATCGTAAAACTGGTGGAAACCTTAAAGCTCCTACTAAATCTAAGACTAGCAAAAGACGTAAATCTTTTTGCAAACGAATGTTAGGCATGAAGAAAAAATTAACCTCTGCCAAGACTGCTAGAGATCCTAACAGTAGAATTAACAAAGCTCTAAGGAAGTGGGCTTGTTAAGGCGACCATATTTCAGATCGCCAATAACATTATTGAATAGTTTTTATCATTGATTTAAAATCTTTATTATTTTGATAAGCTAATAAACTTAGCCACCTTGATGCAATATTAATAAAGCTAGTGTAACCATTTTTGACTTTTTTAGGTGTAAAAATATCCACAACATCATCATAGTCATTTATAGTTAGTTCTTTTTTATTTTTAATTTCTAACCAAGTTTCTTTATCTAAACTTACAAATAAAACATTTTTTAATGTTGGACTATTTGTAAATGGTATTTCATCAAAAAAGATTGTGTAAAACTTTTTCATAAATTACCTCCTTTCTTTTATATTTACCCATTATACCACATTGGGTTTTTCAAAATTTTCAAAAAAAAGTTTTTATTAAAAAGTAGAGCAACAAAATTTTAGGGTGTTACAGAATAGGTGCGACAACAAAATCCTTTTTGCGATTTTTACAAAAAATATGAAAAATAAAATTTGGAAGAAACCAAGCATAATTTTAATCAATATTGGCAAGTGTAGATACTGCCAAAAAGAAATGACTAATGCAGAATCTTTTGTTGCTTTTCATGGTGGTGAGAAAGCTCACTATGAATGTATGCGAAAAGACGATTACAAAAAACTAATAGAAAAGGAAAACAATGAAAAAAGGTTATCACAAAACTAAGTCAGGCAAAGTTGCAAAAAAAGGACTTTATTATTACGCAAATAAAAGAAGAAAAGCTGGAAAGAAACCTATCAAAAAAGGTAAAAAAGGTTTCGTAACTAAAGCAGCTATTAAGAGATCAGCAAAAACTGCTAGATCATAACCGATTTGGTGCAAGTATTAATTGCAGTTCTGATTCAATCAGAGGGGTTGCTTTCGCAATGTGGGAGGGAAAAATAATTCTCTTGTATTCTGTTTCCAAATAGTTATCGTATTCATAATGTCTAAGAATACAGTAAGAATACAATTAGATAAATTTGATAAAGAAAATAAGACAATCCTATTGATTACAAATCAATTGCTCTACCAACTGAGCTACAAGGGCATAACGAAAAACCTTATATATATAGCCGAATTAAATCGCAAGATTTTTTTCGGCTCTTTTTTTGTGTCTGGACTATTGGTTTTTGGGGGATTTTTTTGGGTTCTAATTAGACTAGAATACAAAGAGAATACAAAATCGTCATACATTTCTTTGCCAAACACCTTTTTATATTCTTGCAATTCTTATAACTTATTGTTAATCTAATTAACATCAAAGAAAGTGAGAAAATATGAGTAAAATAAAACTAAAGAAAAGAACATGGATAAATAAAGATGGTAGAAAAGGAGCATCATATAGATTTTTCTACAATGAAAATGGCAAGAAAATTC
>Ga0181369_1000300_pt1 | contig 13969 bp, 6 predicted proteins | sample LowvirmetaG_8_FD_130088 | JGI IMG/M metagenome (GOLD analysis project Ga0181369, IMG submission 130088) | Marine viral communities from the Subarctic Pacific Ocean - Lowphox_04 viral metaG | ecosystem: Environmental > Aquatic > Marine > Oceanic | place: Subarctic Pacific Ocean | collected 2015-11-29 | reverse complement strand
TGTTTTTATTACAGCACCTTTAATTTTATCAACTAACGCTTGATCAATACCTAATTGTCTTCTAAACTTAGATTTTGTTGGCGTTGCTTTTTCTGTTGTTGTTTCTGTATCTGCAACTTGTCTAGCGCCTTGATCTATCGCTTGTTCAAACTTAGCTTTAGTAGCAGCTTCACCTTTTTTAAATACGTTACCTATTTTGTTTGCTAACTGTGAGTTTATCCAACCAGATAAACTATCGTTAATTTCTGGGTTAAAGTTTCTTATATGAGGTATTAACTCTGCTATTGCACCAGAAACAAAATCTTCTTGTGAAAACCCTGGTGGTTTGTCTATAGGTATTTTACTTTTAATTAAACCTTCTAACATACCGTTAGCATATATATCTCCAATAACTCTATCAGCTTCAAAGTTTTCAGGCTTACCCATGTTGTTTAAATCTTGCTCAACACTTCTTGATGACTTTGTAGTTGTGTTTCCAAACTCGTCTGTTACAGGTATTTGGTTTAGTTGACCACCAATTTCAGCACCTTCTTGTACAGTTCTGATCATACCTTTACCAAGCTTACCACTTTTTACACTCTTGTTAAAATCTCTTATAAAGTTAAATACATCTTTACCACTGTTAAACTTAACTTTAAAACCTAAAGAATTTAATATATCTCTTTTTACATCACCAAGTTTCTGAAACAAACCTTGATTTTGTGCTTCGTAAGGAATAAAACCTTGAGTTAAGGCGTCAGAAAAAGCTGTTAACATTTCTTCTGCTTTTATGTTTACCTTATCGTTTTTATATTTATTTACAGTTTGTTCTAAGAAACTACCTTTTCTTAAAAGTCTAGGGTCTAATTGTAGTAGTTCATTTCCTAAACCAGTCGCTAGCTTTTGAGCAGCGCCCTTATCTTTTGTTACAGTATTTAATAAAGCAGCATGTAATAACTCGTGTTGAGCAACTGATACAGCTTTTTCTTTTTTAGCAACTTCTTGGTTAATGATTATTTCTTGAGAACCATCTGCGTTTTGTACAATAAAACCTTGATCACCTGACTGTTTTACATTAATCTTGTTTTTAGGATCTTGTATTGTTTTATTTATTTCATCAATTCTAGACTGAACCTCTTGTGTTGTACCATATTTATTAAACTTAATATTTAAGTCTTTAGCTATGCTTTCAACATTTTGAGTTAACAGCTCTGATGTTTGATCTTGAGCTTGTATAATATCACTATTTAATATAGATTCGTTAATTGTGTCTAATCTATCATTTATTTTTTTAGCTCGCAGTGGGTTGTTTTTATATTGCTCACCGTCTTTAAATCTTAATAGTTTGTTTTTTTCTACTAATAAATCTAACTGAGCACCTGACACAACATCTGGATTTGCGTTTATTGCTTTTAAAACATCTTGACCATATTCATAGCTTTGATCAAACTCTTTAATTAACTTAGCCCACTCAGCTTTTCTTTGCGGTGATTTTGCGTTATCAAATTTCTTCTGTGCAGCAAGTCTATATTCCTCTATTTGATTTAAAGCTTTACCACCTTCTTGTCTAAATGCATCGTAGTAAGCTTTTCTGTTACCTTTAACATTAGAGCTAAAACCACCAACACCCATCATACTTGTCATTAATAGTGTTGCAGCTGTTGTTTCTTGAAAACGTCTCCAGTCTGCAAACTCACCGTGTTTCTGTAGATCTAATCCTGTGGCTATTTTAGCAACATCACCAAGAGCAACGTCTAAGTTTTCTTCTATTTGCTCACCAACTATTTGGCCAAAAAAGTTTTTGCTAGCAGCTTTGTAAGCTTCTCTATTAGCAGCACTTTTTAAATTTTTAACTAAATTTATTGTAGCGGCTTTATATGCCCCGCTACCAAACAATAAGTTTGCATCCGGTACTATCATGTTTGCTACAGCAGTTCCAGTAGACTTCATTGTAGAGTACGCATGAGCTCTAACACCTGTTAAACCCATTTCTTTTGCTTCGTAATAGTTATCAGAGTGTGTCATTAAAAAAGCAGCTTTAGCTGCATTAAGTTGTCTACCTGTTAATGAAAAGTTTCTACCACCAACAACTAAACTTTTTACCGGTCTAAAATCACCTTTACGAGCAGAAGCAACAATACCACCAATAAATGGTAGCATCTCAGCTGTGTTTCTCATTACTCTATCACCTAAAGTACCTTGTTTATCGTCACCTGTTAGCTTGTATTCTGATGCATCAGAAGTACCTAACCAGTTTGATCTAAACTCTTTATCGTACTGATCGTCTAACCAGTCTAATGCTCCATAGCCTTCTTCACTTGATTTTCTAGCTCCAAAAGCATCAGCAACAAAAACACCTACATCTTTTATAAAACCACCTGTAGCATCTACAGCAAGTTGTCCTACACCTTGACCAAGTACAGCTAAGTCATCAGCTCTTTTCATTCCAACGTTAGCTTCTCCTTTTTTCTTGTTTCTATCTACATAAGCTTTTATATCATCAGTCATTTTAAAGTTATTTTTAAATAACTTGTCAGTAACATTATAAAAACCCTCAAGCTCTAAGTCTCCTAGTTTAGAGTTTAGCCCTTGTAGTTTTTGTTTCTTTTCTTCGTCTGTATATGTTGTGGAATTTACTATATTGTCTCTAATAGCATCGAGATCTTTCTTTTGATTTAAGAAAGAGTTCATACGTAGTTCGGATAAATCAGCTTCTTGTTCGCCAATTTTTACGTTAGATGTTTTCATGTACGGTACGTCCATAGGAAGCATGTTGCCACCTTGCATAATTCTTGCGGGTCCAAAGACATTCCATAAGTCACCCATGTCCCATTTACCAGAATCGTAATTTTTCTTTGACTTGTTGTACAGATAACCAGGTGTTTCGGCAGCGTATCTTTCAAGCTCCTTTTGCGACATGTTATTTAAAGCGTAGTCTTCGTCTTCTTGACTTAGTTTGATTTTTTCAAACTTTTTACCTCCTGTAAAATCTTTTAGCTTATCATCTACATCTAACATACCTTCATCAGCAACCCTAGCTGTTGTTAAGTTGTTTAACGCATTACGAGCAGTCACATAGTCTTGGTCACTAACTAATTCTTTGTACTCTTTACTTTCTTGATAACCTTCTGGATCGTTTAGTTTTAATTGTTCTATTAATGATTTTTGCTCTCTATATTTACTAGCTCTATCTTTTTTACCTGTAGCCTTAAATTTTGCGTCTTTTACATATTTAGTAGCCTCCATATATTTTGGATCACTATAAAAATCGTCGCTTTTGTTAGCGCCAGACTCAAAATCATTTTTTATTTTTAACCACTTAGCATACTCAGGGTCACTTAAAAAGTCTTGATTATCAATCTCTTCTTGTGTGAAAGATCCTTGATCGTTACTTTCTGGATAAAAATTTATATTTGCAGTTCTAAACTCATCTACAGCTTTATCTATCTGGTCAGTGTCATAACCCTTTCTAGCTAGCTCTCTGATTAGTCTTAACTGATCTGTATTAGGATCAGACATATGTTATTTATTTAAATTAGCTAATGCTTCTATAACTTTCTTATAGATATCTCCTTGACCTTTGTCAGCCAACATATCAACTTGTTTCATTATTTTTTCTATACCATCAGACGGTGTAATAGTAATGTCTGCGGTTATAGCTATAGGTTTGTTTCTGTTTCCAGCAGGAATACTACTTATACCAGTGTTTATATCTTGATAATCTGCAATTGATTTTCTTCTCATATAATCTTGGAATACTTTGTCCATACCAGCTCCGGCGTTGCTAGCGTCAAAGTAGTTGCTATACATGCCGTCACCACCACCAAGCTCAGCACTATATCTATTATCAATTAGCATTGGCATTTTTTCTTCCATAAACTTTTTAGTACCTTGCTCTATTGTTTTACCTTGTTTATCTCCAAAGCCCATTTGATCTAAGTAAAGTTGCATATCACCAGACAATTTATCCATGTTGTATGTTCTAATATCGTCTCCTTCTGCATCAAAAGCAACTGTTAATACTCCTGTGTTAGAATCGTAGTTTTGGTTTTGTACTCGTTTACCATCTACTTCTGTACCAGTTAATGTTGGTACTTTTTCTCCTACTATACCTGATGTAAGTTCGCTGAACTTTTCTATCATTTTTTCGTTACCAGACTCTTTTACTTTTTGCTTCCAATCAGCAAACTTTTTAGGATCATTCAATACTTCGTTAAACTGTTCTTGTGTTAACTGTTTGTTTTTACCTCCAAAAAATTCTGACCAAGTTCTATCACCAACGTTACCACTACCTCTTGGTAGTAGATCTGAGTTTTTTAATTGCTTGTACATATCTTCAGAAGCAAAATCTTCACCTTTAGCTTCTGTAAACTGGAAACCTGATTGCTGTGTTGCTATAACGCTTGATCTAATATCTGTACCATCATTTGTACCGCTACCACTACCATCATTTCCATCATCAGTAGGACTTGGTTTTATGTACTTACTAGTAATACCAGATCCCATTAATTCATTATTTAAGTATCTTTCAACCATACCATTTCTAGCATTTTCTAAAGAACTTAATTGAGTTTTCATCCACTCTTCTTTATTTCCAGTTGTTCCACTACGTCTCCACATAGCTTCTAATAATTTTTTCTGTTTTGAAACAGCGTTGTGTGGTAAGTCTAATAGTTGAGCTACATTGTCTGCGTTAGCAGCACTTTGATTCGCCATGTTCATTAAGTCAGTACCACCAGTATTTTCTAAAACTTCTAGTCTAACTTTATCATTAAATTTAATCTTGTTGTTAAATATATCATCTATGTGACTATCTTCATCTGGATTATTCTCATCTGTTTGTTGTAACTCTGCCATATAATTTTTAACAACATTTGCTACAGCTGTTTTACCTAAGTAAGCAGCACCTTTACCATCTGTTTTATAAGCATTACCTTGAGCATACACTTGATCTAGTCTAGCTTTTGCTTGACCTTCTAGTGTTGTTTGAGCTGTAGTGTATCTTTCTTCAAAAGCTTTTCTAGCTTCTGGATCATTTTCAGATATTATTCTCTGCATCTCACTAGCAGAGTATGTTTTCATTTCATCAACACCATCATTTACACCAGCGTAATAATCTGGGTTTGGTATTGGAGCTTTACCTTCAACCTTTATAGTTGGAGGAACAAACTCTGGATTTGGTATTTCTATACCAGCTTTAAATTTGTTTTTAGTATCATATTTAAAATCCATTTTACCACCAGCTGAAAAATTGTTTTTAAGACCTTTAACTATAGAAGCATACTCTACATAGCTAGCACTACCAAGATCGTAATCATCTTGTAAGTCTAAACCTTCAACAAAAGTTCTATCGCTAAACTTGTTTATAGCACCTATTTCTGAATTAAAACTTGCGTTTGCTTCATCTATTTGTAATTGATTTTTCTTACCTGATTGGTCAATTGATTGACCAAAGAAGCCACCTTTAAAGTTTTCATCGTTAACGTCTCGTCCTTCAGCGTCTTCAACTTTTAAACCTTCTTTTAAAAACTTCTGTATTTCAGCTTCTAAATTTGTTTGTGCTTCGGCGCTAAAGTTTTCCATACTTTCACCTTCTTTACGCATTGCATCTGCTTGCGCCATAAGATCGTCAGTATATTCTTTTCTATCAGCTATCTTTTGATCAAAGTGATCCATAGCACCGTTATATGATTTTTCGAAACTTGATTCGAAGTTTCTCATAAACGCGCCGTGATCTTCTTTGAAAAATTTTGGATGTCTGTAACTCATATTATTATTATTTTATTATCCTAGTGCTTTTAAGTTTTCCATGAACTTTCCTTTACCCATTAATCCTCCAGCAGCAACTCCACCAATAGCACCAAATGCTTTACCAAAACCTGCTCTAGCTGCATCTCTTGAAGCAGCTGCTTGTGCTCTCATGTTATCAACTTGGCCAGCTAATCTATCTTCATCTCTAAACTGTCTTTGTTCTTGTGTTTGAAAAGCAAATGCCTCACCTTGAAAATTAAGCTGATCTATTCTTCCACCTTCTTTTAATCTTGCGTCCATAGCCATTTGACCACCTTTAGCTCTAAGTTGAGCATTTTGTGCTTCTTGTTTTTCTATAGTTGCTGCAACTCCTTTTTTACTTCTTAACGCAGCTTGTGCTAAAGCGGTTGCTCCACCAGCTCCTGCTCCTGTTGCTCGTAATGTATCTAACGTGTTTGCTAAAGAAATGTCTGCTTCTTCAGCTTGCATCTCAGCTGCGCCTGTAGCAACCTGTAAGTTTGAAAACTGGTTAGTTATCATACCTGATCTATCCGTAGCAGAATCTGCTGGATTAATTATATCTTGCCTATCTGCTACTAAGGCATTTAGCTTTTTGTTTAAAGCTTGTGCTTTTCTTGCTTGCTGGCGAGCTCTACGTCTAGCGCCAAAGCCAGAGATCAAACCTCCGACTGCAGATACCGCTGACGATGCTAAAAATGATAATGCCATATTTATTAATTTATTTTGATGATATATTTATTTCGCTTGAAACAGCAAATAACTCTGCTTTTTCTTCATTTACAATAGTTGTTGGCTCCCAATACTGTAACTCAGCTACAGCATGATAACCTTTTATACCACTAGTTGTATTTATATGTCCTCTATGAAAAGTGTCAGTAAACGCGTATGGAACCCTTTGCATTAACTCTTTATAGTACTTACTTTCTTTTAGTTCAAAACCAACGTTTACACCCCTACCAGTTTCATCTATTATAGTTACACCATTTTTAGGAATTTTATATGCCTGTTCGATTTGACTATTTGATGTATAACCCTCTCTACTAACATTTTCAGCTCTGAAAGATTCCATACTCCAACCTGTAGTTCCTTCGTAGTTTATAGTGTGAAATGTTTTTATGCTACTTGGCCCGTCGTTAAATACAAGCTGTATATAAGAAGGATCCGAATAAGGTGTGTCATAAAATTTATTATATTCTCCTACATAATGCTCATGTATTATTCTTTCGCGAAAAGTGTAAAACTTTTTACTCATACTTAAACCAAAAGTAGGTTTGTAACTGTAAAAACTAGTCCAACCTTTAACAGCTTCACTGTAAGATAATGTTGCAAACTCTGTATTGTTAGTGCTAATAGCAATACCCGTGTTTGATGTTTTCTTACCAACGTTTATACTTGCGTTTTGTAAAGAAACTACATATTGATCTTTGTTTTCATCATACATACCATATATATGATCAGAGCTAAAATTACTTCCTACAAGAGCTAGATTATCTTTAAAGAAATCTTTCATACCATACATAGATATTGGTGTTATACCATCTCTTGTTAATCTACAAACAACACCTCTGTTTTTATCTACAAAGTATTTTCTACCACCGTAATGTGCAAAACTTTCAGGGTTTTTACTTATACCATACTTACCTTGATACGCAACAACTTGACCTATTACTTTTGATCCACTAACCGACAACGCTTGACCTTCGGCTGTAAATATAGCGTCTTTATCTATAAGAGCTCTACTAACCTTGTTTTCTTGTAAAATATTTAAGTTAGTATCTTCTGCATGTAGTTTTTGTATACTACCATTAGATAAATCAACAGCTCTTGTTATCGCAGCACCTATTGGAAACTCATTTGTTTTATTTACTTTTGTTTTTGAATTGTAAATACCAGAGTATATCATAGCGTTAGACCTTCTTCTTATAGAGTAGTCTTCATCAGTTAAATAAGCTTTAACGCCGTAATCCATTTTTGTGTCGTTAAAACCACCCTTTATCCTTGACTCTTCAACATGAAAAAGTCCAACAGTAAAAGGTGTTGTGACCAAAGGACCACCTGCTAATATTACAGTGTTGTAGTATGCTATCTCAATTGATTGTGCCATTTACAAAGTCTTTAATTTTTATATATTTATTTTTACAATTTATACCTTTAATATAATCTCTATAGGGTTTTTTATAGTTGTTTTCAAATAACATTTTTAAAACCTCAACCCCACCGTATTGTTTTGGAAAAGGCTTGTGGTTTCTAGTGATTGTACATTTGTTAAAATTTCTAATTCTTTTTATAGGTGTCCATTTTTTAAAATCATATAGTTTGTCTTGCCAAAATATATCGATCATTAAGTTGTGTTTAACGCCTATTTCTTGTGCTAATTTAAGTATATAATAAAGTTGATCGTTAACTTCTCCAGTTACAACAATATCTACGTCTTTAGTTTTTTCTTTATTTATAAAACCTCCTACTAAATAATATTGATAATTATGAACGTTGAAGCTACTAAAATCGTCCCACCATTGTAAAAAAGCTTTTTTACTTGGTTGAGCCCAACGTCCATTTTTTATAAGACCGTTGTTTAATTCGTACTTATAATTAACTTGGATCGTCACAGTCGTCCGCATTTATTATACTTCCAACTACACCATCATCAAATTGAAAACCAACTATACAACATCTCCAAACAAAACTCCCTCCACCAGTGTCTTCACTAAAGAGATAATAATCATCTGAGACTGTGGTTGTTAAGTTAGCATCAGTAAATAGCTTGTTACCTTCGTATAAAATAAGCTCTCCATCTGCAGCTTGACCTGGTGGCTGTGCTCCGAGGTGTTGTATTGCGTATACTGTAACTGGGTATGGAGAACAAACTTCACAAGGACTAATATAGCTATTTGATAACTGTAAAAATCCTGTTGTTCCAACTTGAGTTTCGTTTATTACCAATGTAAATGTTGCAGTACCATTTGGATTACCAGTGCTATCAGTAATAGTTACGGTCATTGTTCTGTTTGCAGCTGTATCAGCAAAGAAACTTACACCATTGCTAATAGTCCAATTTGTAGTTGTTCTAATTGTAACCGTGTTATCTACTAAGGTTGTATCAAAATAACCGTTGTAAGCAGTATTTCCCATAACATGAGAAGAGCTTAAGTTAATATGATCTTCACTTGAAAGCTTAGATCCATTTGTAATGTTTGTGTCTGTATGTATTGTAACACCAGATCCTACATTGTTAGCTACACTTGTAGTAGCGTTACCCGTTACAGTTGGATTTGAGTTTGTAACAGATATATCAAATGTTTCAAAAACAACACCAGAGTCTGGATCATTAACTTCAACCTTTAAGTTTATAAGATCTGCAGCTGTGTCTGTAAATCTAAAACCACCACTTAATTCTACCACGCCAGTACTACTGTTTATTGTAAATTTAGAAGCTTTATTAGATCCATTTCCATCGTAAGCACTAACAATATCAAAATTCAAGTTAGAACTACCTGTGTTATCTGTTGCTGATACAGTACCTATAGAACCTGTATTTTGGCTTTCTGGAAAAGAAGTAGCACTCATTGCTATGTTTGATGGTCCACCAGTAACGCTAGTATCACTTAATTCATCGTTTAAGTCTTGAACCAAACCACAAGTGGTTGACTCGTAAAATATATCTATTTTAGATTTAAAAGGTTCTGTTTCAAAAACTGTTAACCCTTCCATTGGTAAAGAAAACACAAGCATATCACCGTTCTTTAACGATTGTTTACTTTCAAAAGTTACTGTTCTTTGTGGTGCAGATAACGCCGTGCTAGCAACTTTAAGTGGTGTTCCTTTTGAACTAACGTTTGAACCATTAACCATGTAACCGTCTACATCTCCCGGATCTGCAATTGTTGCAACATTTGAATTACTAGTGATGTCACAAGTAAGACTATCAGTTGTGGTAGTGACTACATAAGCAATTATAACGCTACTATTGTATACCCCAGCGCCTCCAGCAGTCATATAGTTTTTTATGTTTGGTAGCTCAGCAATTAAAGGGTTTCTTTCTCTATCAAATATCCAGTTGTAAACTTGAAAACCACCTGTTCCATCACCACTGTGTTCTGGTGATAAATATAAACCTTGCTCAAACGCATCACCTAGCGTAAGTACTGGCGTTAGTTCATGATATTGTTGTTGTTGGTGTGATCCCATGTAATCGTCAATATCATTTGTTTTTGGAACAACTTTTGGATATAACTTTTCTTCAGATCCCATAACACCATCTCTACTAAAATCTGTTTCTTTTAAAGATCTAGGTACTTTGTTTATATTGTCACCACTTAAAGGTAACCAGCTTTTACCACCTGAGGTTGTATTGTTTTGGATGTTTTTAATATTATCCCAACCTTGATAAGGGTGTGAAGCATATATATTATAGTAATCTTGCTCTGTTTGCTTAACAACAACTTTGTAAGAATACCAACCATGAGGATTGTAATTTGCGTTTTGACTTGGATTATAAACTTGTTTATTCCCGCTAAAAAGCTGTGATTGATTAAAAATAATTTTTAAAGCTTGACCATAAGCTATTTGATTTGATGACCAACTTCTTTGTGAAAATGCTATTGATACATTTGTCATAGTATAAGGTCCACCTGTTATTACAACAATTGATCTCATTGAACCACTTACAACACCGGTCGTGTGACTAAACACTACTTTGTTACTTCCAATACCAGTACCAACAGCGTGCATACCTACTTCAATAGGATAAACAGCATCTAAAACTATAGTTGATGAAGATATTCCATTTCCTAGTGGTCCACTGTTGCTTTGTGCCGATGTTGCAATTAATTTGTCTGCATGAGTTGCCGTAACAGGATCTGTGTAAACAGTGTCAGCATCATTTTCAGTACTAGAAGATAGTATAACTGGTGATTGCCTACCGTATTTATCAGAAAAAACTATACCTACTTGGTATGTACGTCTTTGTTTTACTGAGTGATGGATGTATTGCCTATGAAGTGCTTGTTGTAAACCATGTGACGCACCAAACTCTGTATCGCCTTTTTCGTCAACACCTAGTATATAGTCAATACCTTTTTTACCAGATTCATCTAGAGGAAAATCATAGTTTTCAACAAAATTTCCGTATATTAATCTGTTACCAGATATTTCTAACGCTTTTGCCTGTAAAGGAACTTGATCGTAAACTCTTGTTAGTTGATCCTCTGGTAAAACCTTTATAGGTTCTTCTGATTTATAAACATATTTAAAACATTGTCTATTAAAAGGAGCTGATGTAGAAGAAGGTTTTATAGTGTAGTAATCAAAATCACTGTTAGAAGTATCTTCTAGTTTTATAGATCTTAAAGATTTAACAGCTAAGCTATCAGATTCTTTAACTAATATTTCAATTTCATCAATGTTAAAGTCGTTGCTATACGCACCGGTAGTGTAAGTAGCGGTGGATCTTTCATTGTAATTAGGCATAGGTATTCTTAGTACAGCCTTATTAATAGCATTTTGCATTATATTAACTTTACCAGTTCTCCATACGCTATGCAAGTCTACTGCTAGTTTATTGTTGTTACCTTCAACTTGATTTGGATATACAGTGTTGTCTAAGGTTGCGTCTTCTACACCCGACATTTCACCATTGTTTAATGGTTCAAAAACAACTTGAGTAAACGGTGCCATTAAAGAATATTCACCGTCTTCGTATTTAAATCTATATGAAAATCTTACAAACTTATCTCTTAGATATTTTGAAGTAATGTTACCGTTAGTTTTATCTGTGTAAACATCTGCGCCAGCCGTGTTTGACTCTGCCCAATAACCATTTCTATTAACTAATCTTATTGGAGCATATGGCGCATATTTTGCAACAGAAACTTGTTCTTCATATTCGTAATGCGTTGGATTATCAATACACCTTTGTATGTTTATCTTTCTTGGTTGATTATAATTATCTGTCCAAAAAAGCAAATCGTCCATTATTTTTGCACCAGTTATAAGATGCTGTGTACTAAAGTTTAGCCAAGCACCTGATATTAACGTGTTTACAGTACCTGCTTCAAAGTCATATAATACAATAGCACTATTGTCGTTTGAATTTACTGAATACGCAGTACCACCAACTATATTAGATCCCTGACCTTTTGCTCTTCTTATAGATCGTATGTCATCAGTATCGTTACCAGCGTAATGGTTTGTTATAAAATATGCAACTCTTTTATTTTTTACATCGTCAGCATAACCAATAACAACAGGTGGAGGTAATCCATCAAACAACGCTGGAGTTGGTATTCTCAAATCATAATGATTAAGAATATCCGCTATTTTTGTTCTAGGCAGTGTACCTTTTATTATTTCTACAGCACCAGTGTCACTATCTTCAGATTCAGAAATAGATAAGTTTTGTGCAAATCTAAACTCACCTTTTGGAATCAACCTTTCGTCAAGGTCTTGATTCATCTTACCTTTTACAAAACTATTTTTTATTTCTGGCATTTAACTAGTGTTTTATAATTTTAGATTTACCTCTCATAACTTGTGTAAGCTCATGTAGCTTAACATTTGATAGTCTAAGCTTAGCGTTACGCATGGCTGCTCTTCTTTCTTTTTTAGCTCTTTGTATTTGGAATTCAGGTATATTAAGCTTTGTAGATAATATAGCGTGATATATGTACTTATACATAGCATCTTCAGCCATTTTATGTACTTTAATATTCTCTAACTGTGGAGAATTACCATCTGAAATATACTTTATAGTAATTGTTCGACCTGACATTGAGCTGTCAAAGCCAAATTGACCGTTAGCTTCGTCTATTATAAATACGCCGTTGTAATTGTTTAGCTCAGGATTTGATCCTGTTCTTGCAGATGATCTGTGATAAATATTTGATAAGTAATGTGAAAACAAGTAATAGTCATCTTGATTACCTTTGCTGTTAAATCCATCAAGTGCAAAATCTTCAAATCTTTGTTGTGTAACACTTGGCGTTCCTTGTAACGTACCACCTTCTTCGTCAAATAAATAACCCTCACCGTTACTTCCTGGTATATTATCGTTTTGGTCGTCTTGTAATATAGATTCAGAAGGTCTTGACGTGTACCTCGCTGGAAATATAGGGTGTTCAACACCAGCTGTGTCTACCCAAGATAACCGAACATAGTTAACGTAGTCTTGAGGAAAAGGTATTGTCAACGTTGGAGGAACATCAACCTCTTGTATGTTTTCTACTCTTGATACCTCGTATGAAAATTCTTGTACACCTCTTCTAGCGTGAAATAAAACATCTGTTTTGTTAACGTTGTTTAATACTTTGCCGTTACCAGTATAACCATACATAAAGTTATTTACTATGTTTACTAAACTAACAAATCTATAATCACCTAAAGCTCTATCAATAAACTCAATTACAACTGCATCGTTAACAGCTAATGGTTGTGCAGCAACATCAATAGTTACTCTACCAGCATTTACACCTGTAGCTATATAGCTATAAGTGCTTCTATTTATTTCAGTACCGTTTAGGTATATTAAAAAATCAGTTTCAGCACTAGGTAGCCTAGTAACAGTAAGATCAAATATACCTTGCGAAACACCACCACTTGCTTGTGCTGCCGTAGTTCTAAATGATTGACTAACGTTATAATATTGTTCAGCTGTTGTTGTTCCTAGTAAACTCATATTTTTTTATTGTTGTGATTTAGACATTGTTGCTGCTTGACTTAACTGAACAGCACTTTGTAATACTTGAGGATCTTTAATTGTAAGACCAGCATATCCTAATATTGTTATAACTAGCTCTGTTTCGTTTGATATGTGTAATCTGTAATCAACAGAACCTTCTGTGCTACTACTATATAAATCTTGTGCTCGTAAAGTTATTACTATGTCATTAGCACCAAGCCAGAAGTTATTTAAAGCTGGTATTGTTATTGTATCACCAGCAGCAAAACCAGTTCCAGCAGACGTAATGTTTATAGCTGTTACAGTAGCACTATTTCCACCCGCTACTGTTAGTGTAATTCCTATACCTGATCCGCTACCGCTTGTTGTTACACCGTTAGTACCAATAGTAATTGGATAACTACCGTCAGTTAATCCGATCGTATCATTTGTTGTAACAAGCGCTATTGATCTGTCGCCTATTATTACACCTCCTGATACAAATGGGTTTTCATCATATATGTTAACGCCATAAGTTGGATCTACCGTGTAACCCCATCGTGG
>Ga0181369_1000298_pt1 | contig 14012 bp, 18 predicted proteins | sample LowvirmetaG_8_FD_130088 | JGI IMG/M metagenome (GOLD analysis project Ga0181369, IMG submission 130088) | Marine viral communities from the Subarctic Pacific Ocean - Lowphox_04 viral metaG | ecosystem: Environmental > Aquatic > Marine > Oceanic | place: Subarctic Pacific Ocean | collected... | reverse complement strand
TACTTCTGGTTAAAAAGTAAGTGGCGTGCATGACAAGACCTGATAGGGATGGTTGCATAAACCATCCTTTTTTAGTATAATAGATACTATGCACAATAATCAAAATTTTTAATGTCTGAATATAAGAAGACAGCACTAGTACTTGGTGCTGGTGGATTTATTGGAAGTCATATGGTTAAGAGACTTCGGCAAGAGGGATATTGGGTTCGTGGAGTGGATCTTAAACAACCTGAATATTGTTCATCTCATGCAAATGAGTTTGTTGTTGGTGATTTGAGAGATACGAAGTTTGTTGCACGTTGTATTCGATATGCTGGACAGACCGGTAACTTTTATGTCAGTATCGTAGATAAGTTTCTAGAACCCTTTGATGAAATCTATCAGTTCGCTGCTGATATGGGTGGTGCAGGTTTCGTTTTCACTGGTGAGAACGATGCAGACATTATGCACAACTCCGTGTCTATTAATCTAAACGTTCTTGAAGAACAACGTAAATGGAATGAGATTACAGAACTGAATAAGACAAAGATTTTCTACTCTGGATCAGCATGTATGTATCCAGAACATAATCAACTTGATCCGGATAATCCAGACTGTCGTGAAGAGTCTGCATATCCTGCTAACCCGGACTCTGAATATGGATGGGAAAAACTCTTCAGCGAGCGGTTGTATCTCGCTTATAATCGGAATCACGGCATTCCTGTTAGGATTGCTCGCTACCACAATATCTTCGGACCAGAAGGAACCTGGGACGGTGGAAGAGAGAAAGCACCTGCTGCAATCTGCCGCAAGGTCGCTTTCCTCCCTGAGTCAGGTGGAGCAATCGAGGTGTGGGGAGATGGATTACAGACTCGTTCCTTCCTGTACATTGATGAATGCATTGAAGCGACTAGAAGGTTGATGGACAGTGACTTCATGGGTCCTGTGAATATTGGTTCTGAAGAGATGGTAACCATCAATGAACTTGTAGAGACTGCTGCTAAAGTTGCTAACAAGAATGTTAAGAAGATTCACATTGACGGTCCTCTCGGTGTTCGTGGTCGTAATTCTAATAATGATCTTATTAGAGAGAAACTTGGATGGGATTATGAACAGAGTCTTACAGAAGGAATCCGTAAGACTTATAATTGGATTAGTGAGCAGATTTCTAAAAAATGAAACGATATGTAATTGATTTGGATCATACTTTATGTGATACGCAAAAGAACTCTGATGGATCTTGGAATTATCTTCAAGCACTTCCTTTCCCAGATAGAATTAAGAAAGTAAATATATTAGCAGAATCCGGTAACCACATTATAATTGAAACTGCCAGAGGATATTGGACAAAAAGAAATTGGTATCTTGAAACTTATGATCAATTAACTTCATGGGGATTAAAGTTTCATGAATTAAGAACAGGTGTAAAGTTTGCAGCAGATTGCTACATAGACGATAAAGCTATTAACAGTGAGGATTTCTTTTAATGACTGATTTAAACAAAGAAAGTGGTAGTGGGGAAAAGACAAAGGTCATTCTTGTTAGCAGGGTTCATAAAGAAGCTGCTGATGAGAGGATGACTAAGTTAATTGATGAGTATGAGTTCATTGAAGCAATACCAGAAGAATATAAAGACTATTTTCCTCGTATTGTCATGTATGGTGTAGAAAAAAATAAAGCATTCTATGAAATGGAACACTTTAATCTACCCACGCTGCGTAGATTAATGCTTGCTAATGAAATTGATGAAAAGGAAACTCTAGACTGGTGCGATAGGATTACATCTGTGTCTAGAAAGTTTCTATCTCATCAGGTGATTGATCCTATGCCTGAAAATTACTTTAATGAGATGCACTTTGACCGTTTAGATAATAGAATGTCTGAGTTGTCTAGTAAATCTGAGTGGTTTAAGGAGTTGATCGATAAGGACACTGTTGAGATTAATGGTAAGACTTACAAAAATATTATGGTTTTATCTGAGAAGTTCAAGACTAAGGAGTTTCTAGAGACAGTTAAACCAGAATTCGTTGGGAGATGGAGTCATGCTGATCTTCACTTTTCTAATGTTTTGATCGACAGAAAGAACGATAAGTTTATTATGATTGATCCCAGAGGTTATGATTACTGTGATTATTACTATGATTATGGTAAATTCTGGCATTCAGTCAACGGTAAGTATGAGATGATTGCATCTAGAAATTTCAATTTATATGAGAATGGATTTGAGTTATACAATAATGACACCTTCAAACTCTGCGAATCACTGAAGAAGACTCTTCCAAATATTCTCTACAAATATTCTAATGAAGAACCAGAGGATGTGATGAGGAAGACCGAGTGGAATGAGGTAATTCACTTTGCTAGTCTTGTACCTTTCTTGTTAGACTTTGATGGTATTGACGCTAGAGCAAAGGTGGCTTACTATACTTCTGTCATCTTGATTAATGAGTATTGTGAAAAGTATGAAGTCAATTAATTGGGATGATCAGGATATCACTGATGATGAGATAGCATCTGTGCTATCTTCTTTGAAGGAGGGTGTTGGTGCTAAGGGCAAGAATATACCTGAAGTAGAAGATAAACTTAGAGAAAGATTGGGATGTAATCATGCTATCCTAGTTTCTAACTGTACTACTGCTCTTCTTACATCACTAATGGTGATGAAAAAGTTTAATCCATCTATCAAAAAAATTGCAGTACCATCTTTTACATTTATTGCCTCTGCAAACTCATCAAAGATGATACTAGATGATGTTGAACTAGTTGATTGTAGTTCTAGTGATTGGAATATCAGACCACAGGACGTTCCATCTGATGCTGATGCTGTCATGTTAGTTGATGTTGGTGGTGTCCCTTGTGACTATGATGAGTTTAAGAAGATTGGTATTCCTATCCTTGCAGATTCTGCTGAGAGTTTAGGTTCAACATATAAGGGACATCAAGTTGGAACACAATGTGATTTACATTGTTTTAGTTTTCAGAGATCGAAGATTATAACTTGTGGTGAGGGTGGTTTGATTACTACTAACAATCACGCATATGCAGAATCTATTAGATCAATCATTAGTCATGGATACACATCTAATAAGAAACCGTATGAATATATTCATACCGAGTTCGGTCTGAACTTTAGGATGTGTGATGTTGAGGCAGCAATTCTTAAAGAACAATTGAAGAAACTTGATAAGTATGTAAAAAGAAGAAATGAGATAGCAAGTAAATATACAAAAGCGTTTGATGGTATTTTTCAAATTCAAGAGATACCTGATTACTGTACCTCCAACTATTTTTTCTATGGTATTATTGTACCTCAGAAGGTAAGGAATCAATTTGCCGAATACCTAATTGATAATGGTATTATGGTTAAGTGTTGGACGGCTATTCATCAACAAAAAGATTGGTATACAAAAGGTCTTCCCAATGCTACATTTATCTCAAATGGGGTTATTTTACTTCCTATACATAATACATTAACAGACAATGATGTTAATTACATTATTGAAAAGTGCATGAGTTTTTATGAAGAATTTATTGTATAGAATTTTTGACAGGTTTACATTCAATCAGGTTCCATATCTGAACTTCTTCATTAGGATGGAGAAGAAATCAGTTGATGAGTTGAGAGATTTTCAATTATCAAAACTGAAAGGCATTGGCATCAATTCATGGGATGAGTTCTATGATCTCCCTGTAACAACTAAGGTTGACCTTCCACCATCTCCTAGATTCCCTGATGAAGAGATGCGGCAACATGAGACATCTGGTTCTACTGGACAACCAAGAATAATCTGGGTTCCACCCGAAACCTGGTATCGTAAAGATGCAATCTTTTCCCGTAGTTGGATTAATATGGGTAGGAAAAATGAGTGGGTATTCAGATTGATTTCTGGAGAACCAAAGTATCCACGTTACGATTGGTTCCGCAATGTAAAGGCGATGAACTATAAAACTCTTGGACAAGAACATGTTGATTGGGTAGTAGAGAATAAACCATATCTAATTCATGGACCTGGTGGTTCTATTAGACAACTCTGCGAGATGATCATCGATGCTGGACATGGTGATGTTCTTAAGGATATTAAGATTCATTGGTGTAGTGAGAGTTCTTACGGTCATAGAGAGAGGTTAGAGCCTCTAGTTAAGGAGTTTCATGAACAATATGGTTTAGCTGAACTCCCTACTGTTGGTGCAACTGATGGTAAGGGTAATGTAAGAGTTGTGATGGAGCAGGGCGTGGTTGAGATCCTGAATGATGGTGGTAGTCCTACACCAATGAATCATGAGGGTTACATTGTTGTTACCGATTTTAATAACTATCAGACACCTATCGTCAGATATAAGTGTGGTGATAGAGGTAAGATGAAATATGAAGATGGGAAATATATTTTGTATGATATAATTGGTAGGGGTGTTGATTACTACAATGGTCCTGAGGTAAAACGTCCTATTGGTTGGTGGATTGTATCTCCTATTTCACATACGGTTGGTGATGTGATTAGTAAGTGGAGATGCGAAGTCAACATTCCACAGAAGACACTATTTCTCTTTGTGGAATTCAAGGGTAAAAAGGATTATGATCTACTTCAACCATATGCTAATTGGGTAAGGGAAAATGTTGGTCTTGACACTAAGTTTATTGAATCGGAGGGTGAAGACTATGACATCTATTGGAAAAATAAACTTGTGAGGGTAGTGAAATGAATGTAAGTTTTGTGGGATTGGGTAAGTTGGGTCTTCCTCTTGCTTGTTGTTTGGCTAGATCTGGTAATAAAATTCTGGGTGTGGATAAGAGTGAGTATGTTCTGGGTAAGTTGAACAATGGTGAACTTCCATTTTATGAACCAGGACTTGATGAGATGTTTCCTCATGTGAACTTCACTGGTTTTACTGATTCATATAAGAGAGCAGTAGACGAGACTGAATCTACTGTAATCTTAGTTAATACACAACTAGGTGATAATGGATACTCTTCAGATTTTGTAGAATCGGCACTTACTGATCTGGCATTAAATTTGAGAGAAAGTAATAAGGAGACGCATACTATTATTCTATCGTCAACAGTTCTTCCTGGTACAATCAAGAAATTAATTAAACTTGTTGAGAAGGTATCTAAAAGAAAATATGGTGAAGGGTTTGGTTTTGCTTACGTTCCTGATTTTGTAAAATTGGGTAACGTTATTAATGACTTCAAAAATCCTGAGTTCTTTTTGATTGGTGCAAATAATGATAAAGATATTATGATTGTTCAGTCAATCTGGTATAAGTTTCATGATAATCAACCACCTATTAAGATAATGACATTAGAAGAAGCAGAGGTTGCTAAAGTTGCACTTAATGCCTATATTGTAAATAAAATTACTTTTGCTAATTTCTTGGGACAATTATGCGAGGGTATGGATAATGTAAATGTTCACAATATTACTCAGTGTATTGGTATTGATAAAAGAATCTCACCACATTTCTTTGGATATGGTACACCTTATGGTGGTACATGTTTTCCTAGGGATACATTAGCTTTTATCAAGTTCTCTAAGGATAGAAAAAAGAAAGCTAAACATCTTCTTTTTGCTGAAGAAGTTAATGAAATGGTTTATCAAAGCATTTTTGATAAAGTGAAAGCATATAAAAAAGTAGGAATTCTTGGAATATCTTTCAAACCAAATTCTCCAGTTACAATTGGTTCTCCCTCTGCAAGATTGATAAAAGATTTAATTAGTATTGATGCTGAAGTGAATGGATATGATAAGATTCAGGAGACGTTTGATAATCTTGAGGATGAAATTAATCAATTTGAAGATTCCCAAGAGTGTATAGATAATTCTGATGTTGTTATTATTATGCATCCAGATAATTATTATTCAAACTTAGATTACGGTGAGGCAGTAGTAGTTGATTATTGGGGGATATTGAAATGAATTCAATCGTTAAAGAAGTTCTGCACAATTGTTTAGATGATGAAGGTAAAATTAAAATTCCAAAGGAATTGGATAGAGTATTATTAGATATTGGAACATCATATAATGCTCCACACTCTCAAGTATGGACTGAAGAAACAGAAGATGTTTGTGTATTTGCTTTTGAACCAAATCCTTTTAATATTCAGTGCATTAAATCTGGTAAATGGTTAAAATCTTCTTGGCAACATCCTTTACAACTCAACCCAAAACAACTTGGGAAAAAAGTTTTTCTTATAGAAACAGCACTCTCTGATTGTGACCCAACACATTTAAATTTTTATTGTGCGGAAGAAGATCCAGGAACATCAAGTCTTTATAAACCAACATATATTGGAGTTGAAAAAAATGTAGATGTTCCTGTTATTAGATTAAAAGATTTTTTCGATGTATTTCCATGGGAACAAATCTCTTTTATCGAACATATCAAAATTGACGCACAATCTTCCGATTTTAATATTGTTAAAGGTATGGGTGATTATTTGAAAAAAGTATTATATTTAACTGTCGAATGTAATACTATAGATGGTAATAATATTAATCAATACGAAAATTCAAGTGAAAATCCTGATGAGATGAAAGAATATATTGAATCTTTTGGATTTGAATGTAAAAGATGGAATGTAAATGGTGTTTTTTATAATACAAATATGAAAGATCTTTGGGGTGAATATGATTACTATTTTTTGGAAAATGATTGAGTAACTAATATGATATTTCTAAAAACGAATTCTGATGGATTTGATAGTGAAGGTATTGGATCTGTAATTCAATGGCATCTTCTTTTATATGGTATTTGCAAAGATCTGGACGTTAACTTTTTTTCGGATAAATTTGTAAATATTTCTCATTATCAATATAACAATATATCTAAAGAAGAATGGAGTAACGACTATACAAATTTTTTCAATATCCACAAACCTCAAAAGTTTGATATTGAATATGATTTTGATGGAACTATTGATGATTTGAATGAATTCATTCGGGAAAATAAAGATATAGAAAAAAATATATGTATTGAAGTAGATAAAAAATTTATAATTGATAATGGATTTTCTCTTTTAAGTGAAATTTTTTATAATGATTACCTTAAAGATATAAGAGAAAATTTAAACTATCAAAAAGAAACTTATTTTGATACTACAAAATATAATATATGCCTTCACCTTAGATCTCTAAATGGATGTGATGTGCCAACATATCCATCAATGGAAACATATCATGTATATAAAAATGCCAACGATATTAAAAATATTTTTGACATTTTAAAAGAAAAATATTATAATAAAAATGTACGTGTATACGTTCATTCTCAAGGAGATGAAAAAGATTTTCAAGATCTTGTAGAATTTTCCACGGATAATTTCCAAGTTATTTTAAAGTTAAATCAGCATCCAATAGATGACATATATCACATGTCTAATTCTGATATTTTTATAATGTCAAAAAGTTCTTACAGTTGGATATGTCATCTATTAAATACCAATCAAACAATTGTGAGAGAAGATTTTTATCAACCTACTTATCCGAATAGAGTTCTTTTAGATTCAAATTACAAATTTAATCCAAACGATTTAAAATTATGTTAAGTTTTGACCGATTAGGTAGCAATGGAAGACTGGGAAACCAAATGTTTCAGTATGCTGCACTTAGAGGTATTGCTGCTAATAGGAATCTTCCATGGATGATTCCACATAAAGATACAGAATCAATCACAGATTATTGTATTCAACTTCCATTTAAGATGAAGAATCTTAAAGATGAAAACATTGGGATGATGAATGGTAACTATGGTCAAAGACAGATGCATAGTTTTCATGAAATGTTTGGAACTAATCCTAGTGTAAGGAATAGAATTGAAGCACACTTTCATTTTGATGAAGATCTCTTCAATAACGTGCTTGATAACACTAACATTGATGGTTTTTTTCAGTCTGAGAAATATTTTACTAATATTGAGAATGAAATCAGAGAAGACTTTGAATTTATTGATGAAATTTTAAATCCATGTAAAGAGTTTGTTGATCAGTTTCGTGGTGATGTTATCTTTATGCATATCCGTAGAGGTGATGCATATGGATTTGATCATCTTTGTGTAACCAAAACCTTTGAAGAATACTATGGACCAGCATTAGAACAATTCAGTGATACTACAGCAGTAATTGTGTGTAGTGATGAAATTGAATGGTGTCGGGAACAAGAATTCTTCAAGGACGACAGATTCTATATGTCTGAGAATAATGAGAGGTTTGACAATAAATGTTGGCTCTGGTTGGATGGCAACCCTGAGTTCAGACAATCTACAATTCCATATACTGATTTGTGTTTGATGAGCCTCTGTAATGGTGGTATTACAGCAACCAGTAGTTTGAGTTGGTGGGGATCTTGGTTACAGAATGGGAGAACCAATCCTGTTATTGTTCCAGAACCATGGTTTGGACCCAACCTTATGTCAAACAATGACACAAAAGATTTAATCCCAAACGATTGGACACAATTTACATTTAAGAGTTGATATGAAAGTTTGTATTGTTACTATCGCCACTGGAAGATATATCCAGTTTGTTGAAAAGTTGTTGGATAAAGTTACAGAACACTTCTTAACTAATCATGACATCCATTGTCTTCTCTTCACTGATAATGACATGGACGAGGTATCTGACAATATCAAGGTTAGTCAGATTGAACATAAACCATGGCCTGAACCTGCATTAAAGAAGTATAATTATATCAATTCTGAAAAGGAATATCTTAAAGATTTTGATTATGTCTATTTGTTTGATGCAGATATTGACATTGTTGATACTGTAGGTGAAGAAGTTATGAAGGATCTGGTAGGTGTTTTACATCCCTGGAAAATTTTTGAAGATAAATCTGTTTATCCTTATGAAGGTCGCGAAAAGTCAACAGCATATGTTTCTGACTCTGATAGGGATAAGTATTATGCAGCTGCCTTCACTGGTGGTAAATCGGAGATTTTCCTAAAGATGTCTGAGACTATTGCTGAACGTGTATCAGAAGATGAGAAGAATGGTATTATTGCTGTATGGCACGATGAAAGTCACTTGAACAAATACTTCAATGAAAATCAACCCTTTGCCTTATCCCCCAGTTACATGTTCCCTGAAGAACTGATGGGTAATGGGAGATATCCCTGGAAAGCTAAGATTGTTGCTGTCAATAAAGATGCTTTTGATACCTCATTCAATGATGAGAAGAAACAAATGGGTCAGTATGGTAACATCGGATGAAACTAAATCTTATAAACCTGGACACTTACTACATCAACCTTGATGAGGGTGAAGAAAGGAGACAGAGGACTGAGAGTATCCTCAATAAATTAAACTTCTCATCAGTCACTAGGGTCCCTGGTATTAAAACTGATGATGGTAAGGTAGGTTGTGCTAGATCACAACATAAAGTGCTATCTGATACGTCAATTTCTACACCATTTCTGCTACTAGAGGATGATATTCTTTTTACAGGTAATGATGACTTTAATATTGAGATTCCGGATGATGCTGATGCCCTGTTTCTAGGGGTGTCGCAGTGGGCTAGATATCTTAGTTTTTCTGGTCCATTTCTTCATTATAGGAAGATTGATGATAAAATTGTTCAGGTATATAATATGTTGTCTGGACATGCTGTAATCTATCTGAGTGATGAATATCGTCAGGTATGTTCAAGAATTTCCAAGTACTGTGGTTATCAACTACTTGACCACATGGACAACGGGTATGCTGAGATACAGAAATACTATAATGTATATTCTTTAGATTTACCCATCTTTAAACAGAATGGACATAATGGTGGTGTAACATCTACAAGGATTACTGAGATGGGTATTGAGGTATCACAGTCTAATTCTTTCTTTAATTCTGTTAAGTATGAATTAAATAAACTCCAAGGTTTACCGGACCTGAATGGGTGTCCTAGTACATACTATCCATCAAAAATATATTGATTATGATTAGAGATATTCATGTCTGGTTATGGGGTATAGTTGCTGAATTAGAACATTTACTGTACCCATGGAAAAATAATGATCCTCCTAGTTGGGCTGTTGAAAGATATAGTCTTGATCATAGTATTGAAGATCATGATGAAAAACATATGTACTATGATTGGTTGCTCTCTCAGGAACAAAAAATACAAAAGATTGAAAAAGATATTATAGGCATACATAAAAAATTTGAATCTATGGAAGAAAATGACAGTAGCATTTAATTATCTTGGCAAACTTGGACAACTGGGAAACCAGATGTTTCAGTTTGCTGCAACTCTGGGTGTTGCACGTTATACGGGTATTTCATATACAATTCCAGATCATAATGAAGTAGTTGTTGATGCACTGGGCAATCGACTGAGAATTGAATTATTTGATTGCTTCGACATCAAACCAGAAAATATTGGTATCCTTAAAACAGATTATGTTGTTGGGGAGAAGGGATTTGAATTTGATGCCTCTGTTCTTAGTAGCAGTAGACAAGTTGATTATACTCTGTATGGATTTTTTCAGACAGAAAAATATTTCAAACACTGTGCTAGAGAGATTAGAGAAGAACAGTTTGTATTCAAGAAACAAATTGTTGATGAGTGTAAGGAGATTGTAGATGAATGTTTTAATGAACCCATTGCACTTCATATTCGCAGAGGAGATTTTTTAATTAACTCTGGCAATCACCACAATCAGAGTCTTGATTACTATGAAGAAGCATTGAAAAAGTTTGATGCTGATAGGCAAGTAGTAATCTTTAGTGATGATCCTGACTGGTGTATGGAACAAAAACTGTTTGCTGATGATAGATTTATTGTCTCTCAAGCAGCAGGTCCATATCATGATCTATACATGATGACTCAGTGTAGTGATTTTATTATCGCTAACTCTACATTTTCTTGGTGGGGTGCATGGTTGGCTAATACTGGTACAGTTATTGCTCCTAAGAAATGGTTTGGTCCAAATAATGCTCACTTAAACACTAAAGACTTGTACCTCAAAGAATGGAAGATTTTGTGATGGATAAGAATAAAGCATTATATAAACTCAAAGGTCTTCCACCTATCTACTGTATCAATCTTGATGATAAGCAGGATCGTTGGAAGTATATGGAAGACCAGTTTAAATATTGGGAAATTGAAAATTATACAAGAGTTTCTGCTTATGATGGTAGGCAAGATGACTTGAGTGATATTATTAAAGGTCGCTATCCGGATAATATGAGTTCTGGTGAAGTTGGATGTACTACATCTCACCTGAAAGCACTCAAAATGTTTTTAGAAACAGATTTTCCATGTGCTCTAATTATGGAAGATGATTGTGATATTGGAACAGTTCTTCACTGGGGATTTACTTGGAAGGATTTTTATGCAAAGATTCCTTATGATTATGATGTAATTCAACTTGCGATTATAAATCCTGCATCTATTACCATACAAATTCATAGAAGATTTGTAAATGATTTTTCTACTGCGTGTTACATGATTACCAGACATCATGCACAAAAGTTGATTAATCTTCATTGTCGTGGTGATAAGTATAAACTTGATCAAAAGGTGAAACCTAGAGCAGTTGCAGATGATTTGATTTACAATTCTGGTAATACCTTTTCTATACCCTTATTTCTCTATAAGATTGATTTGGGATCGGATATTCATGATATTCACATTGACGTATTTCATAGGTCTAGTCATGATGGATTATGGGATTTTTGGAAAAGGGAGTCAAAGAATATGGAAAAATGGGATGAATTATTTGACTATAATCCATATGCAGGGAGATTACCTCCTGGATTTGAAGGTAAGTAAGTATAAACCACTACACAGCACCTCTTGACAAAGATGGTTTTTTACTATATAATTTGTAAAGATTTATAACAAATTGTAAAATGACTGTTACAACCAACGAACTTGGACAACAGAATCTGTTTGCTAAAGAACCTCAAATGGTTGTTGAGAATTATAACCGTAGGGGTTTTGAGTCCCCACAGCAGTATGCAGAGACCTACAATGGTCGCTGGGCAATGATGGGAATTATTTCTGGATTTATTTCATATGCCGCTACCGGCAATTTCTTCTTCGGTATTTTTTAACGATTTAATTATTTAAAATCAAAGTAAACTTTATCTTATACTAAAAAAATGTTTAACGAAAAGGCAGAAAAACTTAATGGACGTGCAGCAATGATTGGATTCATCGCCGCTGTTGGATCTTATCTGGCAACAGGTCAAGTCATTCCAGGTATTTGGTGATGGGATTTGTATTAGTAGCACTAATGATGTTAATTCCAATTACTGCGGTAGTTAAAAAATCATGAGTTTAGAGTGGTCGCAGACAATTATCTTTTTCTTAATACCACTCTTTTTTATGCTTCTTTTGGTGGATACTAATGATGACGATGATGATATGGGTGGCGGTATGTTAGTACCTTTAACATATCCTACTTGACAAAGTATCAAACTTTCTATATACTAAGTGTAACGATATAAAAATTTTCAATGGCGTATAACATCACTCTTCGCACTCCTGATGGAGAACAAACCATTACTTGTGAAGACGACCAGTATATTCTGGATGCTGCCGAGGAAGGTGGGGTTGATATGAACTACTCCTGTCGTGCTGGTGCTTGTTCCTCTTGTGCAGGTAAAATTATTTCTGGTACTGTTGATCAATCTGATCAATCATTTCTTGATGATGATCAGATTGAAGAAGGATTTGTTTTGACTTGTGTTGCCTATCCTACTAGCGATTGTGTAATTGAAACTGAAAAAGAGGAAGAGCTTTACTGAATGCCTGATCCTGATGCACTATGGAGAGATATCCAGAAACTCGACGATATGTATGAAGAGTTACTGTGGCATCCTGATGATGAATTAGTCTTTACACATGATAGTAAGCGAATCATCATATACAATAAAACAATAGAAGATAAACAATAGAATATTCATTAGAACCCTCTACATATGTCAGAGGGTTTTTTGGTGGTGGTATGTTGATTTCAGCATATGATCCAGTATAACTTTTGAACTCCTCTCTATATAATGTGCTGAGTTTTTTAGTAATATGCCACGTGGACAATTGAATAAGGACGAGTTGAAGTTTTACGTCTTTAAACTAAAGCATCAGGTAGACAGTGATGAAGGATATCCTGGAGAAAAGGCAATAGCACAGAAATATCTCAATAAGATGCTGGACAAAATAGAAGAATACAGGGTATAATAAATACTTGATATCAAATAATAGTTATAAGTAGTGGCACTCAAGAAACCGACAGATTTATTTGGTGTACATAAAGTATCCCAGATTGTGGAAGAAATTGATAAATTTCAAACTCTTGAGGAAACTCATGAGTTAACTGGTGGAACTCCTGGTGGAAATTTCTCAGTTTCTTTCTCTGCATCAATGATTGATGAGATTTTTAAGAATCTCCAAACAAGAATTGAAAAGACACATCAAGCAGATATTCAAGGTGTTTATGAAGAACTTACAAAGTGTAAGAAACTTGTTAACACTTCTCAGTTAAAGGTTGAGGGTAGAGTTAATACTCTTAAAAAAGAACTTTATGAGAGAATTGATGATCATATTGCTCATGCTCAACAAACAATTCAGGAGTTGTATCATACTGAGATAAGACAGATTAAAAAATTATCCAGTGATATTCAGTTAGTAGAAAAATATATTGCAACTCATTCTAATAAAATTGTTGAACTGAGAAAACAAATTAATGAAGAGTTGCAAAAAAGACCAGTTGCTATTGATAGGATTGAAAGCAAAATTGATTTAGTTGCGGAGTCATATCAAAATCTTAGTGAGAATTTAAATGAAGGTTTGCTGAATGAACCAGTTACTTCAGATGCTATCAGTAATACTGAGTTCGTTACATCGGATCAATTAAAGGATCACTATCGTCTGTTCCTTAATCGTATTGAGGAACAACTTTCTACAGTTGGCGGTGGCGGTGAAGTCAATCTAAAGTATCTTGATGATGTTGTTGGAATTGCTACTAATGCTGCTGCATATGACGGTAAGTTTTTAAGATACAATCATAGTATTGGTAAGTTTGAATTTGTTAGTAATAATGGT
>Ga0181369_1000296_pt1 | contig 14058 bp, 23 predicted proteins | sample LowvirmetaG_8_FD_130088 | JGI IMG/M metagenome (GOLD analysis project Ga0181369, IMG submission 130088) | Marine viral communities from the Subarctic Pacific Ocean - Lowphox_04 viral metaG | ecosystem: Environmental > Aquatic > Marine > Oceanic | place: Subarctic Pacific Ocean | collected... | reverse complement strand
TTCCCAAGGAAGAACAGATTTTGGATAAGTTCTTTCTGCCATTTCTCTCCAAATAGATGGAACATCATCTTCAGGAAGGATAATAGCAATCAATGAATTATTAATTGTTCCTGCCATACAATCCTGTGCAGCGTGCCATCCTTCATGTCTAACTACACTCATCAATGTAGATTGTCTACCCATGAATGCATCATTCAGAAAAAAGTTATTACTTACTGTATGATAAACACCACGATTACCTACGGGGAAATATTTTTGATCTCCTAGAAAAACCATAACTCCGATTTTATTAAGGGAGTCCAACATCTCATTAAACTCATTAGCAACAGCAGAATAGTCAGAGTTAGGATAATTATCTTGAATGTCTTTGATACTTGTGATTCGTTGAACATTATCGGTGCATTCCTGTAAGATCATGCAACCCAAAGAATCATTAGTGTTGTATCCTTTAGTTATTTTCTCATTCCCTGCATATGCTGTTCCTGCTAGTGTAGCGCATCCAAGAAGAGATAGTAAAAGTTTTTTCATGTGTAATATGCCTCAAAGTATTTTATAATGCCGTTAGTATTTACATTACCCTGAGATACCCAATCATGAGCACACTCATACATTGATTGATTACTATGTTCAGGTAATGATTTTTTTAGTTGACTACCATATTTAGTGAGAAGAACTTTAAGTGCTGACTCACGAAGTTTTAACTTTTGTTCACTGTACCGCCAATCTTCAATCATAAAAATTAATTGAACCCAATTCCAGATTGCCAACCACCGACACTAGTTGGATTTAGTTGTGTTGTAGTTTTACCACTACTTGTAGCAATAAGATAGATAGTCTCATGAATATTTTTCGGTTCTACAGTATCATCCTCATGCAATAATTGCCTTTCGGATACTGCATGTTCATATGTTTCTTTAATAGTCATTTGTTTTTCAGATAAAACAGCCGGACCAAACCAAGAGTCATCATCCAAATACTCTGGAGCAAGAATTCCTACAAAAGAACTATATCCTTGAGTGAAATTCCCAGGACCACATTCAAATAATGGTGCTTCTAAGTTATCAATCAAATCTAAATTCATGCCCATACCATTTTTTTAGTGTAGTCATATGCATAAACTTCTCGGTTACCCTTGATACCCCATCCTAACCAATAATATGCAGGACTCATGTAATAAGATACTGTTTGACCACCACCTTCAAATTGTGGAAGAATACGTTGGAAGATAGGTTCATTAATCATCCAACGCACTTGACAATCTAATTCACTTGGATTGCAATTATACTTGACTGCAAAATCTCCAAGTCCCCTATAACGATTGATAGAAGTCCATTGGATTAATCCATAACCACCTCTCAAACAGTTCTCATAAGTAACACGAGCACCACCCTCACAGATGTTAGCAATAAACTTTGATTCCTGTTGAATGTTTCCCATAATTGTAGCAAGGGCATTACGATCAGAGATCTTTGTATGCTCTTGTAGTGCTGTTAAAACAACTTTTTCATTAGGAGTACAATCAGGACACTTCCAAGAAGGTTTAATTGGATCTTCAGGAATGATTACAGCATTTTCTTCAGTAGTTATAATATTTTCGTTTTGTTTTGGTGCGGATTTAGAAATTGATGAAGCACCAAGAATACCCAGCAATGCAAAGGTAAAAAACTTAATCAGCATTAAAAAAGGAGCTTACTGCTCCCTCATTATAACTGATTAAGTTTTTTTGTCAAGGTGTCGGTATGTAAACTGGTTGCATTATTCCACCACCTGGTCCGTCATCATCATCAGCATCTTCTTTAATCACTGAATGAATTATAAAAGCACCCAACAAAAAGGTTGCTAATAACATCATTTTACCATACTCCAGGAATCAGTTGACCTGTTACTGCATACGATCCCATTGCGGCAATAACACCAAGCATTGCTGCCCAACCATTAATACGTTCTGCTCTTTCGTTCATTGTTCTTGTTCCTGTGTTTTGTTGTAAATAATGACTCTGCCATTTTCATGAGTGAATATTAATTCATCATCATGTGCCCAACAGAGTTCTTCATATAGGGCATTTAACCTCTCCATATCATCATAGAGTTGATTTGGATTAGGCATTTGTGTTAGTAACTGGTTCGTATGGATGTTGAGGTTTGTGGTCTCTATCCATAGGTTGAGACTTGCTAAGGTCTCTTCTAGATTGATTTTTGATAACAATAAAAGCATCTTTATTGTACTTACGAGTACCAATAGGTGATTGCCATTTTTTGTTGTAGACTTCACCGACATCGATACCAGAAACTTGAGTTCCTGCCATTTCAACTACGATGTTATCACCTTCTTCCCACCCATATTTTTGGGCAAGAGAAGCAACTTGTTCATAAACAGATGGAGCATCCATTACTCTATCTTCTGGTTCAAGACTTCCGTGCATCAGTAGAGATTCTCTTCTTGTTCAGTTTGAATTATAACATCAGAGGTTGGATATGCAACACAAGTGAGCACAAATCCTTCTTCGATTTGATCATCATCTAAAAATGATTGATCACTTTGATCTACTGTACCGCTGACAACTTTACCTGCACATGATGAACAGGCACCTGCGCGACAAGAGTAGTTCATATCAATACCACCCTCCTCAGCAGCATCAAGAAGATATTGATCATCCTGACAGGTGACGGTTGTTTCGGCACCATCAGGGGTACGGAAGGTAACGTTAAATTCCATTAGTAAGTTTCTGAAAGATTTTGTACGGAGTATGCCAACAGCACAAGGAAGGCAACACTAGTTATTGTAAACAAAATTTGATACATTGTCAAGTAATTAAAATCCGAAAAGTCCGAAAAAGAACACACTACCAGTCGTAGCATAAGAAACAAGTGCTGCGACAAATCCAATCATTGCCGTGCGACCATTGAGTTTCTCTGCACGTTCTGCATATGTCTCATAACCATAACGTTGTGCGTCTGTCTCAGAGATATACATACGGGGTTCAGTAGCCCACATGTTTGTGCGTCCGCCGTCTTCAGTTGTTACAGTCATTTTACACTCCTTAATGTTTCTTTACATAGTATATAGCAAAAAGCAGAGTTTGTCAAGACCTCTGAATTTGATTACCCATTAAAAAAGGGGTGCCGTCGCACCCCTAGCATAACATCTAGATGTTTATGTATCTATATCAGAAGCTGTACTTAAGACCCAACTTAGTGCCGTAACCGCGATCAATGTCGCTGTCGCCACTACCAACGAAGGATACTTCGCCGTATGCGCCAAGAGCATCGGTGAGTGCGAGACCTAGACCAGCTTTACCAGAAGGAACAGTGTCGGTCTCAGCGCCATCAGGAGAGACTACAGTAGCGCCGCCTTGGACATAGTATGATGCGCTCTCACCCAGAGCACCTTCATAACCAACGTGAAGGTCGGTGGCGGTTCCCGAATAGTCGGAACCAGTCCAACCTGAGTTTGCTTCGACGTTAACGTAGGGACCAGCGAAAGCGGCACCAGCAGAGACAGAAAGGGCAGCGGTTGCTGCGAATACAGATTTGATCATGTTGTTTAATTACCTTTTTTTACTTGTGGAGTTAGACCCACAGATGATAGAAGACTCGACGTGTCTTCGTTTTAGTATAGCATAACCTGATCGCGAGTAGTTGAGGCAAAAAGATTATGTTACAGTTCGTAAAGCAAGTGCCTTCCGAACACTTATTTATAATAACAGATGGTTAAAACTTTGTCAAGGGGTTTCTCTCTTCTCTATTCGGTATGCCCTACCTTGCTCATCAAAACCATCAATATCAATGTAATTAGGTTCACCAGTAAAATTGTCTACTGGTGAAACAAGAAGATAAGGACCTGGAATTCTATCATCATTAGGATGATAAGTTCTAAAGTTAGTAGGATGAAAATGGATCGTAACTACTTTCTTGCCAGGATTACGACAAGTATGTCCAAGTTCTCTCATATGATATGTAATCTTATTATCACAACCAGGTTTACCCATCGTATAATTCATACTATCAGATGTTGGTATTGGAGTTTTAAAAATCCAAGAGTCTTGTGATGCTGGATTTTCGTAAGGTTCAATCTCCCAGTTCTTACCATCCTTAGTAGATATTTCCCATCTACTCAATGCATAAAACTGTTTTGCCATATCAAGACTATCGAAGAATCGAAGAGTATCATCAAAGATAATATCTGCATTTGCAACTACACAGATTTGATTTTTTAGATTCTCATTACAAAAATCAAACAGATCTTTATAAGTTGGTCTATCTTTTCTTACTATTCTATGAATTTTAGGAGAATCAAAATTAAGTTCAGCATCATCTTCCATGAAAAGATATATATTATCAATTAAATCATTGGCAAGATTTTGATGGAGACAATATAGATACTCTCCGTTTCTCATATGATTATGAGAGTTAAAATATTCAATAATTAGATTCATTGTTCGGAGATCCAATCCATTAAGTTTACTTTTGGTTCCCAACCAAATGTTCTTTTTAATTTATTATTATTTGCAAGAGTCACTCTAGACTCACCAATTCTTGAGGGAATATTGACTTGATTATCAGAGATCGCATCTGCAATCTCATTGATAGAATAATTTACACCATTACCAACATTATACAATTGTCCATAGTTCATATCATGAACATCTTTTGTTGCGGCAAGAATATTAGCAGAGACAACATCAGATACATGTGTAAAGTCTCTACGTTGCTCTCCATCACCAACAATAGTAAGTGGTTCTCCTGCATCACGTTGACGTAAGAAGATACCAATTACAGGAGCATACTGTCCTTTGATAGGTTGTCTTTCACCGTAAACATTAAAGTATCTAAAAGCAATTGTTTTAAGTCCAAAAAGACTCGTATACATTGAACACAATTTCTCACCAGCAACTTTAGATACCGAATAAGGATTCAGGCAATCATCGCTCTGAAGTTCATCATTGGGTGGTTCATTAAATCCATAACCAGATGAAGTAGAAGAATAAATTACTTTCTTTACACCTGCCTCACGAGCACACTGAAGAACAGTAACCGTGCCCACACAGTTCACACTGACTGCTTCAATAGGATTCAAAATAGCAGGTTGAATTCTTGCCTCTGCTGCAGTATGAAAAACGTAATCTACTCCATCATATAAAGATCTCGTATTTTCATAATCACGAATATCATACTTATAATTCTGTGCTTTATCATTCCAATAAAATTCTTCATTAGATTCCGCACTTTCACTATCAATTACAACAACATCATGACCCATCTCAAGTAGTTTATCAACTAAATGAGATCCAATAAAACCTGCTCCACCCGTTACTAATGATTTCATTTTACTATACCCTCAAACTTTTCAACTAATGAAAGATTTTCATACCACTCGATTACTCTGCCATATTTGTTTTCTAAATGATGATTAATTTGTGGATTATTAAAGCGACCACCAAGGACTCCAATAATAGAGTAAGTTCCCCCGCATCCTTGTGTGATTAAAAAATTTTTCATACAATTTCAGAATAAAGATCAATAATTTGCTGTTTTACTTTTGTATAAGAATACTTTTCAGAATATTTATCATGCGTATTCTGACTCATTTCTAAGTAAAGATCTTCACTTTCTTCTATAGATTTGAGTTTATTAGCATAATCTTCAACACTATTTGCCATATACCCACACCCTTCTATTTGTTCAGCATGACCCATCGATACTGTTCCTGGATGTGTCACTATTGGTTTTCCATGATACATAGACTCAATCATAGCAACCGAGCACACCTCTCCATCAACTCTAGAATGTGCATAAACATCAATTGCTCCAAGAAAATTATGAATCAGATTTTGATCTGAAGAGAAATCAATAAAATGTATATTTTTTAGGTTTAGTTGTTTTGCTACCTGACGATGATTATCACTTCCACCAAGTAAAATAAAATGATTATTTGGATTTGATATTATTGAGTATGCATACAAAGAAGCAGGTGAGAAGATATTTGGATCATTTCTTTGATGAAATCCATAAACAAAAGCATCTTCAGGAATACCAAGTTTTTTTCTGAGATTGGATTTAGATTTTTTGGGTACAGATACCAAGTTTGGTATTATTACTGCCTTCTTAAGGTTACCCCCATTATTTGCCCATTTATTTGCCTGCCATTTTGATATCAAAATTGCTCTGACAATATTATCCTTATCTTCACCTCGATCACTATGAATTCCGTCAATAATTTTTGTTTTATTAATTAAATTAAAAGGATATTCAGGATATCCACCTCTAGCAGTCTGAATTACATCATATTCACTCTCGTCAAATAGATCCCAAAAATTTGTATTATTCCATACATAAGGTTCTACATTTGCTTCTTTGGATTCTACATGAACAGGAATAGTATTGATATTAAAAGACTCCACCCATTTTTTTCTGTTCTCATCATTATCTGGATGAACAAACCAATGATTCAAAAACGGTGCTGCATTTGTATAATAGTAGTCAACAGTATAATCATCCTGCTGAGATAAAATCATTGCAATATTTTGCAACGCTTTTTCCGTTCCACCAGAAGCCAGTCCAGCAAATTTAATACAAGCAACTTTTTTCATTATCTCAACTCCGAATTGTATTGTCCACTCTTAGAACCTTGATAGAAGAGTGGTGGGATAGACCAATAAACATTCATATCCAATTTGTAGAACTGATATGCCAACTCCCAATCACTCACAAGTTGAAAAGGAATAATTGATTCGTAGATTCTCTTTGCAGACTCTTTCTTCAAAAGATATGCTTCCGCACAGTTTGTTGAAGGATGTGGTACTTGAACAAACCTTTCATTTATCAAAGAACATCCTTGTAGTTTTTGATTCATAAAATCAACACCACATCCAGCACCCATAAAAATAGAATCCCAGTTAGTTGGTGCAGTTTCAACTAAATGCCAAATTTTATCAAAAAAATCATCTTCAATAGGAATAGCATCATCTTCGAGAATCAATCCAAATTCATCTTCCTGATTGGCAATCTTTTCTATTGCAAGGATATGTTTAATCGTGCAAGAAATTTCTGCCGGATTAATAAATCTAAACTTATGCAATCTACTATCCCAAAGATGTCTGATTTTCTCATCAAACATCTCTTTGTCTGGGGTATAATATTTGTTACCTTCAATCTCTTCTTTATCATAGTCATTTATGAATTCATAATCAGCATCTGATAAAAAAGATAAAATGTTTTCTTTTCTATCTTTCAATTTTGTGTAGTGAATAATGTATGTTTTCATTTTTTTGCAAATAAAGAATCATTTATTGATAGTTGATCTATAACTACATAATCTCTTTCTTCCATATATTCAATAATTGATTTTTTTCTATTCTCAAGATTTGTAGTTTCTATCAGAAAGTATTTTGGATTATATTTCTCCAGATCAAATCCATTTAATACTGAAATTTCGTATCCTTCAACATCTAAAGATATAAAATCTACTTTATCTACATTATGTTTTTCTAAAAGTTTATTAAGTGTAATTGCCGGAACCTTAATCAAATTATTTTTTATTTGTTCCTTATGAACCTGCAAATGACTATCACACCAGTCTCCTTTGTCATAAACCAGTGAGGTTAAGCTTTCAGAATATCCAGTCTCATCAAAGTTACCCTCAATATAATCGTCAGTATAATTATTACTCACTAAAGCATAATTTTCGACTATAGAATTTATTCTACGCTTTTTGCATTCAAAACACTTTTTTGGATTTGGCTCAACTAATAATCCTTTCCACCCATATTCAAATTCATATAATGCAGTATTTGATTGAGATAGACCATCATTAGCACCAGCCTCAATAAAAAATCCATTCTGAAAGTTTAAATATTTTAGCAATTTATCATCTAAATCGTGCAAAGAATAAGTCATAATTCACCTCAATATTTTATCTTTAAAGAATTTTAAAACATTATCTGGTTTAACAAACTCTGGAATCTGATTGTTTTTAAACCATGGTTCACTCAGAATCTCTTCGTAAAGACTTTGATCTTTGTCAACCTGAAGTATGTAGTCAATCAACTCATCATCACTTTCAAAAGAATGAGCATTAATAAAAGACTTCCCATTGAAATCATTCACAACATCAGGAGCACCCCAATAGACTGGAATAGTATTTGTGAACATTGGTTGAATAATTTTCTCAGTCACATAACCTTCATTAGAAGTATTCTCAAAACTGATATTAAACTTGAAATAATTTAAGAAATTAATTTTATTTTCTTGATCTCCTCTACCCTCAAGGAGTCCTCCAATATTATTATAAAGTCCACCACCGCAATGAACTTCACCTCTCTTCATTAGTTTAGGAACAAAGTCAACTCTCTTACCTTTTGGCTGTGTAGCAACAAAAGAACAGAACCATTTTTTATCAGAGAGATTAGATAAATCTTTCTCCAGAAATTTATCTACCGAATGTAAATATGATTGATCACGATTTTCGTTATATGGAACATTAAACCAGTTAAGATGCATCGCCCAAAGAGGAAGTCTATAGTTTCTCTCATCATCTATATCCTCAAAAGTAAAAGCGAAGTGCGACTGATTAAAGTCTGCTGATTGATTCTCTCCGGTATAAAATACTTTCTTCGTCTTACCATTATTATATCTTAAATGATTTTGCTGCCCAAAATAGTCAACAGAATGAAAAAGAATATCAGGTTGTTGATCAGTAATAACAACATTAAACTCTTGACTCAATAAGTGATAAAAATAATTATCAGTCTTAACAAGATTTGGCCAAAAGTCTACAAAATATATCGTCAAAGTTTCTTTTTTAGTCATTCAAACCACTCTTTTCTCCATTGTTGTCCGCCTGCAAAATGACGAATGATTACATCATCTTTATTTACCTTGTTAATTAAGAACTGACAATCAGATTCACCTTCCATCTCCGTAACATTCCATGCTGTAGGAAGAATCTCTACATGTTCATAAAGTTCATCTAAAGAATATTCAGTCCATTCAGTTTTATCAGAATGCCATCCATAGTCCGGTAAATTCCAAAAAGGTTCATCAGAATGTCTCTTGATACCAGCAAGAGAATACCAAGATGCCTGTTCCCTAAACTCATGCCAGAAACTATTGACGTGCCCAAACCTTTCGTGCCTGGATACGACATCATTAAGATCCTGATATCTATCTTCAGAAAGAATGTTATCAACTAATTGTCTAGACCATTCATTGACCTTGATAGAATAGTTACCCATACAATGAGTATTTCCGGAGTCAATAGAATATGAAAAAGATTTATTTGTTTGATACAGTTCATTAATATTTGCGATACACATGTCGGCATCTAAATGTGTAACGATATCTCCATCAGTTACATATCCTTCCTCAAGCATCTGTTCAAGAATAGTAAACTTCAACCAAGTATAGTTACCCCGATACTTATAGAGATTTTCTTTCAATTCAAGATATTCAAATCCATGATTATCAGCATATTCTTGATTCCTTGGAGACATATAAGTATCAAAAAATTGCTGCCTTTGATCGGCATAAGAACCAAAAACTAATAATACTTTTTTCATCTAATCCTTTTTATAATATTATTAAAGACACCATGAAGAGAAAAATAATCTTGATAGAGTTCTTGACCCCTTTTTAACATCTCATGATATAAATCATCAGAAATATTATTCAAAATATTATAAGTATCTCCGATATCATCATCACCAATTATAACACAAAATTCTTCCCAATCCAATTCATCAGACCAGGGAAGTGCATGATCATCAGAAATGTACACAGGAACAGTATTCAATTGGAAGGACTCATAAAGTCTGAAGCTAGTAGTTCCATAACCTCTAGGACATAAAGAAAACTTAGAAGCAGACATAACATCAAGGAAGTTATTCAACTTCTCTTCTCCAACATTAATATCCCAATTACCTGCTTTAACAAGACAATCATCCTTACCACGAAATGCTTTTACCATATCAGTTCTAACCCAATAAGTATTAGAACCAATGAAGGAAGCAAAGTACTTATGCCTTCTTTCTGGAGCATTTTGAATTGAAGAACACACTAATGGAATTGGAATTACATTTCCTTTTTTACGATTTCCACCTGCAGAAAAGATCATAGTATCTTCTGGGAAATCTTCAAAAGGACCATCATCTTGCTGACAAACAGTAAAATAACTACCATCAGATTTAAGAGTATTATTTAAGAGTCCTTGAAGATCTGGATATGGTTGCCCTGCCCAAATTTTATTACAGAAAATATTTGACCAAAAGATATCAATATATTTTCTTTTAGTTTTGTTCTCTAATTTTTGATATTGAGTATAAAAATATTCCTCAAGATAATCTCCCTGATGATATGGAGGATACGTTGGGGTAAGAGACTTTGGTCTCAGATAATTTTCATTCAAATAAACCACAATCCTTCCTCCTTAAACTTATTAACCTTAGTTTCTACACCGATCATCCAATTATTATGAACAATCATAGCGTTTTCTTTTTTACCCTGTTGATAATAAACATTACCATTTGGAAACAAATCTTCCGACAATAATGCAATATTATCGTGATACTTAGAAAGACCGATGCGATTCATAATCAATTGATCATCATCACTTTCCTCAGCACCACACTCTTCAATCAATTGACGACACTCAGAAGTTTCATTAAAGACCATAAATCCAGTACAGATTGTAGATCCAGGAGCATCAGTTTGAAATAGTACTTCATCATGACCGGTAAGAATTTCTACAGGATTTTCTTTGAATACAATATCAGTATCAACCCACATAAGATTGTGATGTTCTTTATGAACCTGACTAATAATTTTCCATTTATGTCTAACTACATTCCTAAATCCACTATTACTATTAAATGTCCAATCCTGATATTCTTTTAGATCACTATTCATATAAAGGAAAGCACCTTTATATCCCTCAAGAATAAAAGATTTATAAACATCTTCATCCATACATGCAATAATAAAGTCATCCATGTTGATGCCCACTTTCTCAGCAGACTTCAGCATGTTTAAACAAATGTCATGACACCCAGAATTCAGAAAAGTCAGAAATTTCATTGATCTTTATACCACTCATAAGTTGTTTTAATTCCATCTTCTAGAGAAATTTTTGATTCCCACCCAAGAGACTTAATCTTATTTACATTAAGAACCTTTCTTGGTGTTCCATTCGGTTTGGAAGTGTCCCATGTTGTGTGACCTGCATACCCAACCACATCAGAAACAATACCCGCAAGTTCTTTGATTGTAATGTCTTCTCCTATTCCAACATTAATTGGTTCAGGGGAATCGTAATCTTTCATACAAACATAACATGCTTCTGCAAGATCATCAACATGAAGAAACTCTCTCCGTGCCGAACCATCACCCCATAGTTTTACATCTGGCCACCAAGGTCCACCCATGTCAATAGTATATCCTTCTGTAGTTGCATAGTGATACTTTGCAATCATCGCAGGAAGAACATGAGATGACTCTAAATCAAAATTATCATTAGGACCATACAAATTCGTAGGCATCAAAGAGATTGCATTAAATCCATACTGTTTACGATATGCCTGACACATTTTAATGCCAGCAATCTTTGCAATCGCATATGCATCATTCGTAGGTTCAAGAGGACCAGTCATAAGATACTCTTCCTTAATTGGTTGCTCACATACCTTAGGATAGATGCACGAAGAACCTAAGAATAAAAGTTTCTTAACTCCAAATCTACGAGCAGCATGAATGATATTTGATTGAATCATCAAATTATCATAGATGAAATGTGCCGGATAATCATTATTAGCACCAATTCCACCTACCTTAGCAGCAGCAAGATAAACGTATTCTGGTTCATTTATTCTAAAGAAAGTTTCAACATCTTCTTGACGACGAAGATCAAAATGACTTGAAGGTGATGAAATAATATTGGTATACCCTTTCCAATGGAGCATACGAACAATTGCTGATCCTACAAGTCCAGTATTACCGGCAACATAAACTCGACTCTGACTATTCATGATTACACATATCCTCAACTAATTCTTTAAAAGAAATCTTAGGTTCCCAACCTAATTTTTTCTTTGCCTTAGAGGCATCACCTAATAAAGTCTCTACTTCAGCAGGTCTGAAATATTTAGAGTGAATTTTGATGACCTCTTTTCCAGTAAATATATCATATCCAATTTCATCCAATCCTTCACCCCTCCAGGTAATTTGCATTCCAAAATAAGGTGCTGATTCTTCAACAAACTGACGAACAGAATATTGTTTTCCTGTAGCAATCACAAAATCTTCAGGTTTATCTTGCTGAAGCATTAACCACATAGCTTCAACATAATCTCTAGCATGTCCCCAATCACGAAGTGCATCAAGATTGCCAAGATACAAACAATCTTGTTTACCTTCAGAAATTGCTTTGAGTGCTCTTGTAATCTTACGAGTTACAAATGTCTCACCACGTCTTGGTGATTCATGATTAAAAAGAATACCACTACATGCATACATTCCATATGACTCACGATAGTTCTTTACTATCCAGTACCCATAGAGTTTTGCAACACCATAAGGAGAACGTGGATAGAAAGGTGTAGTTTCAGTCTGCGGAGTTTCTTGCACCAAACCATAGAGTTCACTGGTAGATGCCTGATAAATACGAACCCTATTCTCCATACCAAGCAAACGGACTGCCTCAAGCACTCTCAGGGTGCCTATAGCATCTGTCTGACCCGTATACTCAGGCATCTCAAACGAAACCTTTACATGACTTTGTGCCCCAAGATTATAAATCTCATCTGGTTGAACCTGCTGAATAACTCTTACAAGATTTGTAGAGTCTGTTAGGTCTCCATAATGAAGTTTCAATTGATCATAAATGTGATCAATTCTATGTGTATTAATTAAAGAAGCACGACGCACAATACCATGAACTTCATACCCTTTCTCAAGAAGAAGTTCTGCTAAGTATGAACCATCTTGCCCTGTAATACCAGTAATTAAAGCAATTTTCATACGCAATTTTATAACTTTACTATTATACAAAAAAAGCAGAGTTTATGCAACTCTGCTCTATTTTTTCTCACATGTTATAATGTCCTCTCAAGTCTTTCAGTTGCTTGGCCTGGGAAGTCCCTGGGACGACTATCAGTAGCATTATCAGTTCTAGGTGAACCTTCATTCGCCTTCATAGTATGCTGATAGTTTGGTCGTGGGTATCTAATACAGAATGGATCTGGCATCCAATAAGTAACTTGCCATTCTTGGTCAGGACATAACTCAAGGTGCTTCTCTACACTATGGGAGAAAATACCAATTTGAATGTATCCATCATGACTGACACATCTACCATTGCCAATGTCAACTAGGAATAGCATCTTACTACTCATAAACTTCACCAATAACCCAAGACTTCATACCAAATGGAGTATCAGAAATTAAGGTCTGAGTTAATTCAACTGCATCTGATGGCACCACCAAACAGAATCCAATCCCACAGTTGAATACATTACGCATCTCTTCCTCAGCAATGTCCCCTGCCTCCTGGATCTTATTAAAGAGTTCTGGCCGTTCCCAAGAGTTATAGTCTACATCTACAGTCAGACCCTTTGGAAGACACCTAGGAAGGTTCTCAGAAATACCACCACCAGTGATGTGTGCCATGCCTAGGATAGGAACCTCATCTAACAGGTGCTGAATAAGACGAGCATAGATTGTGGTCGGTACTAACAACTCAGGCATCTCTTTATAGTAGATGTAATTTCTCCACAGCATATCATTGACAAGAGTATATCCATTACTATGAAGTCCACTACTCTCAATACCAATGACTACATCACCAGGAAACATGGTGCTGCCGTCAACAATCTGATTCTTCTCTACAACACCAGTACAGAAACCAGCAAGGTCATAATCAGTTGCTCTATAATGCTCTGCTGTTTCTCCACCTAGGAGTTCCATTCCTGCCATAGCACAACCAGTGGCAACTCCATGTACAATGTCACTCACATTAGCATCAAGTGATTTAGTGGAGATATAATCTAGAAAATATAATGGTTTAGCACC
>Ga0181369_1000294_pt1 | contig 14069 bp, 22 predicted proteins | sample LowvirmetaG_8_FD_130088 | JGI IMG/M metagenome (GOLD analysis project Ga0181369, IMG submission 130088) | Marine viral communities from the Subarctic Pacific Ocean - Lowphox_04 viral metaG | ecosystem: Environmental > Aquatic > Marine > Oceanic | place: Subarctic Pacific Ocean | collected... | reverse complement strand
CCAGATCGCAAGATGTCTTGGTGTTTCATGGTCAACATTAGATAGAAGACGCAAAGAACATGAAGAAATTGAGGACGCTATAAAAAAGGGTGAGGCTCTTGGAGTTTCACGGGTGGCAAATGCTCTGTACGAATCCGCAACGATTGACAAAAATGTCACCGCTCAAATCTTCTATTTAAAGAACCGTTCTGAAAATTGGTCAGATCGCCAAGAAGTAAATCACAATTTAGATTTAGCGGGAATCCTTTCCAATGCGCACGGACGGATTATTGAAGCACGCACGAACGAATCAGAATCATTACAGCTGTCTGATAATTACGCACGGACGGAAGCGCACGCACGCACAGACAAAGCGCAGACGAACGCACGCACGCACGAACAAACAAAATCGGACGAGGGTTGAGCCTTTGATTATTTCCCTTTTTTCTCCCTTTCAAATAATCAATCATGTTAGTTAGTGCTTACTTACATAAGTTAGTACTTACTATCGCTACAACCCCCGTTCGTTCGTTATGGGCGGGGTACAGTACACGGAACTAATGAATTAAAATTTTATTATTTTTATGAAATATTCAGTAAAAGAAGAAAAAGAGCTAATGTCAGCCATTTGGTCACTCAATGTTAAGGACGATCCGTACAATTTCGTCAAATTCGTGTTCCCATGGGGACAAAAGGATACCCCCCTTGAGCATTTCTCAGGACCAAGGAAGTGGCAAGAAAAAATTTTGAGGGAAATTTCAATACATATCCAAAGAAACGGTGTTGTTGATCTACCAGAAATGTTTAGATTAGCCGTAGCTTCAGGTCGTGGTATTGGTAAATCAGCTTTAGTTGCATGGATTATCATTTGGATGCTATCAACCAGACTTGGTGCAACCATTATCGTAACGGCTAACACAGAACAACAGCTAAGAAGTAGAACATGGGCTGAATTAGGTAAATGGCTCACGCTATCCATACATTCACATTGGTTTCACAAGACCGCAACCGCAATAAAACCAGCACAATGGTTTGAAAAAGCCCTCACCGAAGATTTAAAAATAGATACAGGCTACTATTACGCACAAGCACAACTATGGTCTGAAGAAAACCCTGATGCGTTCGCTGGTATTCACTCCACTTACGGAGTTTGCCTAATCATGGACGAAGCCTCTGGTATTCCCGCACCCATTTACTCTGTATCTGAGGGTTTCTTCTCCGAACCCACCAAAGACCGTTATTGGTTTACCTTCTCTAACCCTAGAAGAAACACAGGGCCGTTTTACGATAGCTTTCACTCCAAGCGTGCGTACTGGAAAACCGAACAAATAGACTCACGAGAAGTCGAAGGCACGGACAAAGAGTTATTCCAAAAGATGATCGAACAATACGGTGAAGATTCCACCGTGTCTAAAGTTGAAGTCATGGGTGAGTTCCCGTCTGCAGATGATGATACCGTCATACCTATGGAACTCATCCGTGGTGCTATGAATCGTGATGTATCTTTGACCGCAAACGAACCGATTGTTTGGGGATTAGATGTCGCACGCTTTGGCGGAGATAATTCTGCCCTCTGCGTACGCCAAGGGAACACCGTTTTAGACTTGGTTACTTTTCCGTCCATGGATCTCATGCAACTTTGTGGTGCGGTCAAAAATAAATTTGATGATTCAACCGTGATCGAACAACCACAAGAAATATTGGTTGATGTGATTGGTTTGGGTTCGGGCGTGGTGGATCGATTGGCTGAACAAAACCTTCCCGTGCGTGGCGTAAATGTTGCCGAAGCACCTGCGACCAAAAAAAATTATTTGAACTTGCGTGCGGAACTTTGGTTCGCTGTTAAAGACTGGTTGACCAAGCGTGATTGTAGAATACCTGAAGATGATGAGTTGGCCGCCGAACTTGCCTCGCCTCAGTACAAATATACTTCTAGCGGTAAAATAAAAATAGAATCCAAAGATGAAATGCGTAAGCGTGGAATTAAATCACCTGACAAGGCAGATGCACTTGCTTTGACCATGGCAAGTAGTGCCGCAAGTTTTAGTGGAAGCGGAGCGCATTTCGGTTATAATTTCAAGAAACCTCTGAAGTCCAGAATATTTAGAGTGGGATAATATGAAAGTTGAAGAATTGATGCAATCTCTGAACTATGCTTCAAAAGGAAGAGGTAGAGATTTGTTGATGCAAAACAGAATGAATCAACTTGATCCATTAAACCTACAAAATATGCAAGTCCTAATGGATAACAAAGATTTGCAATTCGTGGATAGAATTTTAGAGCCTGGCGAATTTCCTATTCCAAGTTTGTTTGAAGAGGGCAAGATGAAAACTCATCGTATGTCAGCCGAACAAGACAAAGAAGGAAATTGGATTGTGTTTCCAAATGTTGTATTGCAAGAAGGAAAATACATAGAGTTTGATGAAACCAAAGATGCAATGGATTTTGCAAAGAAGAACAAACAATTAATTAATTTTGGTAAAGGTGAAAATGCAAAACAAAGAGCTATCAACTTTTCAATTAATTACAAGCCAGAAGAATTTAAAGAATATTACAAAGGTTTGTTAAACTAGGTAACTTATATGGCAGAAAAGAAAGTTAAAGAAATCGAAGCAGAAATCGAAATGAAACTTGATGAAGAATCAAGCATGATCGATTTAGTCGGTGTAATTAAATCTGAAATGGATGATGCAAAAGACTTCATTCACCAAGTCGGAGAAGAGAGAGCTGAGTCAACTGAGTATTATCTTGGTGGTGAGCCAGAGGCTACTTCAACTTTACAATCAGAATTTATTTCTACCGATGTTAGAGATACAGTTTTATTTATGTTGCCTTCAATCATGCGTACATTCTTTGGCACTAAGAAGGTAGTAGAGTTCGTACCCAATGGCCCTGAAGATATTCCCCTAGCAGAGCAACAAACCGACTACATCAACTACATCGTTCAACAAAAGAATCAGGGTTTCAATGTTATGTACTCTGCATTTAAAGATGCGTTGGTGCGTAAGACGGGTTTTGTTAAGGGCTTTTGGGACGATTCAATTACAGCTTCAACTCACGAATACACAGGTTTAGATCCGCAATCGTATCAAGCCTTGGTACTCGATCCAAATGTTGAGATTGTAGAAGAATCAGTCACCATGGAAACCATAACCACACTTGATCCTGTAAGCGGTGAAGAAGTGGTACAAGAAATTCCTGCGATGTATGACATTACCATTCGCAGAGTGAAAGCTAAAAACCAAGTGTGTTTAGAGGCTATCCCACCCGAAGAGGTTTTAATTTCAAGGCACGCACGCGATATTAAATCTGCCTCGTATGTAGCACACCGAATGATTAAGTCAGTTTCAGAACTCGTTGCCATGGGTTACGACCAAGACGAAATAGAAGAGTATGCCTCGTATGCAGGTACAGCACTTGATCCAGAAAGCTACGATGAACAACAAGCCCGTAATCCTTTCGATAACATGGTTTATCCAGATCGTAACGATTCAGGCGGTAAGGATGTTTTATACATTGAACATTATCTTTTCTATGACTTTGATGGTGATGGAATCGATGAAAGAATTAGAGTATGCACCGTTGGTGATGGACTGCATGTGTTAAATGTTGAGCAATGGGATGATTTACCTATTGTCATGTTTTGCCCTGATCCTGAACCGCATACTGCAATCGGATCATGCCCTGCGGATTACCTCAAACCTATCCAAGCAGCAAAGTCGCAAATTATGCGAGATACACTAGATTCGTTAGGGCATTCTATTTTTCCACGAATGGCTGTTGTCGAAGGACAAGTCAACATCGATGATGTCTTAAACACAGACATTGGACAGCCAATTCGTGTGCGTGCGCCAGGAATGGTACAACCCTTCTCAGTCCCTTTTGTTGGCAAGGAAGCGTTCCCTGTTCTTGGTTACTTAGATGAAAGTAAAGAAAATAGAACAGGTGTATCTAAGGCTTCAGCAGGCTTAAATGCTGATGCTTTACAATCAAGCACCAAAGCTGCGGTAGCAGCAACCATGTCTGGCGCACAAGGTCGTATTGAATTAATTTGTAGACACTTTGCCGAAGGCGGAATGAAAGATTTATTTACCTTGATTAACAACTTGGTTATCAAACATCAAAATGCACAAGATGTCTTTAGACTTAATGGTAAGTTTGTTCCTGTTGATCCTAGATATTGGAACGCTGACAAAGATTTAATTGTTAATGTTGCAATCTCTAAATCATCCGATGAAGAGAAATTTGCTATCTTAGGATCAGTTGCAGGTAAGCAAGAACAAATCCTACAAACTTTAGGGCCAAGTAATCCTATGGTTTCTTTACAACAATACGCAAACACACTTAGCAGAATGATCGAGATAGCTGGATTTAAAGATCCTGAATCATTTATCAATACTGAAGTACCGCCAATGCCACCTGCACCTGAGCAGACTAAGCCTGATGCAGCCGAGCTATTAGCACAAGCCGAAGCAATGAAAGCACAGAACCAAGCACAGAAAGCTATTATTGATGCAGAAACAGATCGCATGAAAATTATCATGGACGATGATAGAAACAGAGATGAAGCTGAAGCACAAATTAGACTGAAGGCAGCAGAATTGTTAGCTAAATATGGAACTCAGGTCAACATAGCAGAAATAAATGCTATCATGGAGCGTGACCGAGAAAATATCAGGCAAACTGCAAAAGACCAAGCTCAAGGACTATTTACAGGAAATGTCCCACAAAATATTTGACATTGAAGTAATGGAAGGAGATATGGTCTATAAAGGTTCTGAGATCAAGGCTAAAAATAAAGATCATGCACTTCAAATAATGATACTTATGTCAGGTGGTCAAGTAACCGAACATTCTGAAATCATAAGTTTTGAGGAAAAAACTTTACACTAATGGCAATCACATACAGAGGCGAAAGATTTAGCGGTTATAACAAACCTAAAAGAACACCAGGCAAGCGTAAGAAGTTTGCCGTACTTGCAAAAGTTGGAGAGCAAGTCAAGCTTGTTCGCTTTGGTGATCCCAACATGAAAATTAAAAAAAGCGATCCTGCTAGAAGAAAATCTTTTCGTGCTAGACATAAGTGCGATACCAAACCACCAGATAAGCTAACCCCTAGATATTGGTCTTGTAAGAAATGGTAGGTATAATCCTACTATGGAAATAATAACAATACTTTTACTCGTGGGACTTGTAGGTTATCTAATCTACGACAAACATAGAGATTACATCAAAGATAAGATTGATCGATGGTTGTAAAAAGTCGCAAACAAAAACGCAAATTTAAATCAGTAGAAAAAACTGCAAAAGGTGTGCCAAAAAAATATATTAAAGGCTCAAAGAATCCAAAACAAACTGAAAATGAGATTTTAAGAACTAGAATGTTATATAAGGCTGGCAAACTTACTCGTAAAACGATGAACAATATATCAAAGAAGAGAGTAAAAAGTGGCCAGTAAAAGCGAATGTATAGCTAAATATTCTAAGTCTAGTGGTATATCTAGAAGCACTTTAGAAAAAGTTTATAAAAGAGGACTAGGAGCTTATTACAGTTCAGGTTCTCGACCAGGTGTGTCTGCTCACGGTTGGGCTTGTGGCCGTGTCCGTTCTTTTGCTACTGGCAAAGGCGGTGCAAGAAAAGCAGATCAAGATTTATACAGGCCAAAAAAATCTAAGAAAAGGAAATAATTATGCCAAAAGGTAAAGGAACATATGGATCTAAAGTAGGTAGACCATCTAAAAAGAAACCTATGAAAAAAAAATATAAAAGTGGTAAGAAGTAATGCCATCTAAAAATTACTCACCCAAACAAAAGAAACTTGCACGGGTAGCACCGCCAAGAAATAAAATAACTGGTGCTGACTTTAAAAAACTTAAAATGTCTAAAAGGAAAAGAAAATGAAAAAGAAAGTAAAAGCACCAAAGGGTTATCATTTTATGAAAGTTGGTAAAGGTTATCGGCTAATGAAAAATAAAGGTAAGTTTGTACCGCACAAAGGAGCATCTACTTCTGCTGAGTTTGAAGTTATAACCAAGCACAAGTGAGTAAGCCTGAGAAAAAAATTAGATTTGAAACCTTTGCTGAATTAAGTAAGTACATGGAAGAAAATACTAAGAGGCAAAAAGCTAAAAGCAAGAATGGAAAAGCCAAAAGAAAATAAAGGCTTGTTTTGGGATCATGTCAATAAAACATTTTATCGTTGGCATGAATTAAAACTGTTAATGCAGGAAAGAAGATTAAAAGAAAATGAAACTAAACAAAATAAAGAATCTGGTAACTAGCCTAGCACCTACACTAGGTGCAGCGATTGGTGGCCCTTTAGGTGGTCAAGCTGGTCAAATACTATCTCAAGTCTTAGGTGTAAAAAACTCTCCTGTAGAAATAGAAAAAGCGATCAATAATCTTACAGCCGAGCAAATGCTTGAACTTAAAAAAGCAGAAAAAGACTTTCAATTACAAATGAAGCAGTTTGAGATAGATATTTATTCTTTAGAAACTCAAGACACCCAACACGCTAGAGAAAAGTTTAGTGGTGATTGGACACCTAAGTTCTTAGGATCATTAACCTTAGTTGGTTTTATTGGTTATATCTTTATGATTACAGCCTATCCAATAGATGACAGTTCAGACGATATCGTTATGCTTATTCTTGGTTATCTATCAGGTATAGCTTCAGCAGTTATATCTTTTTACTTCGGATCAAGTAACAAGGAAAAAAAATGAGTGAGTGGAAAAACTTCAAACTTGATGAATTCAAGTGTAAACATTGTGGTAAAAACGAGATAAATCATAAATTAGTTGATAAACTACAAACATTGCGTGATGACCTAGGATTCCCCCTAGTTATATCATCTGGCTATAGATGTCCTGAACATCCTATAGAAGCTAAAAAAAGCAAGCCAGGCACACACGCACTAGGTCTAGCAGTCGATATAGCTGTTAGTCACCAAAAAGCATTAGAGGTGTTATACAAAGGCATAGCACATGGTTTTACAGGCATAGGAGTTAATCAAAAAGGTAATGGACGATTTATACATTTGGATATCGCAGAAGTGGAAAATTATAGCCCACGCCCTCACATCTGGAGCTACTGACTTTTATTGATATGGAGATTTCAGGCTACATCGTTTGGAACATCATAGTTACTTTGGTCTTAGCACCTTTAGTCTATGGCATAAGAAAAAACGAAGCTGAAGTTAAGCGTGTTGATATTTTGCTCAATAAAACTAGAGAAGAAGTAGCAAGAGATTATCTAACAAGAAATGAACACACAATTGAGTTTCAAAGATTAATAGACAAAATAGACAAACTTGATGCTAAAATAGATAAACTAATAACGAATTAATATGGCAATAGGACTACCACAAGGACAAGTAGAAGTAACAGCAGGCACAGGGCCAGTAGCAACTGGTCAACAATATGCACAATACTTATCAGGCGGAGTTCCTTTATCAGCCGTTGTTGCACCAGGTGTAAGTTTTTCACCGCAAGCGCCTATGGGTACTACTGTTTATCAAGGAACACAGATGCCTTTTATGTCAATGAGTCCAGTTCCAGTTATGCCACCAGGAATTAGCACAGGCGATTCTTATATGATAGATAATCAAATGGCCTATGCACCCGCAGGAACACCAGAGCCTACTATTTTTGATACGGTAACAACAACACCAACTGTAACAACAACACCACCCCCAACATTTGCAGATGCAACCACTATTGCTGATAGCATGGCACTATTTATGCCTTCAGGGCCAGGCGATGCTTATGTTCCTAAAGAAGAATATCAACAATATATTTCACCGCAAATTTCAGAAGTTTTCATACCTGAAAATATTGTGGCAGAAGATATAGCTTTAAATACTACTTTTGCACCACAGCTTTACAGCCCAGATGTAAGAGTTCCTACAAAATTTGATTTAGATGTAGAGGCATTTTTGACAGGTGTTGATCCTGAAGATTTAGCTAAAGTAGATGTAAGCAATATTGATTTACCAACATCTTATCCTGGTGACATGGCTGATCCTGAACCAAGAGATCCATTCTTGTTTGCAGATTTCTTTGAAAAAAAAGGCGGAGCTGGTTAATGCCAACACACGAAGAAGCCGTCAAAGCTGAACAAGCCGAACAAATATTAAACTCAGATGTATTTAAAGAGGTTGTAGAAAACCTTAAAAACGAATACATCAACTTTTGGTTAAACTCTCGTGATATAAAGGATGTGAATATCAGAGAGGACTTACATAGATCAATTTTATTAATACCTGAAATAGAAAAACATCTTAGAATCATTGCAGAAAAAGGCAAACTCACTAAAACACATATTAATAAGATTCGTAGCGTAGGCTAAAAATCTTTCCTTTTTTAAACAAATTCATATAAAATACTTATAAATACACATAAGGAGTATTTATGAGCAATAACGGAAAGCCGACTGCTTTACAAACTGAAGGAGAACTAGCTACTTCAGCGTTTGAAAGTTTCTTAACTCCTCAAGAAGAGGAAAAAGTTGAAGAGGCAGTCACAAAAGAAGTAGAAGAGGAAGTCATTGAAGAGGATGAATTACCAGAAGCAGCCGAACTTGAAGAAGAGATGGTTGAAGATGAAGAATCCGATTTTGATGATGAAATTGATGACGAAGAACAAACTGAGGTTGAGGAAGAACAAGAGCAACCCACCTACTACAAAGTCAGAGTTGACGGAGAAGAGGTAGAGGTCACGCTTGAGGAACTCCAAAGCGGATATTCCCGTCAGCAAGATTACACGCGCAAAACTCAAGAGTTGTCTGAACAACGGAAAACCATTGACAAACAACAGGAAGAGTTAGCGCAAAGAGATGCGATTTATTCGCAGTTGTTACCGAAATTGGAAGCCCAATTAAAGGGCCAAATGGCAAACGAGCCAGATTGGAACAAGTTATACGAGGATGATCCCGTTGGCTATGTTCGAGAAAAGCAACTCTGGGATGACAAAAAAGAAAAGTTGCGAGCCACTCAAGCTGAACAGCATAGACTTGCAGAAGAAAATGCTAAAAAACAGCAAGAGCAAATTGCACAAATGGTGCAAGAAGGCCAGCAAAAGTTACTTGAACTCATACCAGAATGGCAAGATCCTGAAGTTGCAACCAAGGATAAGCTAGCGATTCGAGAATATGGAATCAATGTCTTAGGTTACTCACCTGAAGAGATGGATGCCGTGTATGACTACCGAGCCTTACTTGGTTTAAGACATGCTTGGTTGCAAAGCAAAACTGTTAAAGCAACTAAGAAAAAACCAACCGAGAAAGCAAAGGCTAGGGTTGCAAGACCTGGTACTACGAACCGACCAAGATCAGTAGCTCCTGTGAAGAAAGCAAAACAAAGGTTAGCTAAAACTGGGAAACCCTCAGATGCAGCTAAAGTTTTTGAACAATTATTAAAGTAATTTACAAGGAGTAATATTATGGCAAAAGTAACTAACGCTTTTGATACTTACACCGCAACTGCTGATAGAGAAGATTTAAGTAATATCATTTACAACATCTCTCCTATGCAAACTCCGTTCATGTCCTCAATCGGATCACGAAATGTGAGCAATGTGGTGTTTGATTGGCAAACAGAATCTCTACCTACACCAAGTGCAAGTGGAGAATTAGAAGGCTTTGAACTTTCAAGAGCAGCTTCAACTGCTACTGTAAGAGCAAGCAATGTATGTATGATCTCAAAAAGAGATGCAACTGTAACAGGATCTCAAGAGAGTTCAGACCCAGCAGGTAAAAGGTCAGAAATGGCTCATCAACTTGCTATTATGTCTAAAGCTCTTAAAAGAGATATGGAACAGGCTCTCTGTCAAAAAGGAGCTAAAACAACTGGTAATGCGACAACTGCTCGTGTAACTGGTGGTTTTGAATCTTGGATCACTTCAAACGATTCTAGAGGTACTAATGGTGCTTCTACAGGAAGTGGTGCTGCTCCAACTGACGGAACTCAAAGAGCTTTAACTGAAACTCTACTCAAAGATACACTTGAGTTAGCTTTCACAAATGGTGGTGAACCATCATTGGCTATTTGTGGCCCACATAACAAACAAGTTATTAGTGGTTTCACAGGTAGATCACAAGCTAGACAATTTGTGGATCAAAATACTGTAGAGGCTTCAGTATCTATCTATTCATCTGATTTTGGTGAACTCAAAATCGTTCCATCAAACAGATCAAGAGAAAGATCGCTTCTTTTAGTAGATCCAGAATTTGCTAAAGTTGCTTACTTAAGAAATTTCCAAACAGTAGATATCGCTACTATTGGTGATGCAGAAACAAAAATGATCGTAGTTGAGTATGGACTAGAAGTGTCCAACGAAGCTGCTCATGGTGTTGTTGCAGACTTAAGCACATCCTAATTATCTGGGACGGATGGGAGTTAGTGCATTTGCATTGACTCCCATTTTTTTATCTACAAGTTATTTCCCTAAAAGCCTAAGTCAATGATAAAATTATAGACAATATGGCAAGACGAACAATTATCGATCACAAGACTGGTTTTACCAATGAATTTGCTACGGAAGATGATAAGGTTATTTATCACACCACCCAAGATGTTGCTCCTGTTATAGAGCATTGCAAAGCATTAGCAGAGAACAAGCCAGGCAAAGATTTGCGTCATGTCGCAGAAGTACCCTTAGTGGTGTACCAAAGAGCCTGTAGAGAAGGCTGGGCGAATGACATGAAACAATGGAGAAAGTGGTTAAATCATTCTGATAATAAAGTCTTTAGAACATGGCAAGGTAAACTATGACATACGCAGAGCTTAAAACTAACATAGCTAATTATCTAAATAGATCAGATTTAACATCTGAAATAGATATGTTTATTGATAATACTGAAGCTGAACTTAATCGTAAACTTAGAGTTAAAGAGATGATTAAGCGAGCAACCGCTACAGCAGACGGACAATATTTATCAGTACCTTCTGATTGGTTAGAGGCCATCAATATTGAAATTACATCCAATGACTTTAGACCATTGATGCAAATGTCTATTGAATCACTTGATGTGTATAGAAAATCAATTAATAACAAAACTGGTCAACCAATCTATTACGCATTAGTTGACGATACAATCGAACTTGCACCTACCCCTGACAGCAGTTATACATTACAATTAACATACTTCGGAAAGATAGATGCACTTTCTGATTCTAATACATCTAACTTTGTGTCTAATACACATCCAGATGTTTACTTGCATGGATCACTAAAACACGCATCAGTTTTTTTGATGGAAGATGAGAGAATACCTTTATTCAATGCTCAGTTTGAAAAATCTCTTGAAGAAATGAGATTACAACAAGAAAAGGCTGAGTTTGGTAAAGGATCATTGGTTCAAAGAAGAAGAACTTATGGTAAATCTCGTAAAAACATACACTATTGGAATAATAACTAGGAGTAAAAATGGCTGGATTTAGCGATTATTTAGAAGATAAAGTATTAGATCATGTATTTGGCGGAACTGCTTATACTGCACCAACAACATTATATGTGGCTTTATATACTGTAGCACCAACTGATACTGGTGGCGGTACTGAAGTTTCAGGTGGAGCTTATGCAAGACAAACTGCTACATTCAATGTATCAGGTACAAACCCCACAACAGCGACAAATGCTGCTGCGATTGAATATCCAACTGCAACCGCAAACTATGGAACAGTTGTAGCTGTAGGTATCATGGATGCCTCAAGTTCTGGTAACTTACTTGCTTATGCAAGTTTGACTGCTAACAAAACTGTATCTAGTGGAGATGTATTCAGATTTGATGCTGGCGATTTAGATATCACATTAGCATAAGACAATGGCCTCAGTAGGCTACGGTCAATATACCTACGGGAAGTCCCATTATGGAACTCCCGTTTATCACGAAGGTGCGGCTACCGCATCGCAAACTTCTGGTGGTACAGCTACAGGCAGACTTCAGTTTGTAAAAGGTAGTGCCACCATAGCCTCTACTTCAGGATTTACTTCTGCTGGAGTAGTTATTAAGCTTGGAGCAGGAACATCTGCTCAAACTTCAGGATTTACCTCGGTTGGTCATGTAATAAGTCTTGGCGCATCAACCATATCAGCAGTTTCTAGTGCTTCAGCTATAGGTCGACAAATAGATCGTGGATCAGCGACTATAGCTCAAACATCTAGTGCAACTGCAACAGGCAGACAGATTGATCGTGGTACAGCCACAATCGCAGGTGTCAGCAGTATGTCTGCGGTTGGTACTCAAATAGATAGAGGCGCATCTACTATTGCAGGAACAAGCAGTATGACTGCTACAGGGGTTCAAATTGACCTAGGATCTGCAACCATCGCTGGTGTTTCTAGCATGACCGCTACAGGAACTCAGATCGATAAAGGTGCATCGATTGGCCCTGTAATATCAAACATGACTGCTACAGGCAGATTTACAGTTACAGGCAATGCGACCTTTGCTCAAACCTCTGACTTTACTGCAATCGGCAGACAAATCGACAGAGGTACAGCAACACTAGCACAAACAAGTAGTTTTTCTGCGATTGGTAGTTTAAAATGGACTGATATTGTTGTTCCCTCTGATACATGGACAGATCAAACAGTCACAACAACTTGGACGGATGTATCGAATCCGTCAACATCATGGACAGAGAAAGATAAACAAGAAGCAGCTTAAAGGAAAGATTTATGGCAGATACATTTACTACTAACTTAAACCTAACCAAACCAGAGGTCGGTGCATCCACCGATACCTGGGGTACAAAGATTAATAATGACTTGGATACAGTCGATGGTATTTTCAGTTTATCTGGAACTGCGGTTGATATGGGCCAAGTTGACTTCGGTGGCGCAGTTGTTCTTAAAGGGACTAACCCAAGTTTAACAATAGGCGATGGCGGTGCTGAAGATACTAAACTTGTCTTTGATGGTAACGCAAAAGACTTTTATGTAGGTCTTGATGATTCAGCAGATAAGCTAGTAATCGGTGAAGGTTCTACTGTAGGGACAAACAATATTCTTACCATTACAGATGATTCTGTGACCATAGGTGACGGAGCAGCAGTTGATTCAAAGTTAGTTTTTGATGGTAACGCCCAAGACTTTTATATTGGTTTAGACGATAGTGCTGATGATTTGGTTATCGGTGTTGGATCAACAGTTGGAACTACAGGTGCAATTTCTATTGACGAAAATGCAGTAGCAACTGTAAACGGAATTACAAGTAAAACTTTTGGCACTTCATCAATAATGATTGGTGATACCACAACAGGCACTATTGATGCAGCTAACAATAATACAGGAGTTGGTGTTGATGTTTTTGAGTCACTATCTACTGGCGATAGAAACACAGCTATCGGTTTTGCTTCTATGGATGCAAATACAACAGGATCAGACAATACTGCTATTGGTAATGGCTCTCTTGGTGGAAATACTACAGCTTCGTGTAATGTTGCAGTTGGTTCTTCTGCTTTAACAACAAATACAGAAGGCGCTAATAATGTTGGTGTTGGTTGTGATGCACTAGTACTAAACACCACAGCTTCTAACAATACAGCGGTTGGTACTTCAGCATTATCAGCAAATACTACAGGTATTTCAAATGTGGCTGTTGGTCATGAAGCAGGCAAAGATAATACTACTGGCTCTCAAAATGTGTTTGCAGGTAGAGAAGCAGGAAAGCTAACTACAACTGGAACATTTAATACAGGAGTAGGACATCAAGCATTTGCCGCTAATACTGGAGCAGCAACAGGTCAATTTAATACTGCTGTTGGTTATGCTGCATTGTACTCAAACACTTCGGCTAGTAGCAATACAGCAGTTGGTAAATATGCCTTGCTATTCACAACGACAGGTGGAAATAATGTTGCTGTAGGAGCAGGAGCATTACAAGCAAATCAAACAGGTGTATCAAATACTGCTGTAGGACATCAAGCATTAGATGCTTGCACAGGTAATAATAATACTGCTTACGGTAAAGATTCTTTAGGTACTTTAACGTCAGGTAGTCACAATGTTGCATGTGGTCTTAATGCTCTAGTAGCACAAACAACTTCTAATAATAATACAGCGATGGGTTCAGGTGCTGGTTTTGTG
>Ga0181369_1000293_pt1 | contig 14073 bp, 8 predicted proteins | sample LowvirmetaG_8_FD_130088 | JGI IMG/M metagenome (GOLD analysis project Ga0181369, IMG submission 130088) | Marine viral communities from the Subarctic Pacific Ocean - Lowphox_04 viral metaG | ecosystem: Environmental > Aquatic > Marine > Oceanic | place: Subarctic Pacific Ocean | collected 2015-11-29 | reverse complement strand
GTATGAAGCCGTATGGAAAGTACCTGTTCCTTCATTAAGAATAGAGGCCGAAGCTAAGCTTCCACTATCTGATCCCTGTATTACAATACTAGCGGATCCTCCATTTAATAAATCACCACTTAATTCTATTGTTTTTGTACCTGCACCTGAGGCAGTAATCATATATTCAGTAATAGGAGTAGAAGCAGTTATATTATAAGGGGTAATACCTCCTTGTAAGTTTGATATTACTAAAGAACTACTTTCACTACCACTATAATTTATAGAAGCTGTATAACTTAATATAGATGGGGACAATACATCAAAGTTATAACTATACGTTGCTGAATTAGCATCAAATATATTTAAGGTATAACTACCTGATGGGGTATTAATTGCTTCTATTGAATTAGTTACATATGTTCCTCCAGCACCATTCCAACTCCATGTTAAAGGTAATCTACCTCCGGATATTTCTTTATCTGATAATAATTCAATTTTACCATCTGATGCTAAAAATGAAGAATTATTAGTAGTTGTGTAACTTGCCGTTACATATTTTATTTTTTCAACAGTAGCTACTGATTCTGATGTACAGTTACCAGCATCTTTTAAAAAGATAGTATAGGGTCCTTGTGCTAAATTTGAAAATGTACTAGGTAATTCTACTGAGTTGGAAAATGAAGCGGATAATGATGCTGTTATAGGGGTTTCACCACTTGCGCTTAATATAATTTTTCCATCCGAACTTGCGTTGTAAGACACTTCTGATGTGAATATTTTTGCGTTTATTGGTTCAAAACTACTATCAAAAGAATGAGTATAAGTATTATTTACACCATCTGTTACTGTAAGTATTATTGATTTTGTAGGTAGTAAAGAGGCAGTTATAAGTGGTTGGTATAAATTAGTTACTGGTGTAGAACCTGTTAGTTCATCAGTAGCACTAAAAGAATAGCTATAAGGTGGTATTCCTTGATCTATTGAAAATGTTAAGGAAGAACTATTATTTGATCCAAAGCAAGATTGGGTTAAGGAATTTATACTAGCAGTTAAAGGTAGTTGTGTTAAAGTTAAAAATACAGATGCTGTATTACTTACTATATCTAAGTTATTTTTAACTGAATAGTCAATCTTATATTTTCCTGGGATTGATCCCGAAATATTAGGTGTAATTACTAAATCACCTGAGGCACTTACAGTTACATCAGGGAATGAAGCGGTAGGATCTGTTATTAATTGGATAGATGATGTATTTAATGTTAAACAATCATCAAAATCATTTTTTAAAATATTAATAACTTTAGATTCCTGGGTGTTAAGAAATATAGGGTAATCATTTCTAGCTACAGGGTTAGTTTCTACTATACATAAGTAATCAATATTTGTTATTACTGCTATACCATGTGAATAAAAAACATTACCTACATGTGTTCTGGAGCCCGTGTCCAAATAGCCATCGGTTAGATCATTATATCTATCTCCATTATATTTTATATTTAAATCTTCATAATCCCATAAGTTTCCTTCTCCATCATCTTGAATTAAGTATTGTGAACTAGATAGTTCAAAAGTTTTGGGTTGTATACCATTTCCATATACGTCTTGTGGGATAGTAAGTACTCTTAATTTAGCATTATTTTCTGCAAAAAATTTAGATTCATCATAAATAGCGGAACCACTATCATATAAAGTAAACGATGAAGTAAAAAATGGTAATGATCTTATAGGTGCATCCTTAAACGATCCTGATGCTATTGTGCTTTGTATGTAATTATCATAAGAAGAAGTACCAAAAAATATATTAGTATTTTTAGGGTATGCTAAGGCATCACTTGATTCTGTAGTGTAATTATGATAATATAAATGATTTATAGAATCAAAAATTAATCTTCTATAATTACCATCAACATCTTTATTATCATTTATTGCATCAAAGGGAAAAGTGTCTGTAGGGATATATTCTCCCGTATATACTTTTATACCAAAATCTTCATATGAAGAAGAAGGTATATCATACAACTTATTAGCTACATAAGGAGTAGTCTGTTGATCCTGCTGTTTTAATTTTTTGTAAGCAAAGCTCATTCATTAAAAATCTAGTTTCACTCTTACAAGAGCTTCTTTTGTAAAATCTTTAACTAATGGTTTTGAAAGTTTTGCGACTGATAGTAATTCGTTTGCATCATTGTATAATCCTATTGTAGTAATATAAGTTTGAGGATTATTAATTAAACTTGAGTATACAAATTCCCCACTACCACTTATCATAGATGGGTTAGTAGTGTAATTAAATTCTGAATTTCTTACTCTTACAAATATGTAGTCAGAAGTAATAGTTTCTTCTGAGTTTAATGAAAAGGTTTGGGCTAGCTTTACTGATTCAAATAATGCACTATTATTAGCTATTAGTGCTGTTTCCGTTAAATCGTCATTTATTGATAAACCAACTCCTCCTAATGAAGAAGATAAAGATAAAGCTCTAGGGTTTAATACTATTATTCCTACATCAGGTAAAAATTTACCATATGATCCAGAAGGTGTATGCCCTGCTGTAACTCCACCTGTTACTGCAGTTGTTACTGCACTACCATTTGTACCACTAACAATATCAAAAACTCTACCTGCATCAGAAAAAGTTGTTGTTGTTACGTCTTTTGAATTGTCTGTTAATTGAATTCTTGCAGCATCAGTTCCATCAGATCCTGAAAGGACTAGGTTAAAAGTGCCTGGGAATAATTTTTCTTTATAGCGTGCTCTATTAACATTTAATACGTAAATATCTCTTGAACTAGTATTATTGTTTCCAAAATTGAAATTTGTATTTTCATCACCATTAACTAAAGTTCTATATTGACCATAAGTTACTTTAGAAGGTGAACTACCAGTTACTAAATTATTAAATGGAGCCGATCCCGACCCCTCATTTTCTCCATAAGCAATTGAAAATTGCACTTCTGCATCTGATCTTAAAGAACTAGTTTGAAATACATCAAGAAAAAAGTTAAAAGATGATGTTGTAGAAGAAGTAAAGAATTGGTTAAGGATAGGGTTATTACCTGACCATAAAGTTGATGTTATTGAATCTGCACTAACTACAAAATCACTTGCGTTTAAACTTACAAAGCTCATAATTTATTTTTTACGTTGTTACTTTAGTTATATTTACAGGAATAGTTAATCTAGCTCCTGAATCTCTACCCGTTACTGTTAATAAGGTACTTAATGTTGTTCCAGTACCAAATAACGTATTAACAGTAGTTGCCGTTATATTAATAGTAGTACCTGCTATTGTTCTTGAAACATTAGTACCAATAGTAGAAGTAGCATTTAAATTTGCTACGTCTGGTGTGTTTATTCCTACTCCTTCAAATGTTGAAAATAATCTTGAATCTCCAATTGTTGCTGTATAACCTGATGATTCAAATGTTGTATCAGTTCCTAAATAATTTAGTGTTTGTGGACTGATAGATAGTGAAGCACCTTGTTTTAGTGTTATTGATGCAAAACCTAGTTCTAAAATAGGTAATTTGGCAGTACCTCTAGGTAAAGTTAAAAGTTTATATTTCATTACCTGAGTTTCATCAGGGAATGCTTCTATTACAGGCATATTTTCTAAAGCTTCTCCATAAAAAGCTGAGCCTGAAGGGTGGTTTGGATTATATAAAGTATAATCTATTTCATCATCTGCTAAAGAAAACTGTGTTATAGCAAATGAACCGTCATTTCTTGCAAGTAGTTCTCTACCCTTTTTAGTAAGAATAGCATCTACTGTGACTGATACATTGTTTAAATATCCCATAATCGTATTAAATGTTGTATATAAATATTATATTTTTAAAATTTATTTAAATTAAGTTTTGTGACTTAAGTTCCTTAACAATATTACCGGCTTGATTGGATAAACTCTCTGGAGCATCAGCAGGTAGTATTATACCAGGGGATGTTTTACCAGGTTGTTTAGGGAAATCTAACACAATATTAGTTTCATCTGGAACTTTTTTTAATATAACAAATCTTTTGATTTGTCTTGCATTTTCCGCATTTGCAGGTGTTGTAAAATCTTCACATGCTCTTGCAGGTATATCTTGATCAAATTCTATTGTAATTCTTCTAGTATTAGTAACTTCGTCCCTTAAAATAGTATTTACTTTTTTTACCTGTCTTTCAAACTCTCTAGGAAATTCTCCACTACCTGAACCTGCTACACCTCCTTTTACATCTACAAATCTAAATAAATCACCTCTACTTATATTAAAAACTTCATCAACCACACCATAACTATCAGATCCACTTTCATATACGGAAGCCGTTTGAATAAAGTTATTAAAGAAAAAGGACATTGATACTGAAGCTGTTAGTATATTAAATGACCCTGTATTATTTCTTAAAAAGAAAGCATTACCGTTACTAGCATCACCACTATCACTTATACTACCTGTTATATTTACTACAGGTTCTGATGGGTAATAGTAAGTATATTCTGGAATAGAATATTTTATTGATTGAAGACCAATGTTTACAGATGCACTTTTTATTTGTGGGTTATTAAATGAAGTTTCAAAATAACCACCTAAAGCTGAATTTGAGCCTTCTAATATAGATTCTACCGTGTCAGTATTTTTAGGCATTTCTACAGAATTAGATACATAATAAACTGCTTTTAGTAAGGCAAAAGTTCCTAAATCTACTGAAGAAGTAGATAAAGGTTGTATTCCATTAAAAGGATTAAATTTTATATCATCTATAGAAGCAGATGTGTTTTTAGGGATTTTTACCTCTAATTCAAATTGTCCTTCTATATTAGCTACCAATTCATTATCCCACCAAACAGTATCTCTATTTACAGGAGTATTTCTAGTTAGTTTTAAAGCTGGGGTTCCTGCTACTGATACAAAATTACTTCCACTGCTAATAATGATATTACCTAATTCAAAATTACCTAATTCTAAAAATCTACCTCCTAAACTTAATGGAACAGGTAATAAATCATTACTATCCTCATTAATTATAGGATTATTACTAATATCATATATTAAAGTAGAGCTACCTGTTGGGTTTTGTAAGGTAGGAGAATATTTAAATCCACCTGCATATACAGGTTTTAAACCGTCTAAATATTTTTGGTCTGAAAATTCTTGGTTATTATCTAATGATATATCAACTTCTTTTTCTTGGTTGAATATCGTTTGTAATTCAAATATAAATTCATTAGCCCTTGTTAATTCAGTAACATTAGAGTTTCCATCAATTAAATATTTTACATATACATTTGATCTATTAGGTAAAGCTGAGCCTGTTTCTATAATTTCTTCAAAGTAAGCAAATTTAAGTGAATTTAAATCTATAGCCGCTGTTGAACCAAATGATTCATCACCTATTGTGTATGTGTTATATTTTTGTGATATTGTTTTAGATCCTAAATACCTTGGTTTAATATTTCTTAATAGTGTATAATTACTATTTTGTACCTCAGCATCTAAAAATCCAGAATTTTGTTCAGTAATTAAACCTAAAGATCTACTAACTACTAGGTTAAAATTAGTAGGTACAATTTGGTTTTTAGCATAATCTAAATCTAGGAAATTATTTGATTTTCTGGATTCTGAAATGTTATTTAATGTTGGGTTTAGTGGTATAAGAGAAAATGATACAGAAGTTTCAGATGTAGTATCAGTTCTAAAGAAACTTTTTTCAGTTACTACACTAGAAGTAGGTGCATTATAAGCTGTAAATTCACTACCACTATACTCTCCTGTGAATGTTTCTCTATTATCATTTCTTATTACTACTACATTTGATGCAGATATTTGATTACTACCTGAAAATAAAGGAACTGATTCTGTATAAGATGTATTTAAATTTACATTAAAGGCATTAGAACCTGTAATAGAAGGAACTATAAGTGAACCACTATAATCTACATAAGTAAAGTTTGGTTCAAATCTTTGTGTTTTAGATCTTTCTAATAGGTGGGGTTTTATTAAAAACCCTGTTGATAGCTCTGCCTTAGCAGGTACAAAATCTTCTACCATTTTAAATAGTGAACTATCAAAACGTGATAATAAATTTAGTACATCTTTAATATTTTGTTTTCTAAAATACTTTTCAAAATAAAAATCTTTTACTAAATCTAGTCCTTTATATGAAGATGATAAAGCTAATTTAGGGTCTCCTATATATTCATCAATATTAAAATATCCTAATTGTTCTGTAATATCTCTATTTATACTATCTTGAGGTGAAATTGCTATTTCAATATCATTAGTATCTAAAGTAAATCTGTTATCTGGATAGTGTTGTGTGGATATATAAGGGCTTAATACAGATCCAGATATAGTTTCCGTTTCTATAATTCTTATTTTATCATCTATATAATTATAAGCTCCTAAATTAGGTGATTCTATTAAAGAATAGTATTCAACAGGAGTATAACTACTAGTAGTAAAAGTTTCTATTACTCCAAATCCTACAGTTGAAGAACCTGTTCCTAAAATACCTGAACCTGTTGGTATTACTGATCCTGTAATCGAAGGATGTACTGATGTTATTATATTTCTTCCATCTGAGCCTGATATGTTTAGGTCATTACCTAATGGTAATCTATAAACTAAATCTAAACGTGATGAAGTAACTTGATTTGATCTAATAGATCTAGGATCTAGAACATGTTGATCAAATGCTGAGCTGCTTAATACTGTTGACCATAATCTAAATTCTTGGAAGAAACCATCAAATTTAGTATTGCCTTGAGCTAAAACATTATTACTTCCAGTACCTCCTAAATATCCATATAAATCACTATTACCTGAAACAAAGTGGAAATCGTTCCAAGATCCATTATAAGAAGCTGAACTGGACCCATCTATAGATAGACTTTCCGAAGCTGCATATTTTATATAATTCCCATCCTTCCCATTATAGTCTGTACTTTTAACTGTTAAAGTATATTGATTATCCGAACCTGTATTTGGTAAGGCAATACTACCCGTTTCTCTATTAAGTTTAACACTCCACCAACTACCAGAGAAAAATGGGAAATATATAGGGTTAGTTTTTGCATACCCCTGAGATCCAGATAAGAAAAATCTTAATTCTCCATAAGTTGAATATATAGCATTAGTTATAGGACTGTCATAATTTGCGTTTGATGCTGAAGGGTATAATAATTGAATTCCAAATTGTGTATTACTTCCACTATTTACTTGGAATAAAGATTGAGAATAATATGATGAGGATGGTATTCCTTTTGTCTTAAATCTAAATTCTAAAGTATCAGGAGTAGCACTTGGAGATTTAGGACCATCCCAAACACCCTCTATAATATTCCAATCAATATCCGTTGAGTTCCATATATCCGTTAAATTACTAATAAATGGTAACCATGGTACTCTAACTACACTTGAAGATATAGAGGATAATGATTCGGATGGGTTGGTGTTTAATCCGTAAGCAAATTTATTAACAAATTGATTTACTGTTATAATATCTTTTTGATCACCACCAAACTCATTAACTTTTAAAATTGTTTCTGGTATACCAAAACAATTAAGTAATGCTCTTAATCCATTTAAAGTACCTTTTGTTTTTAAAAGATATGGCAAATTATGATATAATCTTTTATAAACTTCTTTATTTAAGTTATTAAATGTATTAACATCATTGGAAGCAGATACATAATTTTCTACTCTTAATGAACCCGTAGAAGGGGATAAAGATCCAGATGTTGTTATTCCTAATAAAGTTTCAAATAAATCTTGATTAGTTCTATTTGAACTATATAATTTTACTCCTAATGATCTTAGAGCATCAGCAACTAAATCTTTTGAAATACCATGATCTACTCTATTGTCTGCATCTTTTAAATCTCCTATTGCTTTTGTATAAGTCCATAAAGTATCAAAATGTTGACCTAACATTGCACCTAACAATTCCAAACTTGCATTTTGGGGATCATCTGCTATATAAGCAGGCATATTATTCCAAATATAATTTTTATTTAAATTATCATATAAAGATGCTGATAAAATTTGTCCTCCATAGTATGAACTATCTTCATTCTCCGAACCATACCATACCGAAGCAGATTCTGAGGTTACACCATAATTGTTATATGGTATAGTGTTGTTGGATTTGGGCCATGATTTGGATCCAGATTCAAAATAAAGAAAATATTCATAACCATCAAAATTTTCTATTAATCCATCAATGTTTTGTTGAATAGTTGATTTGGATGAAGAAATATAAGATGTATCAGTTAATGAAGGTATATTAGTTAATGAATTTAAATCACTTTGATAACTTTGAATTTGAGTAAGTTTAGATTTAAAATTACTTAATCTTTGATACCCTGATGAAAAGTGTACAAAGTTTTCATATTCTGTATAGTCTATGTTTATATCTACACTTTTTTCTTCTAGTATAGATTTAATTTGTTGGATTGAAGAAGTAAGACTTGAATCAAATAATTGACTTGCATTAAAATACTGTGTTTGTATATTTGAATTTTGAACTATTTCAACATTAGTATTAGGACCTCTTAAATATTCTACTTCATCTTCTATTTCCTCTGGGATAAATTCAATGTTAACTTCAAAAGATAAAGGTTCAGATATTGGCTCAGAAAACCATAATGTATCTTTTACTTGATAATTATCTGGTAAAGGTTCATATAATTTTATATATAATGTTGGTTCTGTATCTAATTCAGTATCTAATAAAGTATTTACTCCAATAAAAGTATTATTATCTCCAAAATTAATTAAAAAATCAGAGTAAAAACTTTTTGAATTTTTAGATACTAAATAGTTGTAGTACGAAGTACTTAAAGCATTATAAGAAATATTGTTAGTAGTAACTTGAATTTCAGTTCTAGTTGCAGATATTTCTTTTATAAAAAACCTATTATCTACATTACTTAAAAATATGTTTCTATAGGGAAAATAGGATGTAGTGTATCTCCCATAATTAAACCCTGCTGTTTTTACATCTTGTTCGGGATCTAGAAAAAAATTAGTAAATAAACTACTACTACTTTCTGTTAATTGAGTATTATAATTTTTAAAATCATAGTTAGAAGAAACTCTCTCCCCAAAACCATTATAGATATGTAATTCTATAACATCCTGAGGTGCTCCAAACTCTCTACTAATTGTTGATTTATTTAGTAGGGATGAATCCTGTGGGGTATAATCCTGTGAGCTAAAATCATTAATTGATTCCTCTACTGTAATTTGATCCATTATTAAGTATTAGTTGATAAATTAACTATTTCTTGTTGTGATTCTAATAATCTAATCCTTAAATCATTTATTTCGTCTAGTAAAGCTTGAATTTCAGGGCCTTGAGTAGTTAAACCTACATAAGAGGAACTTCTATTAACCATAGATTCATGTGAACTTATAGAACCCTTTTTAGGTATTTGATAAAATAACCTATCATATTCTTCAAAAAATTGTTCAACAGACATAGGAGTTTCTATTTGTTCAACTGGTTCAACTGAAACCAATTCTGAAAACTCAGTATCTACTATTGTGGGGTAAGTTACCTTACCATATATTTGTTTTTCTAAATTTACTTGTCTTCTTGCCATTATCTAACTACTTTAAAATAATTTCCTTTATCTTCAATTATAAGAGTTTCATTATTAACAATAGTTTTAACCATTAATTGATAATATCTTTCGGGCTCTAATCCATTCATATGAACTGTAAAAAAGTTACTACCACTATCAGCACTTATTTTTGTATATGAAGTATCAAAATCTATTACCATTTGGTCTGTTTTAATATCTTTTAACCCCCAATATGAAGAAGAAGTTAATACCTTTGCATTTAAATAGACTGAACTTGATTGAAAAGCTCTCGCAGGAAACTTATCTCTTACCTTAACTCTAAATTTATATACTCCACTATCTTCAAATTCTTGTTTTAAGTTAGTAAATCCAATTACAAAATCACTGGATGTTACTGGTGTTAAAGGAGTATCATATAAAGCATCATTCCATTTAAATTCTAATTCTGGTGGGTATATTGTATGGGTATCCATAGAAAAATATTGTTTTTCAACATATTCGTCTACAAATTCATTTTCATCACCTAATTTTAAAATAAACCCATCATTTGAAAAGCTAGCTGCAGTCCATAGTTTTACTGCATTTGTTACATTTAAAGAAATATCTTTATCACTAGTATAAGTAAATGATTGTGATGCTTCGGGGTTTACAGTAGTTGAACCTGTATACCAATTTCCTCCACCTACTGCCGAACCGTATGATGCAGTTACAAAATTAGTAAAAGCACTAGCTGTCCAAGCATTTGAACCTGATGCTCCTCTAAATCCCCAACTACAACCATCTTCTGTTTTTGGTACATCACTAGTTCTTCCAGTTCCCATGTCCCAAGCCCCAGAAATAGGATAAGCATATATTTCATATTCTAATGGAGCATTTTCAGCATTTGCTAAATATAATTTTAAATTAGCTTGATAATTGGAAGAACCTATTGTATTATCAACTATATCATCAATAGTACTTTGTTTAAATTGTACTAAAGAACGAGCTACAGCAGGTAAATCTCCTGCCGCTGATGAGTTTATATTAATACCATTATAGTTAGAAATATCTAATATCTCATCTCTACCAGTATTTTGAGCTGGGTATTGTGATAAGATAGTAGTATCTTTTTCGGAAAATAATTTATATACTGCCATTTTTAATTTGTTACTATTCTTCCTTGTATATCAGTATTTGGAAATTTTAATTCAAATATTGAGGGATCTAATGAAGGATATAATATATCATTTATTGTAGCCCCTTTTATGTCATAAGCATACTCTGAATATCCATTTTCTACACCTATTTTATTAACAAGTTCTAATTTTTTTACAGTTTGAACACCATCTACACCATCAATTAAATTTTTAACATTATTTAAAAGTATAGGTTGATTAATTTGATAATTATCAGTATTAAAATAGTCTGTTAATTGAGTAATTACATTATTTAAAACTACTGTTCCATTATAGTTAGGTAATAATATAATTTCAAAATTTACACCTATGTTAATTATAAAAGCATCTCTTATATTAATACCATCCGTTACCAATCTATATTCTGATATATATGTTTTTAAATTTTGTTTTATAGCAGGGTTAGCTGTAGTTAGGTTTCCATTACTATCTTTAGATAAAATGTGTAAACTTAAAGCGTTATCATTTTTTTCATCATATACGGGTAGTTTTACAGCTAAAACATCATTTTCTTTAGTTACAAATGCTTTTGAAATCACTCCAAATTTTGAGGGTAATGATAAAGATCTTATAATATAGTCCTCCTTAGTAACTGTTCTTAATTGAGTAGAATATTGTGATAATATATTTTCTCTTAAATCTTGGTTGGTATCTCCATCTCCTCCTCCATTTGCAGGTGAAGGATTATTAAATGCTAAAGAATCTTGTACTGTAGATTTTAAAGTTGAATCTAAAGTTGCTCCAAAAAATGTAATATTATTGCTAGCTACTAAACTAAGTGTATTAGCAGCTATATTTGAATCAGCTCCCCCTCCAACTAAATATTGAACTGTTATAGTAGTATTAGATGGGGCTACACCATAAGTTTTAGTGTATAAGAAATTTGAAGCATCAAAAGCAGTTGTTAATTTATCTATACCATAAGGTAAACCTAACCCTATATTATCAGGATTTGGAACAATAACTTCATCTGCTCCTGATGAAATTCCGGAACCAAATTGTAATTGGAGCGTATCATTACTTTTAAATCTTTTTACAAATCTTCTAGGAGCCTTTTTAATTTTTAATAAAAAAGGAGTAGTATCATTATATTGTGAAAGATTAGGGTCATTTTGAGCAATATTTCTTTGAGCCTCAAAAACAGTTTCTTGTGCTAAAAAAGGTACTTCTGTATATGGGTTTCCATCTGAATCAGTAACTGATATTATTTCTTCTATATTAGTATCAGAAATTTCTACAGTAGGAAATTTTTGTGGGGATCCAAAAGTAAAAGTTGTATTTCTAACCTGTCCCGATACTGCTTTAGTAATTTTTTTTAATAAATAAAAATTTGGATTATTATCCGAATCTAAAGAATATACAGATATATCAGTAGGGTTTCCACTTCCTGATACTGAAAAATCTATTTTATCCTCTATGTAAAAAAATTGTCCTGTGCTATTTGATGATTGTAATTGCGTACCTTCACTTAATATCATTGAGTAATTAAAATCAGGTGAAGATGTTCCTCCTGACAGAGTGGAAGGTACTAATTGGAATACTTCTACATCCACTGTTGATGCATTAGTAACTTGTGGTTCATATCCACTACTATAAGCTAAATTTAATAAGTTTTTTCTTTGTTTAGCATATTGTACAAAATTTTCTTGAACCTGATTGTCTATATAAAAAGAAAGAACATCACCTACATATGAGGCCATTTCTATTAACATTAATCCAGGTGAATTTTCATCAAAATCATTATAGGTATTAGGATAATAGGTCTTACTAAAATCAATTAGTTTTTCTTTGAATGAATCAAAATCTTTATTTAAATATTGTATTTCTTTAGACTCCGGCATTGTTTATATTAATTTCAAGTTGATCTCCAATATTTGTATTTAATATAGAATAATCAAGGATTATATTTACTGTGTTGCTTTCTTGTAATAAATTTATTTGTAAATTATTGATTACTACTTGTTGAAAATAAGTATTAATTCCACTAATAATTATTTCTTCTATATCGTCAACTAAATCATCCGTCAACGGGTTAAACATTAGTTCTCTTAACCCAGAACCAAAAGCGGGGTTCATAACTCTCTCTTTTTTTCCTGTTAATAGGAAATTAATTAAATTAGCCTTTATAGCATCTCTAGAAGTAAAAGTAGTATTTAAACCTGTAGTACCATCAAAAGGGATATTTATTCCAATCCCAGTACTAGGTTTTAAATCCAATACATCTACATTTCTAACTATATATGACATTATATTTTACCTTTTTCTTTTAAATTACCCATTATCCCTGAAAAATCCGGTACAGCATCAATTGATACCTGGTTTATATCTGAGGTTTTTTGGTTAGCTACCATTGCATCTACAGAATCTACTACTTTAGTAGGTGTACCGGGCATTCCTCCTTGGAATCCAACAGCATCTTGTGATGACATTCCACCATTAAGATTTCTCCAACCACCTTCAGCATGGGTTTGATTTAAAACATCTGCTAAAGCTCCAACCCCCTCAAATAAAGGTTTACCTATTTCTTGAGGTTTTGGTTGTTCTTCAATTAATTCAGATAACGGATTTTTTGTTAATTTTTTTTCTACAACCGGTTTCTGAATAACTTTCGTTTCAGTAATAGGTGTTTGCATAATTAAAGATAGTTCTTCTTTAATTACTCCTCTTACTTCTTCTCTAATAATTTTTCTAAAAACATCTAATTTCATACCAATAAATATTATTTTTGTTAGGAGTTAAATCCTGTTCTTTTTTTAACTATTATATTACCATCGTCTTCTATTTCAAATCTATAATTATCTCTTACTTCATCAATTTGAACACCATATTCTACCTCAGTTTCTGTATATCCAGAATTAAGTAATAACTTACTCCAACTTTTAAGTTCTTCTTTTAAAATTTTATCAAAATATTTTTCAAAGTCAGATTGGTCACCTCCAGAAGCAAGTACTAACTGTTCAAAGTCCGTTTCCGCTCTTCCTTTTAATCCTCCATACCAATTTTGAGTTTTTTTACTAACTTCTTCTATTTTATCAGCATTTGGATCCATACTAGATAAAATGTTTTGGCTTGATTTTTGAATTTTTTCCTCAGTAGTTAAATCATTTCCATTAGGAATTCTTTGTAATTGTGATAATTGTAATTTATCTAATCTATCTATTCTGGCTACTGTTTGGCTTACTTTTTTAAGACCAGGGTTTTCATCTATAAATTCAGCAAGTGCATTTTGAACTAATGGGTTTACATCAATTTTTTCTCTATTAGAACCACCATTATTAACTAAATTACTTGAAGGTGAATTTACTTTAGGTTCAAATGGTTTATTTCCAGTTCTAGTTTGTAATT
>Ga0181369_1000290_pt1 | contig 14117 bp, 21 predicted proteins | sample LowvirmetaG_8_FD_130088 | JGI IMG/M metagenome (GOLD analysis project Ga0181369, IMG submission 130088) | Marine viral communities from the Subarctic Pacific Ocean - Lowphox_04 viral metaG | ecosystem: Environmental > Aquatic > Marine > Oceanic | place: Subarctic Pacific Ocean | collected... | reverse complement strand
TGAAGGTCGCCATCTTTTCTGCTTTTCTTTATGTGCTTTTCTTGCTTTTGCCCCTTTCCCTCTTTTCGGCTTTTTACCAACAAAGCCCTGTCTCTCGTTTTTGAGTAATTGGAATGCTATTTCCATAGGTTCTCCCATGGCAAAGTTCTGCCCTCCAGCAAAACCCGGTCCTCTAGCCTGATTTGCTAAACTTGTAAGTGCACCGAAATTACCCGATGTGCCAGTCATCAAAGATGGTTCTAACTCATTATCAAACTTAGTAGGTTGTAAATCTTCATCTTTATCTTCAACGGCAGGTAAGTCAGCAGTTGTAATAGAAAGATGTTTTAATCGCTTCATTTCATTTGCTCTATCTTTACGTTCTTGTTTTTTACGGTCAATACGAGCATCACGATGCTCTGCATCTTCTCCACCGTATGCACCTTCTTCTTCGTGATTTGCACGAAACATGTGAGAAGATTCACTTCTTGGTCCATACATTCTAGTATCGCTACCAGTGCTCGTCATACCGGATTTTAGAATACGCACTGGTTTACTCATGTTGAACCCCCGCAAAATTAAACGATGCTAACATAACAAGTTTTCCAAGGTTACGATAAAACAACGGAATAGTAGATGGTGTAGTAAACTTTGTACCCATTTCTTCACAGTGTTCTAAATAATTATAGCAACTATGACGTATTTGTTCTCTTAATGGTAAGACAATTTCAGGTTCATCAGTATCATCTAATTGTTTTACACAGTCTATAATATGCATCAAACTGTCTTCGTTTACTAGAACATTGGCTTCTTTGAATGCGTGGTATCTAAAACGCTCTGTTACTTTGACACAATAATCGAAAAACAAAGGGTATTGTGACTTTTCCATATTTTCACCCGATAAGAATGCGAGATAGCCCGGATGCTGAGTTTGCATTAAATCGACCACAGGTATCACAGCACTTCCTCCATCTCTGCTTGTAATTTACTTTTAATTCTCTTCCAACTATCAGGACTTTCTTTTGCGAGTTCAACCTTTAGAATGTTAATAGTTTGATTAACTTGTGCACCATCGTTTTGTACACCCCACTTATCTTGAAATCCAGTCAAATCTTTTATTGATTCTCTGACTTCTTTATGTAAAGTAACTGCATTTCTCACAAAGCCTTCCTCATGTACACTACCTTCTTCCATTAATTCAGATAATTTATTGTTTAATTTTTCAACATTACTTCTTAAAACAGTTATTTCATTTCCAACCGTAATTGCGACCTCTGTTGCTGCTGACCTCTGAACCAACGGTTGAAAGTGGTGCTTCATGTGATGATACACGGTTGTCTCCTTAATATCCAATTCTTCTGCAATTAATTCAGATTGAGTGCCATCGGAGAAGAATCGATTTTCATATTCTGCTCTATTCTCACTTGAACAAATAACACAAGAAGGATTTGCAGCCATATGGTATTGCCCCATGTGATTACGATAATGTCGGTCAGCAGTATTAGCCCTCCAACTCATATCTTTATCCAACTGTTCACAAGATATTTCACCACTTTTGATGGCCTCCTCAAGCACGCTTCTGTCGTCACTTTGACAGAACGCGCATGAACGTTTCATAACTGGCTCTCGCTCAACCATGTGTAACCGGAATACTATGTGGTTAATCAGGGTTGCTTAGACAAACCGCGTTATTCTCTGATATATAGATGTCAAGAGTATAAAGGAAAAAAATACTCCTACCATATACATTGACATTTCTGACTGAGTGATATCTCCATTCTTGAATATTAAAATACCCATGAATACAAGTATAGCACTAATTAGTTGTACCATTACCATATCTACTATAACTTCTCTTTTTGGCGCAAGCATATGCATTGACATATCTGCTATTTGTCTAGGCACTGGTACACCAAAATTATTACCACCCATCATTATACTCTACCTCCTGTAAGGAAATTGCGAAAGAATGTTCCACTGCCCTGTGCTACTTGATTTACTAAACCGGGGTCTGCTAATGCATTTGTTAATTGGTTTTGTAACATACTTTGTTGAGCGTTTTGCATTGTTTGCTGTCTTTGATTATCTGCTTGCGCTATGGTTTGATTTACCATATTAGTCATAGAGTTCATTTGTGACATTACATTTTCAGAACTCATAGTCTGTAAATCAGTCGGTAAACTAGCCACATCTAATTTGAATACTCCATTCTCTTCATCAAAAGTGTAATTAGCATTTTTCAATACATTTAGTAAAGAGAAAGTGTTTATCTGACTAATAACATCTAACAGCATAGGAAACAATTGCGATTGAAGAAATCTTTCCACAGGATAAGAAGTGTTTAACATTGTTAGCAAAATCTCTGTATCACTAGGTGGCATAATGGCTTGTTGATTATATGGGTCTTGACCAGTAGCACCCGCCCACGCTGCACTCAAAGCACTCGGTTGCTGTGGTTGTTGATACCATTGCTGCGGTGGAGCGGTGTATCCGCTACCATAATTTGTAGCAGGTGCGCCTGTTTGACTTAAATTAAGTGCGCTAGAAGTGGGTTGTTGATTATTCCAATTCATCGTCATTGCATACCCTCCAGCACTGCTTCCGGTATCGACGGAGGGGGGTTTATGGTTTGAGCCTGTTGGTTTAGAATATCTTGGAATGCAATGTTGGGTGCTGTCATGTCCCTAAGTTCTTTTTGAAACATTCTCATATCAAAAGTAATTGTTGTGATATCGTTTTCACCACTGACAGGATTAACATAATGTTGCATTGTAATACCTTTACTTTGCCTCACGTCTGCTGAAATCTCTGCAAAGAAAGGTTCGTATTTAGTAATCATAGGGTGTATTGGCCCTGTCTGTCCGGCAGTAATAGTAGAAACTGGTACAGTAACTATACTTACTCCTCTTTTTATCTTGTCTCTAAATCGACTAGGTTTCATTTCATCTTCTACATCTTGCTGTTCTTCCCATTTACAAAGTAAATGATACAAATGAAGATGCTCAGGACAGTATGTTGCTCTCATTTTTCTTCCACTTGTTACACCTTCTCTTGCTATGAATGCTTCTGCCTCACCTGTAACTGGGTTTTGCCAATACATATCCCATAGAGTTTTACCAGTATCTTCATCACTTATTCTAGCATACAAATTATCATGTTGAATTAATTCTTTTACATTACAACCATCTACACAACAGACAGCAGTATCTTTGTTATACATGTATTTGCTATGACGAAATAATCTACGAGGGTCAAATATAGAACGTTTTGTTGGGCTTAATAGTTTGTAAGCCTGACGAATATCTTGTTTTCTTGCTTTGTAAGGATTAGCATGTCTTGATGGATAGAAGTTAACTTTAGGTACTTCTATGTTTTTTTCAATAGACATTCTTTGCATTTGTTGTTGTGCTGCTGCTTGTTCCATCAGAGCAGCGTGACTAAAATTAGGATTACCCTGTTGTGATAAAGCCATTAATGTAGCATCATTTACTTGACCTAGATTTGGTTGCTGCGAAGAATAAAACGGATTCATGTTCATTACCATGCGTATCACTCCTGTGGGCTTACTGAAATAGACATTTCGCCATCTTTTACTATTAATGACCACTCTATTTTAGAGCCAGCAGACAAACCAAATTGTTCTACTATCCACATAGGAATAGTAGTTCTAAGAGAATTACTAGAGCCTCCTGTGGAGACTAAGGCTGTTGTCGTCGCACCCTTACCCATGTCTTTCGCACACCCTACTCATCTAAAAGGTCACTGTTGAGGTCAGTAATCCACCATCTCTAATAATGTGTTTTCTACATTCCATCCTATACGTGTTGCCATAAAAGAACGTCTTGTCGGAATACCTGCTTTTTGTAATCTAATTAGGTCTTCTCTAAAAGGGTCAAATATCTTATGTTCCCCAATTCTACCTTCTCTCCATAATTGAGCGGCTTTGTTATCAAAATATCTATCTGCTTTATTAGCAACTAGAAGAATCATTTTTGGAGCATACTTTTTTCCTTTCCTCCAACTTTTCCAATTTCTATATCTATAATTTCTTTCTATTATATTATCTACTAAAAATCTAAATCCACCTATTTGGGTTAAAGCATCATCACCACCTTTGAAAGCCCTATCATCAAACATAAATATTGCATATTCGCATTGTCTAGAAACCATATCATCTATCCAAAGATTCCAATATCTTTCTTCACCACCTAAATCGGCAGAATGAATAACTCTTCTCTCGCCTTCCCAACGTACTCTTTTACGTGTGGGTTTAGGTAAAATGTAACGAGTTATTAATTTGAAATGTTTAGTTCTTTCGTGTTCAGGTATTTCTTCCATTTCGCCCGGAGTAGTCATGTATTTGTCCAACGTAGTTTTACCTACCATAGACGCACCATATATTCCTACTCTTCTAGATTTCCAATTATTGTAGGCTTGTTTACCGTATAGGGCTACACCCACTAATATACTGCCGCTTGCCGCAACCATACCTATCAACTGAACTTATTTGTTAACCATGTTCCAAAGTCTGCTACTTTTTGATACACCCATTCTACTGTCATTTCCCATAAGTTCCAATCTGAGTTAGCCTCCATTGCTGAAACTGCCATAGCCGCACCAACAGAACATAGTATTGTTCTAATCCAACCTAATCCCCATTCGTAGGTATTATCTACTGTATTTGCTAAATGCATAGCGCGAAGTGTTTCTTCAACCGAATCATCGCCAACATTGCGAAAAATACGCAAAGGTGAAGGAATTAGTTGTCCGGGTAGTACCATATTGGTTTACCTCAAGAGGCTTTGTATCTTAAATCCGGCGTTCCATCTTTCTTTAATCGTTGAGTTGTAGGTTGGCCGTCTTTTGGAGGAACAGGTAGATTACGAGGTGGTAAGTTAGATTGCCCTATCATTGCATCAACTGCTCTTTGTGTATTAGATAATCCTAGATTCATCGGTGCTTCATTTTTTGCAGAGTGAGTAGGTACGCCAAAGGGATTAGCGGTATTATGATAATCACCAGTAACACCATCAGATATACTACTACCATTGAAAAATTGATTATTTTGCATTAACCTGCTAGGGTCTTCTTGCATTAAACGCAATTCATGTTCTAATTGTAATTCCATTTGTCTTAATTCTAAATCTGCTCTACGTTGGTCAAAGCCCATTTGCTGCTGTCTATACATATTTTGTCTGTTTCTTTGCATTTCGGCAACTTCCACTTTCTCTTTCATAGATTGTTCAAAGAACATTTTGAATAAATAATAGGCTATTGTTTGTACAGCAAGCGCTCCCATAGCATATGTCATTCCATTAATAGTAGAATTAGCATTCGCCCCTGTCGGTAACCATAAGCCTGAACTATACACTCCTACTGCTACACCTACCAAAGCAGATTGAGACAAAATTAGCCCCGTCATTTTCATTTCATTTGTATCTCCGATGTCTCTACTCATACTGTGACCTCGCTCTAGCCCACGGTGGGGGTCATCTTAAGCCTTATCTGTCCGAATATTCTAATGTCTTGTATATACATAAAGAATAATATGTATAATTGTATAGATAGACAATCGGAATTATCGGACAGGCCATATACCTTCAGGTGCATATTTTTGCCACATAGATTGAGCCTCAGGTGATTGGTCATTATCAGGGGTTAATGTTTGGTCATAATTAGATAACACTTCTGCCATAGTATCATAGAGATTTTTAGCATATCCTCTTTGTCGATAGGGTTGTTCTGTTCTCGCATTCATAACACTGGTAGTGTTTCTATCACCTAAAGTTCTAGCATTCATATGGTTTCTATCACTAATATTACCAGCAATTTTTAATCGAGGTGATGGTTTTTTCATAGGTATACCAAAATACGTTCCGTCGTTTTGCCGTCTTCTGACAACTATATCGGTTGGTAATACTTCATTAGTAACAGGGTCTTGAAAATCAGCAGCCCACGTATCATGTTCGCCTGATGGTTCAGATGTTACTCTTCTTAATGAATCGGGAATCATAGGCGCTTTGAGCACAATCCACGCTTGGTCGAAGGGGTTCATCAGCAATTCCACCGTTTGAGCGCTGCGCCCTTCGGTGTTAGTTTTCCGCCTTTACTGGTCGGTCCTTTGCTTCCACCCATTCTAGCACAGAATGACTTTCGCCTTTTTGCTGCTTTACTACCGGGTTTTAATGAACTTGGTTTTTTAGTAACAGGTCTTTTCAGGTTTGCACCTGTTTCTCTTTTTGCTTTGGCTCGACCTTTTGCATTTAGACCACCACTTCTGCTATGCCTATTTGGATTGTAACCGTGAAATGGTTTTGATTTCTTTTTTGCTTTCTCAAAAACAGAATCTAATAATGCTACTGATGCTTGTTGCATTGGTGTACAACAGTCGCATGTGTCAAAATCACTCATCCTAAAACATTCTCCATTTGAAAATCTTGTAGCATTTGTTGATATTGATTCTCTTCTTCTTGTGGATTTTGTTCTCTACCCTTTTGATTCATCACATCGCGTGGTTGTTCATTTCCTGTTGCATTAATCATGTCTTGTATCATTCTTTGCTCGCGGGTTTTTTGTCTTTCATTAGTAAAAGAAATTGGCCCGGTGTTTGGCCTTCTATTCAAACTTAATTTCTTTCTTTCTGTGGAGGCTTTGAGTATATTCCATGCTGGGATAAAAGCATCCATGTCGCTTCGCATAGTGTAGTCTCTCTTAACAATTGTTGGTTTTCCGCCCACACCTTGCTTTTTCGCACGCTTTCTTTTTGTCGCTGCTTGCTTTTGACCTGATGACATAGAACCTGATGTTTTAGGTGTTTTACTTGAAACCTTGATTGATGGTCTACATTTAGGATAACCTTTACTAGATTTATTTGCTTTACTTCTACCACATGGTGGGTGCTTACCATCTTTAGTACGCGATACATCTACCCATTTTTCTTTGAACCAACGATTTAGGTTCTTAACTACAAGAGTATCATGGCAAGTACATCGTGTCATACTACTCCTACCATTTTCTTAATACTCTTTTGTTTATCTATCAATGCATAACAAGGACATTTAGGAGCGGATGCCGAACATTGATTACCCTCAATCATACATACACAAGGTGTTTTACTAGTAGCGCCGCAACAACATTTGTCTTTCTTTAGTTTCATTTCTTTTTCTTCCCCTTAAACTTACCACGACAATATTGTACAGCCCACCCGTTTGCATATGCAGATGGGTAAACATCGAACTTTTTCTTAGCGGCTGCTTTTCCAGCAGGGCAGAGTTTTTTCCAAACCGCATCCATACCAACGCAATGGCCGCATTCACAACTCATTTTTTCACCTTAACCCTGCGGAGTGTGCCTTTGTTTTTGAAATGTCTTGCTCTATTTGAGTGTGCACTCTCTAAAGTTAGTTTCCCACCCTGCGTGTGACTGACATCCTTACCACCTTTTCCGTATATGCCTCGCTTCCTACGCTCTGTGTTTAATTGCTCACGGTACTTTACACGCTTTGGGTCTTTTTGATATTGCTTGTCATACTCTAGTTTGTGAGCAAATGCTGCTGGCGACTTGCGCTCTTTGAGTAACTGAAAGGCTATGTTCATTGGTTCACTATTAGTAAATGTAAGTCTCTGCCCACTTGGAAAATCTGTGGAATATTCGGGGTTTTCTTGTATCTCCATACCACTAAACTTACCGTCTTTTACTGTTTTTCCTTCGGGTGTTACATAATTTACTCCTTGCTCCCCCCTTTCTGAGACTCCAAGAGAATCTTGTTTGTATCTTGCTGCTATCTCATTTACTGCATCTCTTGCAGTATCAGGAAGATTAGTGAGCATGAAAGATGGTTCTGCTTCCCACCCTGCTCTACCTGTGGCACTCGTTATATCAAAATCACCATGTTTTTCTTTGAGTTTGGTTAATTCTTGTAACATTGCATCTGAGAGTCTATTCTGTTCATTAACAGGCATAGCATCACTTCCGGGTTTAGCAGCGATGAAAATATTACTGTTTTTTTCTGCTAGTAAACTATTTACAATCTTTGGGTCATAACCCCAAAGAGTAGACTGTTTTGTACTTCCCTTGAGCAACTGAAAGGCTTTTTTCATTGGACTATCTCTATCATCATTCTTAAAATTATATTGGTCACCGTCTTGCAATTCATAGATTTCATCTTTAGTTTTACCATGAAATAAATTATGAAACTCATCTTCGTCCATATCTTCTATCTTTTTTCGTTTAACTGGTTTACCCCAAGGTAAGGGTTTGTCGCTCCATCTACTAATTCGGCCACTTGGCATTCTGTCTGTATTACTAATATTACGACCTAAATTGGGGGTGCCCATTTGTAGTGTTTGGTCTCTATAATGTTGTCGCAATGGTACTTCAACTAAACTTTCACGTGGAATATTTTCATCATGCTCAATAAACGCTTCTGCTAAATCTTCTTTCGCTTCGTCACTATCTCTTCTGTGTACTTTTCCGTATTTATCAAGATTTCCACGTATGTAAACTAACTTTTCGGGGGTATTATGGGTGTATAAATTATTAATATCTCCCATTGTATTATTTGAAACCCAAGTTCCAGCCTTTGCGTTTTTTAATCCAGCGAAAAGTTTTCGCGCGCGGGGATGATACTTACCATCTCTATTCGCACCTGCCATATAATACGGTACATTCGATATAGGGTCTTTGCTCCATCTAGAATTAGGGTCATTCCAAACAGGGTCGTCATCATGGGGTATTTTAGGAATCAGTGGTGGGAGCCTTGGGTCACCTTCTTCATAATTTATATTAGAGCCATCTTGTGGTACAGGTTGTCCCGCAGGGAACTCTTCTGATTGTACACGAACAGCCCTAACGGGTTCCCATCCTTCCCAACCAGTTGTGTAATCTAATTTAGGGTCATGCATGGGCAACTTTGTTTGAAAATTATTTTCAATTGTGTACTCCGGGTGATTTGGAAACAATTGCGCTCTTCTTGCTTGCTCCATCATATCCATATATTCTTTTGTTTCTTTAATAGCCTCTTCATCTTCTAACGATTTTAGAAAAGCCCAAGATTTGTTAAACACCATTCTAAATCCATCCTGATGTCCTCTTTGATTGCTGTGTCTTAGGTTGTGACGTAGGTTGAGGCGGATTGGCTTGCATATTTTTGCGTGCATCTGCGTTTCTAGCCATTAGCATGTCTTGCAAAGTCATAAAATTACCTGAACCGGGGGGATATTCGTGCATATCAATGGGGTCTGCTTTGAGAAATTGCCAAGCCTCATTGAATGCGGTCAACCCAATCACCTATTTGCAAAAACATCTTTTGGAACTCTTGGTCTTGGTCGATTGTGAGCAGAATCTTTAATATCTGAATTAAAGTATTTAGGAAACCCTTCTGAATTGGGAGGTGCGTCACTTCTTCTAGAGCCTCTAAGTCTAGGGTCACCCGGTCTAGGCGCACTACGTGGTTTTCGCATTTCAGGCATACCTTCTGCCATTATTGCAGCACGTTCCGCTTCATTCATTTCCGCTTGACGTGCATCTTCATCACCAAACTCAGGTTTACCATATGGTGGTCCTAAATCTTCCCCATCATATTCAGGAAAACCTTCATCATCGTATCTACTTGGAGGAGGCATACTATCTCTAGTGTAGTTTTGATTTATAAAACGAAAAGGACTACTTCTTGGTGTTCGGCGTGTACTCATAGGAGGATAATCAGAATCGTATTCTTCATTTTTTAGAACGTTCCATGCTTTTTGCATAGGTTTACCCTCACTTGCTCCTCTTTTACCAAGTTCAGTGTTTCTTAACATCCTTTGCATAAATGGCGCATAATCATCCTTAAAATCTCGCACCTCTTTATTAGTTGGGTGTGTTTGTTGGTATGAATAAGATTGTGGTACTTTGGTTCTTCTTTCATTCTCCACATTTCTGTAAGCATCGGTTTGGTCATTGGGGTCGTCTACGCTTCCATATGGCATACTATCGGCATAGTACTCAGGGTGCATGTCTAGCATTGGGGTCTTGTCAAGTCTAGCGTATTCACCACGTTTCCTATTTTCACTCATTGCTCTAAGATTCAAGTTCGGCAAGTGCTGCTCATATTGATTGTAACTACCTGATGTTAATTCGGGATTTTCTTTCATGCGTCTCTGCATCATTGCGTATATCGCAGGGTGTATAGTGCCCGCACCCTCTTGCCTCTCTCCGACATCGACACCTTCACCTTGGTAAGTATTTTCTGCTAGATTGGCTCTTTCATAAGCGGGTCCAAACATTTGATGCTCAGGTAGCGCTTTCAAGGTCTGCCACGATTTTTTCATAGGCATAGAACCGTATTTCTTCATATCCGGTGTAGATGCATCAGTGGGCTTAGTTTTCATTTTTGGACCAATGCTGATAATTACAGCAACGCCTTTTTTCTTTTTCTTGTCTTTCATTCTCCTTGACCTCCTCTAAATGACTCAAACCATTCGGGATGGTTCTGTCTGTAAAAATCGATTATTCTAGCATCTTCTTCGTGGTCATCTATCTTTTCACGTAATTTTGAAGCCTTTTGCTTCTTTTTACGGCTATCAGACCTTTTTTTACCTGTTTGATTCAGTGCCTCTTCCATATAACTAGGCATATCGTGTTGCATAGCAACTTGAGAGGAGGGGGACATTTTTAGCACATTTATTGCTGCATCTATTGGATTCATTTTATTCACCTTCTACGCATTGGCGTGGTAACTACGTGCACCGCTAGTAATGCGATATGTCTAATATGTTACGCTCTATCCTGAGGGCGTGGTGGCTTCCATTCCGCAGGGTCAAGTTGTTGTAAGTTCTTCTTCTTTCCACATTCATTACCTCAAAAAAAATAAGCAGACTGGTGGGAATATGGAAGTCACCGCACCTGTTTTGGTTACTAAAAGTAAGTTAGGAACAGCATTAACAGCAGCCTCTTTACTGGCCGCACCTTTTACGGGAGGCACTTCATTAGCAGCAGGTGCTGCTGCAAGAGGTGCTATGGTTGGCGTTCAAGGCGCAAGGGCTGCTATCGCTGGTAGAAAAGCAAGGCAAGCAGGTAAGGGATTACAGGCAGCACAGAAAACATCACAAACGGCTCAAACGGCTTCAAGTCTACCTTCAAGTTTAGGTGACAGCAAAGTTGCTGTACAAAGAGGGGCTAATCACAAAAGTGGAGCAGCGAAGAAAAGATTTGCAAATGCGCCCGGTACAGATGCAGACTTAACACAATTTGGCGGTACAGGCTTTGAATCTCAATCGGGTAAAAGTAATCCGTTTGAACAAATATCACAAAGAGCAGAAGATGCAGCGACAGAAGTACCAAGTATGGAAACTAATAAACTATCAAGCGGAACAGGCCAAAATACCAGTCAAGCCAGTTTTACACCCGAAGTAATGGATGCTTATGAAACCGAAAATATTGCTCAACAAAACGTCAATGCCGCTCAATCACAAAGCGATAAAATGAACGAAAAATTGCAACAAGCGCAAGATGCTTATAAAGAAAGTATAGATACTAACACACCAATAGGCGCAGCATCAGCAGCAGGTGCATACGGCTTTAATCAAATGGAACAACATAAAAAACAAAATGAAGCCAATCAAAAAGCCGAAATGGAGAGATTAGAAGGATTAGCGGAAGATGCTAGGTCAAAAGCCAGCACCGGAACTGGTGGGAAGGTAGCGGTGACATGATTGCCATGGCTCTAAAAGGCTACATTAAACTGCAATTAGCCCAAATGATACAGCATTTGTTAATCGGTTTAGGACTTGTAGTTGTAGTCACTGTTATACTTTTATCTTAGTATTTACAAACTTGACTAACGGTTCTAAGTCTTTAAGCGTAACACCACAATCGAGATTCTCTTTATCAGCCCAGTGTATTAACTGTTCTGTGGCTAAATTACCCCCTGAACCGGGTACAAAGGGGCAACCACCCATCCCACCGATGCTAGAATCGAACTGTGTAATACCGCAATCGAAGCCAGCAGACAGATTATCGTACATTCTGCCTTCTCTTACACCGTGATGTAGGTGCAATGCGATTTTTGCATCTATTTTTCTGTCAGTTAAACGCATTACTTTGCGTATCATCGATGGATTTGCGCTACCTATGGTGTCAGACAAAACTATTGTGTCGCCTAACGTATTCGCCCATTCCATGGTTTTTAGCATGTCTTTTGGCGGTATTTCGCCCATAATCGGGCATCCAAAGGACGTAGAAAGGTAAACTCTGACGTTTTTGGTCGGTATTCTGTCTAATGCGCCGCTATATTCAGCAAAAATCGTGTTTAGGTTTTTACCTAAGTTATTGACATTGAAGTAGTTCGACGGCGAGAAAAAAATATTATATTTTTCTACACCAACAGACTTTGCCCTTTCAACGCCCACGCGGTTTGGCACTAACATACCCAAGTTGTGCGTAGAGGCTAAATCTTGCACTTTGAGGAATACTACTTCGCTATCAGCCATATTTGGAACTCTGTCAGGATTAACCATTGAGCCAATTTCAATATTTTTGATACCCGTATTTGCAATTTTACGTATCAAAGTCACCTTATCGTGCGTAGATGTGATTGTATCTGCACTCTGCAACCCATCACGCGGTCCTACTTCGTAAATTGAGAAATCGGTCATTATTCTACCACCCTAATCAAATGGGGAGGTATCACACCTCTTGTCTTCATCTGCCCCATGTGACTGTCAAAACCCGATTCTAAGTTTTCCACTTGTGAAGGGCCATATAGTTCTTCATCAAGATAAGGAGAATCTTCGGGTTGTGGGTAGAAAGGCTCTCCCATGAGTTCGGGCATATCCTCATGCGTATCGTCAATCTCAAGAACTGGGCCTCCATCTGCCCAAGTTTGGGCATCCTCAGCATTAGGATACAGGAATGCAAACTTGTCATCCATCGTGCCAACCTCTCGCATGAACCTCTCTTCAATTTCCTCTTCAGGTATACCTGAGCGTTTCATGGCATCTCTTATCTCCTCTTCCGAGTAGTCATGGTAGATTGGAGAGTGGGATGTGGGTCTTATGCCCTCTCTCAGTATGCTCTCCAATTTATCAGGACTTGTACCGTGATACATTGGCATCTTGAGCAGAGCCCACGCTTGGTCGAAGGGCTTCATTGTTGAGCCTCCCGATTCGCCCAAAAACTTCGAGCGTCATCGCTCTGCATAAAATCAGTGTTCTGCACAGAGAGTCCAGTAATTTTCTCAGCGTGGTTGTACATGTCCGTGGCTATACCCCCTCTCCGAAAACTCGGATGCGTATAACTAGCCAAAGGAATCAAGTTACCGTCAGCCACTGAAAACTTCGCATAACCATATTTTATGGGCTTTTGGTCGTATTTATCCAAACCCTGTATGGCCGCAACCTGTAAATTACCATGTTTATCGTATTCATGCTGCAACGAGAACTCTTCGGGGTCTCCGTAGTAAGGGAAGTCCGGCTTAGGCATTTTGAGTAAGGTCCACGCAACCTCAAATGCGCCCACCATGCGCCTCACACAGCGTTACTCTATATCGAACTACCGCTAAATCAGCGTAATGTTAAAACCTTGACTGTTAAACATATGAGACCCGAAGGGTTTTTTTCCAAAAAATATTTTTTTTATTCGAGCGCTGTATGCGACTATAAGAGCGTAATGCTGTTAGCGTAATGCTATCTCTCCGGCTAAGGCAGCGTAATGCTTTGGCGTAATGGGGTACTGCAAGCCTGTTTCAGACATTACGCTTTAGCGTAATGCCCTGTTATTGTGGCGTAATGCTTTGTAGTGGGCGTTACGCGGTTGCGTAACGCTTGTACATGTACCCATGTAGCAAAGCACGTAAGTGGCGGCTTACAAGCACGTCACTGCTCTATGCTTTTCGCCTCACACTTAGCGTGATTATAACGCCAGCCCTTGCACCGCTTTGGATTCCCCACCCGTATGGTTGGTGCATTAGCAGTGCATCTTCTTCATACTAGGGCGTAAGGCTGTTGAGCGTAATGCTTGTGTGCTGCCTGTATTCTCACTCATCTCATCTCTTTCAGTCTAGCGTTTATCAGTCTTGACTATATAAACCGCCATTGATAGCATGAGTGGAGGAAATCCAAGATGCAAAACTATGTGAAAAGCGATGTGCGACCAATGAT
>Ga0181369_1000289_pt1 | contig 14121 bp, 21 predicted proteins | sample LowvirmetaG_8_FD_130088 | JGI IMG/M metagenome (GOLD analysis project Ga0181369, IMG submission 130088) | Marine viral communities from the Subarctic Pacific Ocean - Lowphox_04 viral metaG | ecosystem: Environmental > Aquatic > Marine > Oceanic | place: Subarctic Pacific Ocean | collected... | reverse complement strand
GTAGTAGACGATGATGAATTTTAATAGTGTTCAGAATTCTTTGTTAAATAAAGAAATGATTGTTGAATATAAATCTTTGACCTCAGATAAAGTTCATGAGATCAAATGCACAATACATAAAAAAAATCAAAGAGAGTCAGATAAGATTTTGGTTTGGAATTTAGATGACAATAAGTTTAATGATATTGAAATATCTACAATATTAAACATTCGCTCTGTCTAATTATTGTTTCTTTTCCATATTTCATTATCTTCTAGCATGTATTCGCTTCGGGCTTCTTTTTTTAATCCAGCATAATGCACAAAGTAAGATGTGTCTAAATAATTGTATTTAAAAGTCGAAATCATTTGGTTAAAACAATTTGGCAATGAATACATTTCAATTTTTTCTTTTATTAGTAAATAATTAAAATAAGCTTGTTCTGGGCCATAAACAGAGCATGTTCTTAATTTGTCTTTGATTTTTTCATTTGCATGAAAAAGACTCAAATGCTTTTTGTTTATTACTTGTACTCCAAAATTAAAATATTTGAAGCAATCTTTTTTAAAACCACATGTAGGGATGTTTAATTCGGGGATTGGGAAAAGTTTGCAATTTTTAATTAATTGCTGAATATTTGCGAGTCTGTATTGAACCTCGGCTTTTCTATTTTCTGGGTTATGAAGAGAAAGAAATGAAGATCCTTCATTAAAAGCGCAGAGTTTATCTTTTGATAACTCAAATATGTCAGGACTGTCTTCTCTAATTAATACATCTGTATCTATTATTAGCGCCCTATCAAAATTCTCTTTTTCAAGTTCTTTGATTTTAAAGTATTTTTCTATGCTGTACTTTTGGCCATGTGAAGAATTTTCGGTCAGTCTATTATTTAAATCTATTTTTAAAAATTTTGCGTTGCATTTTTTTGCATATTTTTCAAATCTTTCAAAGGCTATTTTTTCATAATCAAGTTCTTGATTAGCGTGATAAGTTACTAGTATTTTTTTCATTACAAAACTTGATTTAAGTTGGGAAAAACATTATACTTATAATAGTTATTTTGACATATTCTATTGTTTTTTTTGAAAAATAAGGCATGAAAAATTTAAGATTGTTTGGCTTAGATGGATTTGATAACTATGCCAGACAGATAGCGAAATGTTTAGGGGTTCGTTTAACTCCTAGGCAGGAAAAAATATTCTGTGACGGAGAACCGTACATCAAGAGTATTGTTGGCTCTGAAGGGAATGTTAGAGCAAAAGACTGTTATATAATAAATTCTTTATTTTCAGATGAAACACAGTCTGTCAATGATAAGTTTATAAAAATGCTTTATTTTGCTGGCTCTCTTAAGGATGCTGGAGCAGAAAGAATAACTTTGATAGTTCCTTTTTTGGCGTATCAAAGACAAGATAGAAAAACAGAGTCCAGAGCAGGAATATACACTACTTATAGCGCCAAGTTATTAGAGACAATGTGCGTTGATCGTTTGATTACGATGGATGTGCATAATCTTGCAGCGACACAATCTGCAATGTCCATGAGAGTTTTATTTGATAATTTAGAATCTAAGAAATCTTTGGCTGATTTCATTTGTGGGGGTTACGATAAAGATGGATCTCCAATAGAGCATAAATTACCAAATTGTTTGTATAAGGAATATGTTCTTGAAAAAAAGATTCCTGATATAGTAATACTATCGCCAGATAGTGGAGGAGTTAGTAGAGCTAAAAGATTTAGAAATGAACTTGAGTTAAGATTAGATCTTCAAAATACTATACCTGTTGTTCATTTAGATAAAGAAAGAAAATCAACTGGAGAATTAGATTCTACAAAAGGAATTATTAATGCAGACATCAAAGATAAAAAAATAATAATTTATGATGACATAATTGCTTCTGGCGGCACAATAAAACTATGTCAGGAGTCTGTTGAGAAATATGGAGGTGAGGTTTATGCAGTTTGTGCCTCTCATGGCATTTTTACTGAAAAATCTAATTTTAATTTATCTAAATTAGAAAGACTTGTAATTACTGATTCAATCCCGCCAGTGAGATTAGATTTAGATCAGTGGAAGAATAAGTTATTCATATGCAAAACTAGTCCTCTTTTTGCAGAGGCAATAAGAAGAACGCATTATGAAGGCGGTTCAATTAGTGAGCTTTTAGAATAATTATTTTTTTGATTTTTGTTCGCAGAGTAGCAACTCTTGTTGATGTGCTTTTTTCTCTGTTTCAATTTTCTCATCTAACTCAGCTCTAAGAATGACAATTTCTTTATCGGCTTCAACTCCGACTCTTACTTTATTTAAATTGTCTATTTTTACAATTGTCAATTTGATATCTTCCCGTCCCGGAATTTTAACAATAATTGTTTCATCTTTCTTTCTGCTTAAAACTAGCATTTTTTCGCTTCTCCTTTGCTTTTTCCATTTCCTAGTCAATTCTTTCTACCAAATTCAAGGAAAATTATTAAATTTCCCATGTAGATATAGTATTATTATGAATAAAAATTTTCTCCAAAAAAAAATTAATTTAAATTAAATTGCACAAGTGAAGTGTTTTTTTGTCTTTTCGAACTGTTAGTAATTTGCTGCGTATACAATTAGAAGACATAACGTAAGACTAATGGCGAAATTTAATTTGAATGTAAAAAAAAACAAAAAAATTATTTGACGTTTTAAGATTTTTACGTATAGTTGAATGTAAGCGATTGAGATAAGGCCTTAAAGGTTCGTCCCGCTTGACAGTGTTACTACACTTTTGTGTTGAAGACAGGTCAAATGGCTCTTGTTGATCTGTCTGATCGAATTAAGAGTCGAACTTATAAAGGGTTTTTTCATGACCACAATTAAAAGCATCTCCGGTAAGATTGAGAAAATTCAAATTTCTCTTAAAGAACTTAATGCATCATTAAATTCTTTAAATTCAGTCGAACCTCAAAAGATTTCAAAGAAAATTGTTTTGAGGACAAAAAGCACAACTAACAGACCAGTCAAAGCTGGCAACAAAGGCGGGCCAAACAAGTCCCATGAGATTAGATGTTATTTTGAAGAGCATGGCATGGACTCGCGTCCTCGTGATGTTATCAAAAGTTTATCGGCTCGTGGAATTGAGGTTTCTCCTCCTTTAGTTTCTATTACTAAGGGCAATATGCTCAAGGAACTAGGAGAAGCAACTCCTAAGAAGGAAGTTAGGAAAACAGTCAATAAAAGTGGAAGGCCTCTTCCTTCTATTGTGACTGAAATTCTTGCAAATCACGAAGATGGTCTTCGACTTGGCGACTTGAGAGACAAGGTTATAGCCGCTGGTTATAATTATGAAGGAGCAAAAGAAGAAGGCGTAGGAGTGTATAACAACTGTTATCAGATTCTACATAGTTTGAAGTCCGAGAAACATCATAAAGGCTTTGTAGACAATACTCCTGTTGTTCTTCTTGAAGATCATAAGTATCGGATTAATCCTTCTGCAAAACGAAAAACTGCTTAAACTTCTTAATTAGTTAGCTTAAATTTAAAAAACCCATCTTTTCATTTTGAAAAGATGGGTTTTTTTCTATAATAATTATATGAAATTAAGTGAAGCTATACAACGAAGTCAAAATAAAAGACTCATTCAACAAAATAAAACACTCATTCAACCAATAGAGCAAAAAGAAAACAATTTAGAATGTGTTTGTTTGCTTGTGACTGGAAGTGAATTGGATGATGGACTTTTTGATCGTTTTCTAAATGAATTTGAAAAAACTTCTGCATCATCAGACCCAGAAATTTTAGACAATATAAATTTTGTTATATTTCATAAAAATACTAAGGAAATTGAAAAAAAAGATTTATCTTTAATTAGAGATAAATTTAAAAATTTTTCTCTTGTTGAGATGAAAATTCCAAGTGAATATGATTTTTACTTAAGAGAAAATACTATGTCTAAAATTAAAAATATTAATTTGTATAATCTAAAGTATGGACTTAAATCTGGTGCTAATTATTCTTTTTTCAAAGCTATAGATCTTTTTAAAAATTTCAATACAACTCTTTTTTTAGAATGTGATTGTTTTTTTGGAGAAAATTGGCTAGAAAAGATTTATAATTTCACAAAATATTCTGGTGGTTTTTGGATAGCAGGAAGTGTTTATGACAATGAAAAAACAAATTTAAGCAATCAAGTTGCGAATACTCACCTGAACGGCGGAATATCTTTGTATGCTACTTCGAATAGCTATTTTCAAAATTTTATGGAAGAGTCTTTAAGAGATTTTTTTCAATATGTATTGGCAAAGCCTAACATTCCTTATGATTATTTTATCAAGCAACGTATAGATGATTGTTTTGATACGGATATCGAAAATAGATACTATTGGAACTTTGTGAAAAGACAATATATAAAATGTAATTTAATATTCAATTACAGTCCAAAGAGAGATCAACGTTTAGATGTGAATCACTTAAGAAAAAGACATAATTTTTCTATTTTGCATAAAAAATAATTAATATTGATTTTATTGTTTGAATGTTATAGACTCTGGTGATTAGATTGGTTTTATCCTAGAATTGGTCTGCGATATGGTATCAGATGTTATTTTTTTAGACGACAATACTCCTTGCGAGAATAAATTTGACCCAGAAGTTAAACTCAGCAGTATAAAATTTCTTACAAAAAGTTTTACTAAAAAAGGGTTCTCTTATTCTATTAAAAATGGAATTCTTTATAAAGAAAATAAACATTTTGACTTCACTGGCTTGGTAGATTTTGAAGGAGTTTTTCATTTCAATGAAATTAGCTACCGGCTTTTTTATTCTGCTCGATTTTTAGAGGGAAAGCTTAGTGATCGAATAGAGTTGTCAAATTTTTTAATTGTTTTTAATAAAGAATCTTCTATGCAAAATTTCTTTAATTTGTTAATATTGAAAATTAAAAAATGGATGATTTGGAAAAAGTAAAAGAAGAATTTGACAATATTGATTTGGCGAACAATGTGCAAAAAGACATATTGATTGTTGTTCATAATCAATATGATTATGTCAAAAATTGTTTGAAATCAATATTCGAAAATACAAAAAATTTTAATTTGCACATTTGGGATAATGCTTCTAATAAAAAAACAAAAAATTATTTAAATAAAATTTATCAAAAAAAAGAAAATGTTTTTTTATATAGATCCGAAGAAAATCTAGGGTTCATTGTTCCAAATAATAGAATGGCGCAAGGATGCAATTCTGAGTACATTATTCTCTTGAATTCAGATACTCAAGTTCTTAATCACTGGGATAAAGTTTTAATTGGTTTTTTAAAAAAAAATAAAGATGTTTATTTAGTTGGCTATGAAGGTGGAATTCTAAATGCAAAAGGGAAAGGAGTTGATGTTTGTTCTGGGTATTCTGCTGATTACATATGTGGATACTGCATGTGTTTCTCTAAAAAAACGCACGAGGAATTTGGTCTTTTTGATGACAAGAATCTCAGATTTGCTTACTGTGAGGACTCGGATTTTTCATTAAGAATAAAAGATAAAAATAAAAAAATATACGCCTGTTATGCAAAGGATCTTGTTTTTCATTTTGGAGGAAAAACTTCCAATTCGGTTATTGATGAAAAAATGGCAAAAGTTATCGAAGCTAATATGGAACATATGCAGAAAAAATGGGCTACTTATTTAAAAGAAAAAGAATAGGAACGCTATGATGCTAGCATTTTGAAACCGTTCTTTTACTTCCACAGATTTTCAGCTATAATATTTTCTTCTTGTTTGAAAATCTGTGGAGAAAATTAATGTCTAAGTGTAACTTTTGTGATATGCCACCTGAAGATTGCGGGCCTTTAATTGAAGGCGGGTCAGAAGACAATAAAGCATATATCTGTTTTAGTTGTATTGAACAAGGGCGTAAAATGCGTCCTGCAAAGTTCGTTCGAAACAAAGTAAAACGCAAGGATGTTAATTTACCTAATCCTAAAGAAATTGTTAGTAAATTAGATCAATACATTTGTGGTCAAGAAGCGGCAAAAAGAGATTTGGCAGTAAGCGTTTACAATCACTATGTTCGTTTATTTGATTATGATTTAAAAGACACTATAAAAGGTAGTGAACTAGAAGACACTGTAATTGATAAAAATAATGTGTTGATGGTAGGGCCGACAGGCTCAGGAAAAACTCTGTTAGCGTCCACATTAGCATCTATCATTGATGTTCCTTTTGCAATTGGAGATGCTACGACAGTTACCGAAGCTGGATATGTAGGTGAAGACGTTGAGAATTTATTATTAAAACTAATAAGAGCAGCAGATATGGACATTGAGGCTGCTGAACACGGAATACTTTATATTGATGAAATAGACAAAATAGGAAGAACTTCTGGAAACAGATCAATTACGAGAGATGTTTCAGGCGAAGGAGTTCAGCAGTCTCTGCTAAAATTATTGGAAGGAACTGTTGCAAATGTACCTCCAGCAGGAGGAAGAAAACATCCTGAACAAGAGTTCCTACAGGTTGATACTTCTAACATTCTATTTATCTGTGGAGGGACTTTTTCAGGTCTAGGCGATATAGTAAAGAAAAGAATTTGTTCTGAAAAAAATAAAATTGGTTTTGGAAATTCTGTGAGTTCTATTGATGAAAAAGATTATTCAATAGATTATCAAGCTGAAGATTTGTTTGAGTATGGCTTGATACCAGAATTTGTTGGCAGATTACCTAGTCAAACATTTTTAGAAGAATTATCGGAAGAAAAGTTAATTCATGTTTTAACTGAACCTAAAAATTCACTTTTAAAACAATATCAAAAACAGTTCTTATACAGTGGAATAAGTTTAAAGTTCACTAAAAAAGCAGTAGCAGAAATTGCCAAAATTGCACATGAGCAAAAAACAGGAGCTAGGGCTTTAAGGACTATTGTTTCAGGAATTATGAATCCTATTGTTTATGACATCTTTGATATTAAAAGAAAAGAATTAACAATTGATGATAAAATTGTAAGGGGCGAAAAGAAAGTTACAACAAAAGTTAAAGCTGCTTGATTAAATTATATTTTCTGGTAAAGTTTAAGACGATCTTCGATAGCTCAATGGTAGAGCGAGCGGCTGTTAACCGCTAGGTTGTAGGTTCGAGTCCTACTCGAAGAGCTTGAATTTTGCAAAAACGGAGGCTTGTAATGTTACCAAATATATCAGAAAAATCGCTAGATGCTTTGAGAATGGGAGTAAGTGAAGGTCATCACATTTCTCATTTAAGTGAATTAGGCGTTAGTCAAAAAGTCATTAATCTATTGGATTCTGAAGGAGTTTTTAGTTTAGAAAGTCTTTTGAAGAAAACAAAAGACGAACTTCTTTCTATTCCAAATTTTGGAGAAAAACAACTTTCAGTTTTATTTGAAGCTTTGGGTAATTATGAAAATTTAGGAAAATAATCGTAAATATAAATTATGATTATTTCACACAGCAAAAAATTTATTTTTATACATATTTCAATTCTTTTGCTTTAGAGTACGCAGATGATATCGAAGTGTTTAACAGGTTGCCAATCAAACGGAGAGAAATCTGGCGTGTGGAAGTCAATGATAACGTCACACCTAGATTCCGTTAGCAGAAAGTGTGAAAAGACTAACATCAAAACCTTATTGCAACCGTCATCAACCTGACACACTTCATCTTCGGTTGACTTCCTAAATTATCTATGATACTTTAATTTTGTTTTTTAAAAAAAAAGATTAGGTTTACATTTTGCTGAGTAAAAGATATAATCTTTTCGGTGCAAGATCAAAAAGTTCAGAAAGTCAAAAGCACCAATTTGATTTTCACTGAAGGAGCGACTTATGAGATTTGTTTTGCTTTCTGCCTTGGCTGTTTTCTTTCTGATTCCTCAGACAGATGCAGAGGCTCGAAGATGGAGAAGAAGAAGTAGTAATAATAATTATTATTACAATACATCTAGTAACACATCTAGTGTTGACAATGCCACTGCTCAAGGTGTAGCAAATACCATGGCATCACGAAATCGTGTTGCTCATTTTGGAGGACATGCTGGACTTTATGAAGGTTGTGGAAGTGGCTGGAGTCGAGATCAAGCCTATAGAAACTGTTGTTACTCCTCGTCAGGAATGCCTACAGTGGACGTAGGATATGCTCAGTCGTCAGGTGGAATGTGGTATTGTTGCAGAAGGTATAGCAAATACGGAAATTCCATGGTAAATTCTTCAACTGTAGTACACACTCCAGTGGTCATTATTGAAGAATAATTAAATTTTTCAAATAAGCGACCGATGGAATGTGGGTCTTCCATTGGTCGCTTATTTTTTTGGAGTTTGTGTTATGGAAAACATTGATTTTGAAAATTTTTTTAGTGATGACTTTTTTTACTCAAAAAAAGGTCAAGCAGAGATACTTAAAAATAATTTAGATTTAGAAATTCAAAAAAAAATTCTTTCTAGCAATAACGATCTTTATCGTTCTAATTGTGGCATCCTCTTAACAAGAGAACAAGAGTTCAGTTTGTTTAGGAGATATAATTATTTTAAATATAGAGTTTGTGAAATTGAAAAATGGAAAACATCTAATTATAATAAAAAAAGAGAACGAAATAAAAAAATTAAATCTATTTTAGATATTAGAGAAATAATTTTAAAATGTAATACAAGATTGCTGATTAATCCAGCGAGAAAATTTTCTAATTCTCAGGATTTAGACTCTGTTGAATGTTCTGAATACATTTCAAATGGATACATGCATTTATTTAAAGCGATAGAGAAATTTGATTATAATAAAGGATTTAAATTCTCTACTTATTTTTGCAATGTTTTATTTAGAAATTTATCAAGAGACAAGCAAGTTCAAATAAAAAAAACCCACTGTGAGCTTGATGAAAATATTTCAATTGCTGCGGAAAAAGAAACTCATCAAGAGAAGATTGAGAGTTATAATAAAGTGTTCTTGACTAATTTGATTAAACAATTAGAAATAGAAGATAACGCTGATGGATTTAAGAAAAGATCACGATCCGTTGTTTTGAAAAGAACTTATGGAATTTGTGGTGAAAGAAAGCATACTTTGAGAGAAGTGAGTCAAGATTTAGGTGTTTCTCATGAAAGAATAAGGCAAATAAGAATACAAGCGGAAGAGTATATAAAAAGTAACTTTAATGCTTTTGAATCCTATGATCCAATTTTTTAAAAATTAAATATGAATATTAACATTCCACCTTTTTATGCTTACATTCGTAGAGAGCATATGTTTGCTTACGAGAGTAATTTTGGAGAGTTTGAATATTGTTATGTTTTTGGAGCTAGAAGTCCTTCTGGAAGGGCTATATTGTTTCATTGCATGACAGAAGGAGGCGCACAAAGAGCAAATGTTCCTATATCTGCTTTGGTTCATGAAAAAAACCATGAGGATTTAAGTTTAGAAGAGCTACAGCTTTGGGATTCATTTGGTAATAAAATGAATGTTGTAGTTTTTGATTATTTAGAATTTAAAAGGTGTCAAGTTGTACTTAGAAATAAAAGAGCAATTTGGGGAACTTATTTGATGACGTTTGATTGGGAAGACAACCCATATACAGACGCTCCTCAAGACTATAAGAATGCTCATCTTATAAAGTTAGATAACGGTTGCTTTGCTCTCCAGCCTAATAATAGAATACTTTGGAGGGATAGTAATTTTATCACAAATCCATTGGATATTGATAATTTGCCTAAATATAAAGTAGACAAAAAAGAGTTTGTTTGTGAAATTTCAGACAGATGGACAGCAGAAGACACTGATTGCTTTTATTATGATATTTTAGATCATAATGAAGAGGAAGAAGATAAAGATAGTGAAATCGACTCATGATTATGTAGTTGGACTGATAAGACCCACTACTAATTCTATTGTTAAAGATGTAAGAATTCCACGAAAAGTTTTCAAAGGCGTTGATTGTGGTGATTTCCTTACCATGAGTCAGGTAATTGATGAATGGCTTTTAAAAGATGGATTTGAAGGTTTTGTTGTTTGGAGTATGAAAATGGTTCCAAGAAATTAACTTTACTTCCTGTATTTTTAAGATAAAATACATTGGTAAAATATCATTATTTTAAGGAAATTTGCCATGAGCAATTTAATTGATGGCGGATTTCCAATTTACATTCTTGATGACGACTCTATAGAATATTTGCAAGAAGATTGCGATCACTCAAGATTTTGGAGTGAAACGGTCAGTAAAAAAGTTTCTCAAAACACAGGCATACCTTTGAGAATTTTAATTGATATGCCTTATTGCCAAAGAAGAGCTAGAGTTGTTGGAAGTAGGCTTTACTATGGCGAAAAGATGTCTGCTTTTCTTTTTAATAAAATAAAAAATATTTTAAAAATGGATTTGGTCTTGGTTCATGATGAACATGAAGCAAGATGTGAAATTAGCTTGATGCAATTCAATGGAATGAAAAAAGGATTTTGAAATGAAAAAAACAAAGGAACAAAAAAGAAAAACTAAAAATAAAAATAAATTAAAAAGAAAAGCAAATAAAAAGAAAGTTTTAGATGCTTCTTTTTTTAGGGTTATGAATTTTCTTGATGTCAAAAAAGATTTTATGTCTTTGCCTAACCAAGTACGCAGTACTTTTTTAAAAGAACGTCCTTGGCCTAGCTATAAAATTACTTTTCATTCTGGAGAGAGAATTAAACAGTACAAACTTCACAATCAACTTAAAGAAGGTCTTTTGCTGGCGATTCATAAAGCACTTGAAGAAGTGGAGTTGGAAGTTCAAAATAGAAAAATAAAATTCAATGACGTTCCTTTTCTTTTGACAATTTATGGACTTTTTAATTTTTCATCTAAATTGAAAATAAAAAATGAAGATAGTCATGAATTGAAAAAGATAAAATCCGTTTCTTTAAAAGCTGTCGAAAAAATTCGTCCTCTTTTGGAAGATGCTAGAAGGTCTTATTTGGATGAGTTTGTTAATTGTGCAATGCCTATTGCTTTGATGCTTTTTGATTATGAAGGCGGGCATTATCCTGATTTTAAAATCTACACAGATTCAAAGAATCGTGCATTTCCGGCAATATGCATTACTCCTTTGATTTTGAAAAAAGAAAAACTAACCACTAAAGACGGTAGTGATAGGTTTGCGTTTCCTTGTGTTAATTTTGAAACGAATGGATTAAAAGTAAATCCCGTGTTCTTTCCTTCAGGCACTATTGAAAACGAAGACATATCGCATGTATATGTTCAAGAACATGCAATAAGCAGATTAAAAGAAAGACTTGACCTTCCTATTGGGAAAAGACACTTGATGGAATTTTTAGGTAGGTCACTAGCAGATCCTGTTGTTGCGGGAAAAGATGGAGATTCTTTTTTAATTGAATATAAATTAGCTGGGTATAAATTAGGCTATTTGATTGTTTCAAACGAAGGAAAGTACGCTTTAGTTAGAAGTTTCAAATTTATAACAATGACTGGAACTCCTGAGTTTAAGATGATAACGAAAAAACTTCGAGCATCTAAACATGACATGACTCATCTGCAACTTGATCAATTGGATTCGATGTTGTTTTCTGATCTTTTCGAAGATGAGTTTATGAAAGATATCCTTATTGATTGTGATTTGGGTCATCTCAATGAGCTATCAGAATTAATGAAATCTCAAGGTTCTGATTTTGATTTTAGCGAACACACATTGGAAATAGCAGATGATGTCAAAAAGTTACTTGAATTGGATGACTATCAAAAACCTAAATCAACAATGACATAATGAGTTCCGTTGTCGATAATATTATCTTCAAAATCCATTAGGTCAATTCCGTATTTGTCTAGCTCGTTTATAGTTCTGAATAGTTCACTTAATTTTTCATGCTCTTCAGGAGTATTCATGTTATACATGTCTAGAACTTTTGCTTGCTTTTCTGTTGGTTCGTAATCAAGCCAATCTGCCGCTTTGTCGAAATCTCCGGTTAAAGCTAGTTCTAGAAAATGGTCACTTCTGTATTTCATCGAGTTCCCAGTGAGTTTTTCGACTATTATTGCAGAGGAATTTAATTCAGGGACTTTTTTTATTTTTTTCCCCTTTACCCAATCGAAAACCTTAACTATATTCTTACTGTTAAGTCTTTGTGCTTTAACAACGTTGTCTACATCTTCTTCATGAGATGTTATTTTTATTAATTTATTGGAACTTTTGGGGTGTTGGTATAAAGTGGCAAACGAGCCTTCAGCTACCTTTTTCAGTGGCTTGCTGAAACCTAAAATTTTTGATACATTCGATTTTTGGGTCTTTTCTTTTTGTAGAAATGGCGCGTCCCACGGTTGATCAAGTTTATTTTCGTTTAGCCAATCTTTAAATTCCATGTAGGTTATTTATGCAGCATGAAATTAAATACAAATATAAAAAATTAGTAAGTTATTATTTCACTTCTGAATATAGCGACTATTCAATACCTTATTTGATTGACAAGGTTAAAGTTTTAGTGCCTGATGACGATGATGTTTTTGAAACTAGAGTAGAAGATTTGCAGGAATCTGAAATTTTGAAGATACGAATGAAGTGGAGAAAAAAAATAAATAAAATTTGCGAATCTTACAGGAAAGCAAATAAGCCACCATCAGATGCTGCCAGAAAAATATCTAGTGTGTTGAAGTCTTTTACAGGAGTTGATTTCATATAAAGAAAGTGAGAGCTGATATGTCGAAAGATTTAGATTCAATATTTGCAGATTGGTTTGCAAAGAAATCTGAGAAAAAAGTCAATAAAATTGAAAAGAAATGGATCAAGGACAATGAGCCTAACGATCCTGATGAAGATTGCGGTGGCGATCATTGGCATGTCAATGAAATGATGCATTGTGGAGAGGCTTATGACATGACTTGGGACAATGCTAAAGAAGCATTTTTAGCTGGGGCTAATGGAGAAAAATGGGAGATGGATATGAGCAACTCTTTGTTTTGTGATTTAGATGAAGTTATTTTAGATGCTTATGAACAAGGCGATTGGATTCGTATTGAAAAGGAGAATAAATAATGGGTTGGGAAATTAAAAATAATCAATTTTTCTGTAACACAAGCGATACTTTTTTTGGTCCTTACTTAGATGAGTCAATCTGGCCCGATATGGATTGGGGTTGGGATCAACCTAAGACTAGACTTTTCTATGATTGTTTTTGTGACTTTCTTGAAACGAATCCTTTAAAAGGTGTAAAAGAAACTGATCCGAGGGCTTTTTCTAAAAGACAGTTAGAAAAAATAGTTGGTATATGGGAAGATTCTTGGATGCAACTAGAAACTGCAATAGAAACGTTGCCATCTACTGCAAAAGGAATGGGATTGAACCTCCCAGACAATATTAGCTCTTCTGAGGATTTATTTCGATATATTTACGATTCTCATCAAAAAGCCTTAAAGGAAGCAGCTAAAAAGAAAAAGAAAGTTGCTAAAAAGAAAGTTGTTAAAAAGAAAGTTGCTAAAAAGAAAGCTATTATCAAAAAAGCAAAGAAAAAGACTGTTAGGAAAGGCTAGATGATGTATGGTTTTTTGAATTTTGTAAATCGAAAATGGAATCAAATTGTTTTTTGGTTCCATGATTTCAGCGTTAGGCTTGATATTGGATGGATGGTTCGTGCTTCTGTTTGGGCGCACGATAAAATGCATTGGGAGTTGCCAGAGAAATACCAGACTATAAATGGTGTTTCTCTAAGAGAATATAAGTTGGAACGAGAACTTGAGGTTGCAAGGCATCAAATACAATACTATGCCAATTATGCAAATGATCTTCAGTGGCAGCTTATAAATATGATGCCAGAGATAGCAGAAGAAAAAGAAGAAAAAGAATTGATAGAAATGTAGATAGATTTATTTAAAAAATGACAGATAGAGTGAGATTTGTAATGACATCGGCAGAGTGTTCGCACTTGTCGTTATATGAGGATGAACAAAATTTTCTTCAAAATATTTTTTGTTCTTGTTGGTTTTTTGCAGACTTGTGTTCAAATCAAGTTCTTTGAATTTTTTAATTATTTTCTGGTCGTTTTCTTCATGGTTTTTTATAACTAAAAAGTTTTCTAGATCATGGGAAGGATGCTCATATCTTATGTTTTTTTCACATACTATAACTTTGTGGTTCATGTATAGGCTTTCTAGAATCACAATGGGACAAGGATCATATTTACTAGTTAAAAATAAAT
>Ga0181369_1000287_pt1 | contig 14158 bp, 17 predicted proteins | sample LowvirmetaG_8_FD_130088 | JGI IMG/M metagenome (GOLD analysis project Ga0181369, IMG submission 130088) | Marine viral communities from the Subarctic Pacific Ocean - Lowphox_04 viral metaG | ecosystem: Environmental > Aquatic > Marine > Oceanic | place: Subarctic Pacific Ocean | collected... | reverse complement strand
TTATCTTTAAAATAATCTTCTAAATAACATAATGTAGCTGCAAATTCTTTAGGAGATTGCATTAAATAATTTCTTTTTCCTTCATAAAGTTTTAACCCACCATATGATACAGGAGCATTAGCTCTTATAACATCAAAATGGTGTTGAAATCTTATATTTTCTCTATAATCTTTAATTTCTATCATAAAATTGTACTGTTTTAAATTTTTCAACGTATTTAATTCCTTTTTTATAACTTTGAAAATTTGAATGAAATGATTTTAATAAATCTTCTTGAAAATACCATCTATCTTTTTGTGATTTAAATAACATAAGTTGCTTTTGTTTTTCATTAAAAAATTCCGTTATATTAGTAAATGTATTAGGTGACCATGAATCTAAAGTACTTGGTGTTCTATATTCTACTATAGAGATACCTTTTATTCTAGTTAAAGGAAATGCTAATTCATTAACTATTTTATGTTCAAAATGAGAATCTTCTTTTGTAGGTACAAATAAACAATCATATTCTCCTTTATTTGTAAATAAAGTTTCTATAAAATTTACCCAAGCGTCATGACTTAATTCTTTAAGTAATTTAAGTTTTGTAAAATGTAAAGTAATATTTGGTTGATTACCCCATACATTTTGTACTTCTTGTAATCTATTCTGACCTGTAGTATTATCAAAATCACCACCTGAAGATAAACATAATATATCAAAATGGGTATCATAATACTTTAATATAGTACCCATCATACCAAATTCAACATCATCTGGATGGGGAGATAAACATAATACTTTATTTAATCCTAAAAATTTCATTTTAGTTCTTTCTTAACAGATTCTATAACATAATTTAATTGTTTATCTGTAATGTCAACAAATATAGGTAAACATATTTCTCTTTTTAAATTTTGTTCTGATAAAGGTAAATCTCCTTCTTTATAACCATAATTTTCTTTATAATATGGTTGTAAATGAACAGGTGGGTAATATACAGTACCTGTATCTATGTTATATTTTTCTTTTAATATTGTTTGAAATTCTTTGGCTGTGTATTTATTAAGTAAAATAGGATACTTCCAATAACCATGAGTTATATGTCCTGGTACGTCAATTAATTCTATTTCCTTCATATCTTGAAATGCATTTTTATATTTATTTGCTATTTCATTTCTACGTTCAATAAACGAATCTAATCTTTTTAATTGAGATAATCCTAATATAGAGCTAAGTGTAGGCATTCTCCAATTATAACCCATTTCAGTCATTAAGCCATTTTTCTGACCATGATGTCTAACTTGTTTTACATAATCAGCTATTTCTTTACTATTTGTTGTTACCATTCCTCCTTCTCCTGTAGTCATTAATTTTGTAGGAAAAAATGAGAAACTACCTACATCTCCAATAGATCCTGCTTTGTAACCTTTTATACTAGCACCATGAGCGTGTGCAGCATCTTCTAATAAAAATAAGCCTTTTTCTTCACAGAATTTTTTAAGTTCAAACATGTAAGGAGGTACATAACCACAAGAGGCTACTATAATAATACCTGCTGTGTAATTAGTTACTTTATTTTTTATATCTTCAAAATCAGCACATAAATTATTAGGATCCATATCTACCATAACAGGTACACCACCAGCATATACGACTGCATTAGCTGATGCTACAAATGTATTTGTAGGTACTATTACTTCTTTATTTTTTATATTATAATATCTTAAAGGTGCTTCTATAGCTGAAGTGCCTGAATTTACAGCTACAGCATATTTTGTACCTGTGTATTTTGCAAATTCTTCTTCAAATTTTTCTGTACTAAAAGTTAAATTCCCTGTTTCTAAAGCTGTTTGTATGTTTTCTAATATAGGGTTTATATCTTCTTGTGGGATGTAAGGTTTTGTATTTTTTACGTGCATATTAGTTGTTTTTATTATACCATTCTATGTAGCTTGGTAATGATTCTTTTAATGTTTTGAAATTTATATCATATGATACTTTTACTTTATCATTTTTAAAAATACCATAATTATTTGGTGGTAATATAGCTTCAGATGAATTATGTTTTATGTGATATTCTTTTATATCTAATTCATTTTTTATAATGTCAATTAAAGAATTTACAGTTAGAAATTCATCATTACATACATTATAATCTTCTAAATCATGCCAAGGTTTATCTGAAGTTATCATTAAGAGTATTAAATGTACAACATCTTCAGCAAACACTAAACTTATTAAATTTTCTCCATTACCTGCTACATGGATTGTTTCTTTATTTTGTAAGCATTTTATATAATGTCCTAGACGTGGATTATGATTACCTTCACCTACTATGTATGTAGGTCTTAATATTTTATAGTCTTTTAAATTAGAATTAGAAATTAAATTTTCTACTTCTGCTTTTTCAATTCCATAGTTCCCATAAGCTTCCATTCCTAACAATTCATTATTTTCATCTATAGGCCAAACATCTGGGTCTTTATAAGCAGCTCCACTACTAATAAAAATATAAGGTGTTTTAATATTTAAAAAAGGTTCTATTAATTTAAATTGTCCTGAATTATATAAACACATATCCACGACACAGTTAAAATGTGTAAAATCAATTTGTTCTAAATCTTCTAAATTATTTCTATCTCCTTTAATAATAGTACATCCTTTAGGACCTGTTCCTTTTCTATTAAATACTGTAACTTCTTGGTTTAATTTTAATAAAGATTCTGCTAATAATTTACCTACAAATCTGTTTCCTCCTATAATAAGAATAGTCATATTAGTTGTATTTTATATCGTAATGTTTTTTATATATATTATTTACTGTAGTAACAAATTTTGTCTCAGCAAAATATTTTGTGTAATTTTCTTGACCTTGTTTTACACAATGATTATAAAAATCTTTATCATTTTTTAATTTATGAGCTAATTCTTTTCCTTTTTTAAGATCAACATCACCTATAGATAAATCAGGAAAACATAAATTTTGTGTTTCTAATGCTTTTAAACCAATACATGGTATACCTAAATAAGCACAGTTTAAATTAAATGATCCTGCTCCTCCCGTTCCAAATTGAACAGCATATTTAAATTTAGATAATTCATGCATCCAGTTTAACCAAGTAATCCAAGGTAAATGATTAATACCTAAATCTTCTTCTTTAGCAGGTTTTCTACCTGAAGAAAGAGCAAAAATAGGTAAATTAAATTCCCTAGCTACTACATAAGAATCCATACCCCTATATATACTAACTAAATTACCACCTGATATTACTGCTTCTACTTGTACGTCGTTTGCTTTTATAAAATCTGAAATCATTACTGATGGTAATTTTTCACATGGTTTATTTAACAACCCACTATAGTATTCTTTATCTATATTGTTATGTACAAACATAAAGTCAACTTCCATTAAATTATTTAAATACCATATTTGGGCTTCTACTGTATTATCTTGCCATAAATGGTAGTTGCTTTCTTGCATTATAGAAGATACTTTACATATTCTTTTTAACTCTTCTCCAACATTTAAATTTAAAAATGGTCCTTTATTTTTAGGTAATATAGCTATCCCTAAATCATAACTATCTTTATTTACTGTTTTTATTAAAGATAGGGGATAGTGGTCTGCTTCTAAAGCACAAACCCAAGCCATATCTGTTCTCATATTGGCATTACTTCTAGGTACTTTTCCTTGATAACCTCCTTCTGTAAAAAATGCTACTTTCATATTATATTTTTGCTATTAGGTCCTTCATTAAATAATAAATCTAGTATAGACATATAGGGGATAAAATCTCTAAATTGTTGGTTATATGTTGGGTGAACATATTCATTCCAAATTAATTCTATATTATTATTTTTAAATATACTTTCATCTATATATCTTGATGCACCAGGACCTTTACTAGTAACATAACGTGTAGTGTTAATTTTTTTAAGTATATAAATTATTTTATCTAATCCTCTTAAATCATTATTACATAATTCAGATGAATATACAATTTCTGTATCTATATTTAATAATTTAAAAAACCATTTATTCATATCCATATTTAAATCAATTAATTTATCGTATGTGTTTGTATAAAATTTTTCTAAATCAGGATAATATTCATTAAAATATTTAGTTTTACCATAGAAATTTTTAATACTATTTAAATGTTTTTCATTCCACCCATTATATTTAATTTGAATTTCACTAAATTTTCTACGTTCACTTTTACCTATAACAGGTATAGTTAACCATGTTTTACCATTATTAGTTTTTATTTGATTTCTATTATGAAAATCTTTACCCATAGGGTATTGTACATCATCAAAAACAACATAAGTGTCACTTTGTGCTACTTTATTAAAAAAACCTAACCAAGGTAAATAATTGGGTTGATGTATACTAACTGTCATTATATTTTTGACTGATATATTATTCCTAAATAACTTTCTGCTAATTTTTCTTCATTAAATAAGCCTGTTTTTTGTTCAAATTCTACCATTTCTTTCCAATGATAAACTTTAAATAAGGGTCCTGTAGGTACTATTTCAAATAATTGTGTATTAAGTAAATATTCCCCATATATTATAGCTTCTCTCATTTGAACTCCGTGTTGTACTTCTAAAACTGCCATAAAACCTTCTAAATCTATTGATTTTGGTTTAACTCCTTTTATTGTAACATCTTTTGTTTTAACTCTAGTAAGATAATGTTCTTCAAAATGTTTCCAAACTTCACAACTCCATATATAAGGATTAGGACCATAATCATACATTTTTTTATATGGACTTCCAAAAAGATTTCTATAAGAATCTAAAGTTTCTTTATAAGCCCCCTTTGAAAAATTACTATTAAAAAATAGTTTTTTATATTGAGAAATTTCTTTATTTTCATGTATTATAGTATAAGGAATATCACCAAAAGCTAAAAAATCACTTCTATAAAAATCTGTTATAAAATAAGCGTCAGAGTCTAAACATAAATAATTTTTTGTTATATTTAATTTATGTAAACTTGATTTAACTATTTGTTGTGATCTCCATCCATCTAATTCAGGATATTTTAATATAACAATATCTTCATCTAAAATTAGTGTATAATTTTCTTTACCTAAAGTATCTTCAAATAATTGTTTATCTTTTTTAGGACAAGAAATATAAAAAGGGATATTATCCCTATTATATTTTTCAATAGATGATTTTAGTTTTTTAACTCTTTGAACATCTCCCGAATATGATTTACAATATAATATTATATCATGCATTTTTTAATAATTCTAAATCGTTGTCTACCATTTTTTTAACTAATTCACTAAAGTTTGTTTGTGGTACCCATTCCATTTCTAATTCTGCTAATGAGTAATCTCCTCGTAAAACATCTACTTCAGCAGGCCTCATAAATCGTGGGTCTTGTTTAATGTATTTTGACCAATCTTCTATACCAACATGATTAAAAGCTTCAGTTAAAAAATCTCTAATTGAATGTGTTTCACCCGTTGCTATTACGTAATCCTCGGGAGTTTCTTGTTGTAACATCATCCACATTGCTTCTACATAGTCTGGTGCATAACCCCAATCTCTTTTAGAATCTAAATTTCCTAACGTTATGTGATCTGCTAATCCTAATTTAATTCTAGCAACACCATCTGATATTTTCCTTGTAACAAATTCGATTCCTCTTCTTTCTGATTCATGATTAAATAATATACCTGAACAAGCAAACATATCGTATGACTCTCTATAATTTTTAGTAATCCAGTGTCCATATAATTTAGCTACACCATAAGGACTTCTTGGGTAAAAAGGTGTTGTTTCTTTAGCTGGATTTTCAACCATTCTTCCAAACATTTCAGAACTACTTGCTTGGTAAAATTTAATTTTAGGATTAAATTCACGAATAGCTTCTAATATTCTTAGTACACCTAATCCTGTTACATCACTTGTGTGTTCAGGTGTATTCCAACTTTCACCTACAAATGATTGTGCTGCTAAATTATAAACTTCATCTGGGTTGCTTTCTTTAAGACATCTTAATAATGAATTTTGATCTGTCATATCACCATTTAAGATAGTTATTTCGTTTCTAATATGTTTTGTATTAACGTCATTAATACTTGATGAACGACGTTCCATTCCATATACTGTGTATCCTTTAGTTAATAGTAAGTCAGCTAAGTGACTACCATCCATTCCGTTAATTCCTGTTATAAGTGCTGTTTTATTCATGTTTAAAATCTTTGTATTCGTAAAATTTGTTTGGTGCATTGCTCGTTAATGTTTGTATATTTGCATTTGATAATCTTCTAAATTCTTCAAAAGTATTAATTTTTTTACCTAAAGAATAAGGATTATCTTCATTTAACACATAAAGTCTTTTTTTAGGATGTCTACGAGCATGTACCTTTAAAAGATTTTTACACACAAATTGTATGTAATTTTTACCTAATAATTTACTAGACATAATAGATAATCCATGATCATCATTATATATTAAACATGAAGGTATGTTTACCCCAAATTTAACTAAATCAGCTGATAATACAAGACATGATCCATCTATTTTTGGTTCATTAATATAAGTAAAATTAAAATCTTCTATTTCTGAATTTATCTTATTCATATCTTCAATAGACATTCTAGACTTTGCTTGGTTAGGATTTAAATGACTGTCAGGTCCATCTTCAAATACATGATTTATATATTTAGGATGTACTGTTGGGTCCCAACTAGGATCCCACATTTTTCTATCAGCAAAACATACAACATATCTATGTATGTTATTAGTATTAGTATATTCAGATAATGATTCAAGTGCTTGAAGTGCTTCTTTAGGGAAAAAACTATCTGTTTCACCATGCATTATATAATCTACTTTTTTACAGTAATTATAATTTAAATCTCTTCTATAATCTGCATGAAAATAAAAATCATCTTCTGGTGTTACTATATTCCATTTTATATGAGGTATATTTATATCTTTTAATCGTGTTATACCATCCTTAAATAGTTTTATTAATTTTTCTTTTGTTATTTTATCCGTATCAATTTTTTCAATTTTTTCAGATACGTTAAAACATAAATCTAAATATACATTTTCCTTATTATCTATTGTTTCAAGTAAATTAATAAGACCATCAATATATTCTTTATATATTTCTATTTCATAGAACATCACATGACATCCTATAACGTATTTATTTTTTAATTTAGTCATTTAATTTTCCGTATAAGTGTTCGTAAGTTTTTTGCATCCAATAAGTCGCTGCTTTATAATCTTTATTATCAGGAATTGCATTATATTGATATACCCATCCTGTTTTAGTCATTGATAATTCTTCATCTAAAACCCCTTTACGATGCATATCATTCATATTATATTCATAAGGTAATAATGTAATGTCTACATTATTTGTATGTAACATAAAATTTAAAGGTGTTTGTTCTGTACCATTATGGAATGTTTGTTCTATTTGTTGTAATTTTTCTTTATTCTCCCAATAAAAATCAGTCATTGACTTAGCAAAATCTTTATGTGTTTTATTAACAATCCAAAATCCACTATCAAAATATTGATCCCAAGGCATTTTAAAACCGTTAAATAAATGATTAGAATAATTTTCTATACTTCTCATAACCCAATCCCAACTACCATCAATTTGAACCACAGTATACTTGTTATCAGTCATTTCAAAAAAATTAGGACAATCTGGATGTACTATAGTATCTGCATCTACAGATAATATTTGGTCATATTCTATATTATTAGCTTCCATAAGATCAAAAATATAATGTCTCTGAAAACATATAGGCATTTCTGTATTAGGAAAAAGTAAATCATTTAATACAAATAATTCACAATTATGTTTTTCACACCATTTTCTCCAACTAGCTATTGAATATTGGTAAGGTAAACGTCTTTTGCTATGGTATCTATTATCATGATCTCCTTTACCTTCTAGATCAATATCCATCATAAAAACTACATTTTTCATATTATATATTTATTTTTAATACTATTCCATATTTGAGATGATATGTCATCATATTTGTTATTATCTAAATCATCAAATCTCCATAAGTAAGAATATTTAATAAAAAAATTAGTTTTATCTTTTCCATCTTGCCAATTATGAGAATACCAATCATATGGCATCATATGATTTAAATTATATTCTCTTGATATATCCATATTAATATCAACAGAATTAGTTTGGAAATGGTAATTTATTGCTGTTTGGAAAGATGCATTGTCTTTAATATTAATACTCATAAAAGATTTAAAAAGTTCTTTATGATTTTTATTTATAATAAAAGAACCATAATTTACATATTTAAATATATCTACATCTAAATTAGAAGATTGTATTGATTTATATATAGCACCTAAATTGCCCATTTCTCTCCATGCTCCTAATCTATCATCTGTTAGGTCAAATATGTTAGGGCAATCCCATTTTACTATTGAAGAACCGTTTACTAAAAATATTTTATTATATTCTATATTGTTTTCTTCTAGTACATTAAATACATTTGAAAAATTTGACCAAGGATTTTCACCTTCATGAATAAATAATTTATGATTATTTTTATTACACCAATATTCCCAAGAATTTCTTGATGGTTCTGAGATACCTCTATCGTACCTTAATTTTGTTAAAAATACTACGTTTTGTTTCATGAGAAATTCCATTTTAATAATTCCCTCGGGAATGTTTTTATTTCAGTCATTGAATGTGTTAATTCTTGAGTTCTTTCTTTAACTACATGTATTGTATTTTCAAGATTATTAAAACCTTCTTTAGACCATGAGTAAGGATGCATATTCATTTGAAGTTTATTAATTTTAGAAAAATCTACATCTTTAGGATCTCCCCATTTCCATAAATGATTTGAATCTGCTAGATATGTTACATCTCTTTCTTCAGGCTTAATTGTACCCTTACCATTAAAATAATGGAAAAATTTATTCCCATTAGTGTTTATTAAATCCCCTACGGTGAAATATTTTTGTAAATATTCTTGCTTGGGTCTATGATATGAAAATATTTTTATAGGTAAATCATAATACGCACTTAAAACCCTTATATCTTGTAACAGATATCTTTGTAAGCCAAAATCATCAAGACCCGCTGGTGGGTCTTGATGTAAGGCTATCTCGTGTCCTAATGTATGTATTTGTTTTACTAATTCAATATTTTTATCAGATATAGCATTGTATATATTGTTTCTTACTTGAATACAGTATGTAGATTTTATATTTAATTCATTTTCTAATTTAGCTAATTCTAAAGCTCTATCAAGTGAATATTCTACATCATGTCTAATAACACAGTATTTATCTAAGTTATTATCTATAACATCATTAAAATTTACTATAGGTAAATATTCTTGAATTAACGAGATTATTTCCTTGTATTCATCGTACGAAAACCTATTACCCATTATACTTTATATGCATTTCTTCGTAATATTTAATAGTTTCTACTAAACCTTCATGTAATTTCCATTGTAGTTCATAATCTAAATGTTCTTTCATAGGTTTAGGATCTAAATATGCTAAGAAATGTACCTCACCTGGTCTCATATCAATATATTCTACTGGGATTTCTCTACCCCATGCTTTTGCAGTTGCAGCAATAATTTCATTTACAGAATTACTAACTCCACATCCAACATGAATGATTTTTCCACTTAAATCTTTTTCAGAATTCATAGCTCTCATAAATGCTTCTACTACATCATCAACGTATATGTACTCTGATTGTTGTTCTCCATTTCCATAAACTTTAAAGCTTTTACCTGCCATTACATCCATTAAAATAGTTGGAATAATTTTTTGGTAATTATAAGGTGCTTCTTTAGGACCTTCTAACCATCTTTCTCTAGAACCATAAATATTACCTAATTTTAATGCAACAACATCTAAATCATATTCTATAGAGAATAATTGACATAGTTTTTCAACTGCCGCTTTAGTAATTTTATATGGGTTAATCCAAGGAACATCTGGTGTTGTTGGAATTAATACTCTACCTACTCCTGCTTTTTTAGCAGCTTTTAATATTTTAGTAGTACCTACTATATTAACAGTACATACTTTTTCTACATCAAAAGTAGTTATTGTTTCTGCAGTACCTAAAACTGCTGCCATATGAATAACTCTATCTTTTCCTTCCATACATTGAGTAATAAGATCATCGTTTAAAACGTCTCCCTTAATAAATTCAAAATTAGAATTACCGTTATGAACTTTAGATTCGTCGCTTTCCCATAAATCTAAAACTGTAACTTTATGACCATCTTTTAGTAGTCTATCTACTATATGACTTGGAATAAATCCCGCACCACCTGTAACTAATACATTCATTTTTCTTTTTTTTTAATTATTATTTATTGTTATTGATTAGTAATAAAATATTTGGAATAAACCAAATAATTTTAAATTGTTTTCCTTCTTTTTATTTTTTCATATGCGGGATTATTCCCATTAGGATCTACTATTTCTAAATCTACGTTTTTAGATTGTAACCATTTGTAAACTGATTCAGTACTATTAATAGTCCCTATAATTTCTTTTTTTGTTATAGCAGTATCTGTTTCTTTAAAAATTAAATCATTGTTATCATAACAATGAGGCTGAGTTAACGCTTCTTTATCTTTATATCTGTCTATTGAACTTCCAAATAAATCCCATCCAACTGTTATTATTTTAGTACATCCTAAATATAGTGCTAAAGGCATAGCTATTTCATACATTGTACCTGGACCCCATGGGCGAGGTAAATTATTATTCATATCTAATAAATCTATTTGATCTAAATTAAACGCTATTGAGTTTTCTATATTAGGAGCGCCATCATTTAATTTAAAAGTACCTAAAATAAAATCAACTGGAAAATTTTGAGCTATAACATTAGGTTGATTATTATCCCATACAGTCCATCCTACAATAGTATCTGGATTAGGATATTCATATTTTGTTAAATTACAAAAATTAAGTAAATGATAATCAACTGAATTAGGAACATCATTAAATGTTTGTTTTAAAGATATTACTAATTTATCTTCTAATTTATCTAAATCTTTTTGAGGTATTTCTTTAAAAGAAGGACCTGATGCTAATATATAAGCTGTTTCTCCTTTATACTGATCTTTTAAATATTTAACTCTATCATGTGATTCATCATATTGAGAATTAATATGATTTTTTATATTAGGTGTATTTTTATGTATTATTTCTTCTTTTAAATAAAAATTCAGCGAAATCAAAGTCTAGTTTTGTATCTATATCTATAGCTTCAGTATCTGATAATTCATAAAAATTAGGTTTACTACAAATAAAATTTTTAGACTTTAACATTGCTTCTCTATTTACTATAATAACTCCAAATGTAGGGGCAAAATAATCTGGTAAATCTTGTGAATTAGGAGCATAATCTAATTTATAATTTATTGGTTTATTTTTGTACCATAAATATTCTTTTATTTTTTTAATAGACATTAAACTATTACAGTTAACATTATTATATATGTCAATAGCTTCTATAAATGTATCAACAGTAATTAATGGAGCAGTAACTTGAGTTACTAATATATTTTCTGCGTCTGTTACTTTAGCTAAATATTCATGATATTCACTATTTGTACAATCCGAACTAGCATAATATGGTTCTCTTCTATGATATTGTATATCACATTTTTTTGCTAATTCAATAGCATATTCACTATCTGTGTTTATTATTATTTCATTTACAGGTAACTTTTTTATAACATCTATTTTATGTTCTAATAAAGATTTACCTGCAAATTCTCTAAAGTTTTTATTTTTAACTCTTTGAGAACCCTGTCTAACTGGTATAACTGCTGTTATGTTTTTCATGTTATAGGTTATTTATAAATTCTTTAATTCCTTCTTTTATATCATTTTTAGGAGCCCATCCTAAATTTTGAAGTTTATGAGTTTTACTTGTAATATATGTTTGATCTCCCTTATAACCTTCTAATTCTTTAATTCTTAAAGGTTTTTTTAAAGCCTTACTTATTTCTTTAATAATAATTTCTGGGGTTAATTGTTCTGGATTTGAAACATTATATATATTATTATCTGTTTTAGAATTAAATGATAACATTAAAGCTTCTATTACGTCATCAACATGAACTAATTCTCTAACTCTATTTTTATTACCTGTAATTTTAATTGTAGCACTCTTTTTATCATTTAAAGCTTGATTTAAATATATACTTAAAATCCCTTGATGTTCGTTTTCAAGATCTTGACCTGATCCATATGTAGCAAATAATCTAAATATAGTATAAGGAATACCACTATGTTCATATATTAACTTAGTATATAATTCTCCTGTGAACTTACTTACTCCATAAAATGATATAGCTTTAGGTTGATTTTTACCTAATAAATTTTCTGATGATAATTTTTGATTTCCATAAATAGCCATTGAACTAGTATAAATTAATTTTTTTACTTTTAATTTTTGAGCTAATTTAACTACATTTATTGTTCCTAAACAATTCCATTTACCATCTATATATGAATTATTTAAACTAAAATACCCCCCTGGTTGTGCTGCAAGATGAAAAATATAATCTATATTACTTATGCAATTAAAATCAAAATTTTCATCACTTAAATCTGCTACTATATCTGCTGTAGATTTAAGATCAAGTGAAGTAACCTTATGTCCTTCTTTAGTTAGTTTATTTACTAATTTTTTACCTATAAAGCCTTCGCCTCCTGTGACTAATATATTCATTGTGTGTTTCTTAATTTAAGATTGTCTAATCGTTTTTTATCGTCTTTAGAAATTTGTATTAAATTATCATATTTACATGTTAACCATTCTGATTCAAATTCTAACATACTAGAAAGATTTTCTTTAAAATTATCTAAAAACCCATAAGATAACTTTACTTTTACATTTCTTGTTTCAATATAATCTAAAAGATTTACATCATATAATTTTTTAATAAAATTAAAACTATTAATATTTAAATTACCCCCCATTACTTTTTTTAGCCCTTTCTTTTTAGCTAAAGTAAATATTTCTGTAGCCATATCAAAACATTCGTCTGAATCTACACTACTTTTAGTATAACCAAATGATTGAATAAAATCTGTTCTACCTAACACTATTCCATATAAATGACTTGCATCAGATGAATCTAATATAGTTTTTATGTTATAATATGCTTGTTTACTTTCAATATTTACAAATAAATTTTTAAAATCAAATGAATTTTTATAAACTGAGGATATAAATTTATGTAATGCATAAGAGGATTCTATCATAGGTGCTACACAACCTTTACATCCTATATTTTCAGCAAATCTCATATCTGAGATAGCTTCAGCTCCTCCAATTTTTATATTTAAAGGTGTTTGTTGTTGATGTGTTAAACATGCTATCTTAGTAGCTTGATCAAAAGTTAATCCCTCATCTTCTAATGAAATTTTAATTTCATAATCTAAATTTTCTAAATGTTTAAACATTTTATAGATGTTTTAATGTATTATCCCAATTATTAAACGATATTGCTTTATCATCTATATAATATAAAGCATTTATTTTATCATAAGTTACATCTTTAATACAAGATTTTAAATCATGTTTTTCTAACCATTCCCATATTAATTCAGGTCCTGTTTTACCATTAATTAAGGGTCTTTTAGGGTTTGCTTTACAAGTAAAAATAACGATATTATATTTTTTAGATAATTTTTTTATAGCTTCTATAGCACCAGGAATAGGATTACCATATACTGTTCCATCATGAAATCCTAAATTATGGTCATGAATAACACCATCAAAATCAATAGCTAGTGTATCTGTTTCATTTTTTACTACTTTTTCTATAAAATTATCTATTTCTTTCATTACAATGTGTTGTAAAAATTATTTTGATATTCTTGTTTTCCTATAGTTTTAGGATGATACAATGCCCATTCTTCTTCCATTGGTAATGCCCCTTGTGTAGATATCCCAATTATTTGCTCATGAACTTTATTTTGCCATTTAATTTTAGGTCCATTTTGTATAATTCTTGTTTGATAATCAGGCCAATTAACCCAACCTTTTTCATTTACATTCCAACGCCATTTATTAACATGTTCTTGTGTTAAACCTTCTACAGTATTAACTCTAGGAACTAAAAATAATTCTGTTGTTGG
>Ga0181369_1000286_pt1 | contig 14197 bp, 12 predicted proteins | sample LowvirmetaG_8_FD_130088 | JGI IMG/M metagenome (GOLD analysis project Ga0181369, IMG submission 130088) | Marine viral communities from the Subarctic Pacific Ocean - Lowphox_04 viral metaG | ecosystem: Environmental > Aquatic > Marine > Oceanic | place: Subarctic Pacific Ocean | collected... | reverse complement strand
TTCAATTGCTAAAGAACCTGCTTGATCAGCAGTTAATCCTAATTCTAATTTTAAATTTGCAGCTCCTTGAATATTTTCTGCACTAAAAGCATTTTGAGCATTTAATCCTATTTCTTCTGTAAGATCAGCTATAGTTTCCAACCTATCTATAGCAGTTGCAGCTCCTTCAAAACTAGCAGCTGCATTAGCTCTAGAAAAATTAGTACCTAATTGACCTGTTAATCTTGAAACACTAACTTGAGCTTTATTAATTTTTAAAAATGCATCTAATATTCCTGTAGCAATAGTAAAAGGATCAAATAGTGCTTGTCCAAAACCTTTAGAAAGAACTGAAAATCCTTTGAGCATGATTTCAGTTTTAGAAAAACTAGCTTCACCTCTTTCGGTCTGTTCAGCCATATCTCGCATAGCCTCGGCTGATTCAGTCATAGCTTTTTGGAAAATACCGCTACGCATACCTAATCTTTCCATTAACGCACCGGTACCTTTTACTAAAGCACCTGTAACCCCCATTCTATCGGTTATGTCATCCTGTATATCTGATTCTGCTTGTCTTTGTGCTATAAGCTTAGCAGTAGTCTTACTCATCGACATAGCTAAAGCTAAACGTTGTGTACTAGATTTAGCATCTTCAAGGCTAAATTTTAGTATGTCCTCTTGAATTCCTAACTGATCTTTTAACTCTTCTGCTCTTTTACCTGTCGCCTCAAGAATTTCTTTTTGGATTTCATTTATCTTATCGTTAGTATCTGAAATCTTTTCTGCAAAAGCAATTTCTTCGGGTCTAGATGTGCTTTTAAGATCATTAATCTCTCTTTCTATATTAAGAGCAATTCTCCTATCTTTATTAATCTGTCTTTGAATATTTCCAGAATTACCTATTTCAACAGTATTTTGAGCTGCTGAACTTTGTAATTGTCTAGCTAAATTAAGAGTTGATCTTTCGGTCTCATTTAAACGCGATCGGATCCCTAACTGATCTTTTAATTCTTCAGTTAACGATCTAGCTTCATTAGTAATTTCAGCAGCAAGTTTGGCATTATCTTTTGCAAACTTATTAAAAGCTGCCTGATTTTTTGGATCAAAATTACTAGGATCTGGTGGTAAGTTGTTATCGCCGTTCGCCATTTATAAAATGAGTTTATTATAAATAGTTAAGGCTCGCTTTATTTGCGAGCCCTTGTACTATAAGAAGGTTTTTTAATTTTACCGCCCTTCATCGTTTTAGCTTTTTTATTAACCTTATCATATTCAGCTTTTTCTTTTTCGTAATGCTCTTGCATTTTTTGGAAAGTAAAATTTCTAAGCCAAATAGGCATGTTGTATACAGTATCGTAATCGTATCCACCTTTGCCGTGAAAAACTATTTCGTGTATTTGAGTAAATATACTAACTCTATACTGCGGCGTCAGGCCAAAGAAAGTTAACCCCAATCGGGATATCTACCCCTCCTTCCGGACCTCCCTCTGGATAAAACTTCATATCTACATCAGGTTGAAAGTCTCTAAGGTAGTTTCTAAAAGCTCTAGAATCTCTAGCTAGAAATTCATTATCCACAAAGGCTCTAACATTTTTTCTATCATTATCTCCATCCACACCTAAAATCATATGTTTTAAACGGGTAGATAATTCTGCTGAAGATTCTTTGTTAATTTTTTTAAGTCCTTTTACTTCTTGGTCTATTTTTGCTTCATCACCGTGAGATAATAATTTAAAAGAAATAACTCTCTTACCTGCTGGTAAAGTAAAATTAAAAGAATTAGAAGTTGCTTTTTTAACTTCTTCGCTTAACGGTTTATTATTTAGTAAAGATAAATCTATAGCTTGTTTCTCACCTCCGTAATCAAATTCATAATCTTTACCGTAACCTAAAATTCTTGCTGCTATTAACAATGCGTTTTTGTCACCAATAAGTATCTCATTGTAATCTATAGTTTTATCAACTATCAATGCCTTTAAAAGCTTATCAATAACTATACCTTTTTCTATATAGTTTTGATTTGTAAGAATATCTTCTTCTTTAGCAGTCATATATTTCATTTCTATGACGCCTTTTGCAAGAGGGGATTCTTTTGCATAAAGTTTACCTTCTGATGGTAAGTCTACTAACTCAGTAGGAAATTTTTGTGTCTGTTCCATAAATTTTATTAATTAAAACTAGTTCTATATATAAATATACGAAGAATTATTTCTTAAAACAACAAAAGCCCGGAAAAACCGAGCTTTATATTATATTTTGGCTGTATTAGTAGTTTAATACGCAGTAATCCATTGCTACTGTCATAGAAAGCTCTACTGCATCAGGAGCTGACCAATCAAAGTCTCCTTGAGACATAGTTTTGATAAACGCTCCTTTGATAATCCATTCGGAAACTACATCTCCTACTGGACCTAGTACATTAAGGGTTAAATCTTTTTTATAAAAATCAGAGTAACCTGCTCGTCCTGTTACAGATTCGTAAGATAGTCTTGCCCACTCCATTACTGCTTGAGCACCTGAAGGTGTAATTGGGTCATATAAGGTCATATCCATATCATTCCATACTCTCTTTCCTCTAATCTTACGGTAAGAATTGATATGATCTAATACTACCTCTCCATCTTCAAATCCTGGAGCTGATACTGTTTTTACCATGAAAGAAGGAATGTTATCCATGTACATGATAAATCTATTCTGTACCTTCGGTTCGAAGGCTCTAAACATAATTTCGTTTGGATCTAATACTGCCATTTTATTTTATATTCTTTATTATAAATATCTTATTTTTAAATTATCCTGCAAATGTTGCTCCTGTTGGCTCAATTGTAAAGTCTAGTACTATAAATTCAGCAGTTTTAGCTGGTTGAATAAATATTTGACCTATTAACTGATTTCTATCAACTACATCGGCTGTGTTATTTGAATCATCCATTACTACTCTGAATGCAAATAAACCTTGTCTCTGAACTACTGATTCTAAGAATGGATTAACATTAGCTAAGAATCTGTTTCTTGTAGTAATAGTATTTTGTTCGAATACTAAAGTTCTTGCTTGATCTCCAATGAATTTTTTCAATTCTATCAATAATCTTCTAACATTTACTCTATCTAATGCAGATGCTTTAGTTTGTAAAGTTTTCTGACCAAATACTGATACTCCTTGACCTGGGAAGGAAGCAATTGGATTAACCTTATTTGAATAAAGTGAATCTCTTTGAGTTCTAGTTAATTTTCTTTCTGCTTGTATTACTCCTGTAATTCCACCTCTAACTAAACCTGCAGGTGCAAACCATGGTGCTGCACTATTATCTGTAAATGCATATACTCCCGGTATTACTACTGATGCAGGTATAAATTCATTACGTCCTGTAGCTGATTGAGTCTGTACCCATGGCCAATAAGCCGCTGCGTAAGAACTATTAAGTAATTTAGCTTGTGTATTAGCTGTAGATACATTTGAACCGTGAGGTACTAAATCTACAACTGCGATACAATCTCCTCTAGTCTCAGCTAATGAAATTATACTATCTAATTGAGCACTGTGACCTGTTAAGGAATAAACTAATCCTGGAGCAGAAATTATATTAAACTGATAGTCGTCAGTATTTTCTAATACTGAAATTATGTTTGTATAGTCTCCAACTTCTAATCCTTGAGTATTAGCTGCTGCAATATTTTTAAAGTGTAGGTTACTTTCAGTATCCCCTCCTAAGCCTCTAACTATATTACCTGTTGCTCCGTGGAATGAACCAGATTGAGCAATTGGAAGTGAAGCTGAATATGAAACATTTTGTGAATCTACCCCTACTGTTAACCCATCAGTTCCTAAATAGTTAAGAGTTTGAAGATTAACTTGAGATACTCTAACAAAATTAGATTTATTAACATACTCTCCTATAGTTTTGACGTAGTTTTCACCTGAGTCAAGCTCTTGATATTGAGTACCGATGGCTTTCTCTATATAGGAATCAGCATTAGGGTCTAAAGAAACATTATTAAACGTTTCTAATACTACTTTATTTTTAGTATTGTCGTCTCCTCTTCTTATACTTACTGTGAAAGTACCTAACTCACTATTAACGTTAGAAATTTGATATCTTAAATTATCAGCTGAACCTGATACTAATGATCCGTCAGAGTTATGTACTCCTGCATCAGCTGCATTTATTGAATTATTATAAATTACACCTGTACCTAAAGTCTCTAATAAGAAAGAATCACTAGTAGCTGTTGTAGTATCGGTACCTCCTGCTAAAGTAAACATATTTCCTGATACTGGGTCTCCTCCTGCGGCTGATCCACTACTAATAGTAAGTGAGTTACCAGGAGTTCCAGCTGTTGATGCATCTATTTTTAAAGTTGTTGCTGCTGCTCCTAAATCTACATCGAAAGGTACTACTGCTGAAACTGCTCCAGAATTTACTACTGCTCCAAAATTATCTATAAATGTTGCAACAGAAGTTCCTACATCGAAGAAGAAGTTAAAGTTTTCAGTATCTTGATCTGGTAAAATTGCTCCATTAGTAATACCCGTAAAATTATAAGTAATACTAGTAGAGGCATCTACTACTTGGAATTCTTGTCCTGCTACTGGTGCTACAGTAAGTGCTTTGTTACCTGTTGCTGTAGCATCACCAGTTGCTACTGTAGTATTCGCAATAGTGGAAGAAGTAGCTCTAGTAAAAGAACCTGATACGACTCTAGATACTAAGACTGAGTTACCACCTTGTTGAAAATAATTTTTTACTGCTATTGAAGTTAAAAATTCAAAAGAGCTAGATCCTGAGGCAAAAGTAGTACCAAATTTTCTTACGTAATCGTTAAACGATGTAACTATGGTAGGAACTTCTACTGGTCCTTTTACCGTAGGTCCTATGATTGCTGCTCCTGCTGCTACAGGGGCTGGTTGAATAAATGAAATATCATTTTCTCTTGTGAATACACCTGGAGAGATAATTGTTTCTGCCATGTTTGATGAAGTTTATTAAAATGTCTTTTATAAATATCTGCTAATTTTGTAAACCATTCCTGCATACTACAGGTAGTTATCTGTATATAAATAGGGAGGGAAGGTGCAAAACCTTCCCCCTTAGTAGATATAAAACTATTTTAATTTATTCAACCGTTGGTACAACCTCTTTTTCAGTTTCTTGTTGCTCTGGGATAAATTCTTCTCTTGCTAAATCTATAGAACCTCTACCGTATTTGTCTTCTAACTCTTTAATTAATTTATTTTCTAAATCTTTAGTTTCATTTAAGTAGTTTTCTACATTTACTCTCCGATCTTTTAAATCAATTTCAGCTAATGATAATTGCCCTAATTCAGTTTTTACTGCTTGCATCCTATTTTGAATGTCTTTGATTTGCTCTAATTCTTTTTTTGATAACTTTTTGTTTGCCATTTTTATAATATTAATTAATTAATTTATGTATACATCTATAAATATAGTACTTTAAATTTAAATAAGCAACTATATTTTATAAGTTTCTAGATTATTTGAATTTCTTTCAATGTTAATAGCATTACATGAAGGATATGGATTAGAATTAGCATAATCATTAATTATAGTTCTTTTACAGTGATTTAAACCCATAATTAATTTATCATAAGGTATTTCTTTTTCAAATAATTCAATTATCGTTTTTTGCATATCTTCTTGAGGTCTGCTGGTAGTTAGTACTACTTGTGTTTTACCTTCGTTGTATAATTTTCTTAACCATTTAATATTTTTAAGAAGTGGCTTTCCATTACCAATATAAGGAGGAAATTTATATGAAGTGTTTTTAACTAATGTACCGTCTATATCTACAAATAGGGTATTATATTGTGCTTTATAGTTATTCCAATCTTCTAAGGTGCCCCAATCTTTGTAATTGTTGCAAACTTGACCGTAAAAAATCTGCTCTTTCAGCATCATATCATAAATTATATTACTTATATAACATTCACCTTTCATATCTTTTATAGATTCAAAACTTTGTATAAAATCGGCTGCTGAATTAAACGAATATCCTCCTATGGAAAAAGTAGGGCTTATTATTGTTTTTTCTACTATATTAGTTATTACATTATTTTCATCAAGCTGTATATAACTCTTATTACTTGGATTAATATTAGTAGTTTTATGAAGATTATAATATGAAACTTTATTTTTAGTATCTTTAAAAGTACAACCAAAAAAATTGTCTGAATCTTTTACTGTGATAAATCCTTTTATATCTTTTTTTACTAATGCTTTATATATAGTTTCAGATTGAGAAGTTGTTTGATTTTTTAAATATATTATCTCCGTTTTATTTTGTAGATTTAAATGATTCAGCTCTTGTTTAAATCCTTTTTCAAAACTATATTTATCTTGATGCTCTTTTAACGCAATAAAATAAATTTTATCAAAAAAATCTAAATTAAATCCTCTAATACTTTCTATAGCCATAAAATAACCACTCTTAGGATGAGTTAACATCCATTTAGGTCTTGTATTAGGGAATCTTGTAGATTTACCTGCTATAGGAACTAGTAAACTCTTCATAATGCTTTGAACTAATTATATTATTATTTAAAACTACTTTTTGCTTATCGGTTTTTATATAAGGTTCTATTCTCAACCAATTTAAGATAGTAATAAAATTTGTAAATTCCAAATTATAATACTGTTTAAATCTTAAATATACCTTATCCCACAGGTAATTGAAGCTTTGCCTTATCCTTAAATTACTTTCATTAATATCTAAAATCCATTCATAGTAAATATCTTGTTTTAATTTTACCATATCTACTAACACCGTTTCTACATAAGAATCTAAAAAATCTATACAAGATATATTACCTTTAAAAAATATCATATTTGCAACAGTAAAATCCCCATGACAGGATGATTTTGGAATATTATTGAATTGTAAAGAATTAATTTTATGCACAATGTAGTTTATATAGTTACTATACGAAGACTGTTTTTTTACTTTATTAAATTTATCTATTAATAAAGATTTAATATCGTTGTTTGAATAGCTTTCTGATAATGAAAGGACTTTTTCAAAGTAATCTATACATATATTAGCTATATTATCTAAATCTTGTTTGTTACATTTACTAAAAAACTCATTATAACTTTCTCCAGGAATATATTCCATATCAAAATATTCATCAGTAAAATGTGTTATATTAGGTGTAGAGAGTTTACTAAAATTATTCTTAGTAAATGCTAACTGTTTTTCAATTTGAAGTTTGAATCTATCCTTAAAATGCTTACCAGGAGAATATTTTCTTATAATACCTTTGTCTAAAATTTTCAATCTAGATCCTGAAAGTCCTATATTAATATCCGTCTTCATGCCATCTTTCATGAAACTGAGTGTATTGATTACTGTAGGGATATTTAGCCCAGTTATATTTATCCCATTCTAGATTTATACCTTCTTTAGGAAAAGATTTAAATACTTTTTTAGTCAGTTTATTACTTAATTCTAATGCTTCTTTGTAATTAGCAGAATCATCATAAAGGTATAACTCAGGTTTAAGTAACCATTTTTTTATTCTTTCGTCAAAATTAGAGCAATAATGACTACCTATATACGATTCAGTTCTAATATAACAATCATAATATTTCCAATAATCTTCTCTTTTCATTTTTACCCTTTCTTCGATACTGCTATGCTCTAATGGTATGTTAAATAATTCTATTAGATCTTCTCTATTGCCCCAAAAGACATGATCTCTAGGGTGAAAAGGAAAAGCATAGAAATTGCCTGCAACTAATATTCTATTTTTAGGAAATGAACTATCATTTTCATAACTAATTTTCTTTTCTTTATTTTCGTTAAAAAAATTATACATTTTTTGCATACTTTCGTTATCGTATCTTTGATCATTACGCATTTTAACTACAAAAGTACTAGTTGAACTCTTTACTCCGTTTAAGGAAGAAACTAATTGTAAATTTCTATTACCTGTGCCGTTGGAAGAAGGGTAATTATTCTTAATAAATTTTATACTGTCAAAATTATCTGTAGGAATATTATCGTCAACCCAACAAGAAATTATTATATTATCTACAAATGGTAATTTTAAGTATTGTTTAGCAGTCTCTAAACTATATTCTGAATATTTACCTTGAAGTATTATATCTATTTTTTCATTATTATCATAATTTAATAAATTAAATTTAGTTATATTTTCTTTTGCTAGTTTTTTGAATTTAGGGGAAATATTAGGATGATTATAAGTTTCCAACCAAAGTTTTTTACTATATTCTCTTTGCCCTACATACCAACTACTAAATGCTTTTTGTAAAAGAAGGGCAAAGTCTCCTGGGTATTCAACTTCAGTTCTTAAATCAGGTAAATTAAAATCGCATAATTCTAATCCTACACTTGCATAGTAGAAACACTCTTTCCACTCTTCCTTTTTTTCGTGTAAAATAGATAATAAGTAATAAGCTTCAGGCCTTTTAGGGGAGTATGTAATAGCTGTTAAAAGTTGTTGTTGCTCATACCAAGGTCTTCTTTCGGTTCTGTGTAACATTAACCATGTCTTTAAAAGACATTCGTAAACTAAATCCTTATCTTCTGAGATTTCAGCGCATCTTAAATAATATGATAATGCAGCTGCATTTTGTCCTATTTTTTCATATTCGTATGCTAACCAGTAATTGTTATCGGGGTTACTAGGATCACTAACATACTTATCAATAAAGGGCTGTAATTTACTTTCTACCATCTTTTATATAAACGTTTAATTGTGCTCTAGTTTTTTCACCCCAGCTAAAATTCTTTAACCATTCATCATCGTTCATATGAATAGAAACATCAGTTCCTTCTCTATTTTCGACAATGTAATTATCTTTATTTAGTAAGTACAGATCTCTAAAGATATAAAAACTATCTAATGCTGCAGGTACTCCCCAAAGGTGAAATTCGGCTGCTATATGTTTAACATTATTACTAATCCAATCTTTATTTTCTTTGTTAAAAATAAAATATTCTCCTCCTTCAGAATCACATTTTAAAAAATCTATTTTATCTATATTATATTTTCTAATAATATCTTTAAATTTAATATTATCATACGTAGAGCCTGAGTTGTCGTATATATTAATTTCGTCGTTATAGTTAAATTTATTATTTTTAGAATTATTATCAGCTAACCTATAATTTATAATTTCTTTATTACTAAAATTACTAAGATTTTTTTCTAAAGTAGGTAGCAGTAATTTAGAAGGTTCTATACTATAAACTTTTTTAGGATTTTGTTTTAATGCTTTATATGAAAAAGCTCCTACGTTTGCACCAACATCTAAAACAGTATCGTTCTCTTTAACTTTAAAATGCTTTTGGTAGATACCGTCTTCAAATATTTCTTTATTAATTATTTTAGAAAGATAAGGTTCGTTTGAATCCCAACTAAAATCTGGGTATTTGCATTTAAAGTCTAAATCTTTTTGTAAATCTTCGTATTCTAATTTTTCTAATATTTTCTCAGGCATTTTTAAAACATATGCTGCATTATCTTGATATCCATAAGTTATTAAAAAATTATTTTCTTTTATTGCTAAACCACAGCTAAATTCAATTTGAGTATCCATAAACTTAAACGGTTTGGATAATTTAGCTAAATTCCAATTTTTATCCCAAAAAATGAACCTATGGTAGTATTTAGCATCTTTAGTATTGCCTTCATTTATCCAGTAGTTGCATTCATGAGTAATAGTTAGATAATAGTCTTTGTATTTTACTACTTGAGAACCTCCTCTTAAACCTCTTTCTGTATAATATTCATAACTCTTGTTAATAACTGTTTCGCAAGTAATAGTTGTTAAAATTCCTTCTTTTACTTTGACTCTAGATTTATTATTAGGATCTACTTTAACTATTTGTAAAGGATTAGCCCATCTGATATAATGATAAGGCATATCTAGTATAGGCATCCAGTTCTTTTCTAAGTAAGTATGAGGTTCTACTTCTATTCTTAATCTCGAAACTTCTTTATATTTACCATCTTCAAACCTTATTTCACATAATTCCATCCTACCTTCACCATCATCTTTTACATCTCTTCTAACTCCACTAACAAATAACTTATCCTCCCATCTAAAAATACGGGAATCTTCTAAACCTATAAATTCCCATATAGGTTTAATATCATACTCAGAAGTATCGATTTTCTTGTATTCTTTAATATATAAAGTATCTGGGTCTAATTTGCAAAGGTAGTTCCCGGTTTTAAGGCAAATATCGTCTTCAGGATTAAGGTATGCTAAACAACCCCATCCGCTATAAAACTTCTGTTCAAACTCACTATGATATAGAGAATAGTGTACATGTCTTAAGTTTAATAAAATATCACCATTATCATCTATAAAGATAGAAGAATTACAGAGACCCGTACCATCAATGAGATTACCAGGGATAATGGAAGGAGATATACTACCGCCATTATCTAAGCATAACTTAGCTAAATTTTTAATCATCTTATCTATAGTGAGAACCTCCTAACCATAAAACAAATGAACGTCTTGTCCCTTTAGTAATAGGAGTAACTCTATGTAGCATATATGAAGGAAACATAAATACTGAACCTGCTCCTTTATGTGCTTTTGTAGCATGCTCTTCTGAACCTGCTGTCCATAGTTCTAAATCTCCTCCTTCGTATTCAGAAGGATCAGATAATTGAACTGTAATTGAAATTTTTCTTACTGACATATTACCTGGTCCTATGTCTTGATGCCAAGTATAATGCCCTCCTTCTTCAGCATGGTATTCAGTATATTGTATTTTCTCAGATAATGAAGTTAAATCGAATTTCCATAGACAGTCGTTTGCCTCTTTAGACATATCATGAAGTTTTTCATATAACCACCACCAGTTTTCATCTTGAGGTATCCATCTAACCTTTGAAGAACGTATATCATCTTTACCACCTCCTACAGTTGTAGCTTTTTTTTCCTCTAATGACTCAATACCTTTAGCAATTTTGTCTAATTCTTTTTGATTAAAACCTTCTTTAAAAAAATAATAATTAGTAGGGTCTGTTGCTTCCCTATCGAAATTGTAACTTATAAACATGTTTGAACTTTTAAATTAATATATAATATAAGAAAACTAATTGAAGTTTCCAACTTTTTTTTATTTTTTTACGATACTCCAGATACTTTCCCAATATTAGCAGTTGCTACACCGATTACTGTAGCTATATTAGCTGATGCAACGCCTGCTACGTTATTACTATAACCGGCAGCACTATAGGTAAGTTCTATTTTTATTGGATTGACCGGGTCTAAGAATTCTACTGCGCCGGTTTCGTTTTTGCCTAATGAAGGACTATCGCCGTCATAATCGTAATCTGATTCTATAAGAACACAGTTTAAGTACCCATTAGCATTCATATCAGATATTGCTTGAGCATTTAGCGCATAATCGTTATACCCACCACTCCAGGTTAATGCTGTTGAAGAATAAGCTGTTGAATAATCAAGGTTTGAAAAATCAGATGTACTTACAGTTGTAGTAGATCCATTACCCCCCCATGCTGATCCTTTAACTATAATACTGTCTGCTGAAGTAGAAGAAGACCAGTTATATATCTTTAATGTAGCTGCTGTTATAGTTCCTCCGCTAGTTTCTGTATCTAGATCGTCAAAAAATAGAAAAACTCTTATAGCTTTTCCTAAAACACTTCCACCTCTACCCGAAGTAAGCGATGCGGCAAAACCTGGATTCACTGAAGAGTTACTAGTTTTTGTGTCTGCAAATGTACCTGTAGATGCGTTTCTTACCTGACTTAACCAGTTTATAAGTGGTGATGTAATTTGATTACCTACTTGACCCTGCAATGTTGCATCTACTGTTACTGTTGGCATATTTTAAAACTGTTTTTTAGGTAGAAAATACTTACTTGAATTAAAATAAGAATTTTCAGAAGAGGTTATATTAAATTCTTGATATTGTATATTATCAAATTGAAAGATACTCTCACTTGTCGGAAGAGTATTCCAAAACGTTACTTTAGCTCCTGATTTTACAAGCTGTGTTAAGGAAGATGAAAAGTATGGTGAATGCTCATCACCGTATGTATCATAAAATACTCCATCATAAGTTGATAGTATATCTAGATTATCATACCAGCTACCTGTCACTATACTTACATTAGGTTTATCTGCAGCCCAAGATTGAGCTTTTGCTATAATTTGAGGATGACTTTCTACTATAGTATGAGATGATATAGAATGAGATTGAATATATCCTGCCGATATACCCATACCAAATCCTATCTCTAGAATATCTCCTCCATTTTCAGTAACGTATGCAGCTGAACCTGACATAAGGTCATGTTCCCAGTCCATCATTACTTCTTGTTCTATGCCATTTTGTAGATAGTAAATTCTATCGTCTTCAAAAGTTAGGCTTTGTGAGAGGTAAAACATATTATTTTTTATTAAGCTATTTCTACCCAAGAACCGTCTGGGTTAAAGTATATTACTTCATCTTCTGCATCTAGTACGTGTCCAATTATTCTTACTACGTTTCCTGATGTAGATGGTGCTGTACCGGTTATTTCACCTTCAGTTGCTGCACTCAAATATAAAGGATTACCAGCATTTACTCCTGTTATAGCAAACGTAGAAGTAAATCTTGCGACTCCTCTTACTAACATCCCTACTTCGTTTGCAGTACCGGAACCTAAAGCTAATGCTAACATACCTGTTGAATCAGAAGTAGTATCTGCATGTGCTTCATCCCAGAATTGATTATTAGGAGCTAGCTGTTCTAATTCATATACTTTTCCTGCAGATACAGTACCGGTTCCCCAATATAGTATTTCACCAGCGGCTTCTGCAGTACCTAAAATAGTATTAGGTGTCCCCTGAGAGTTATCAAATGCATAAAAACTAAGGTTATTAACAAAAGTAGTGCAGCTTCCTTGAGAAGTTATATTACTACCTACTATATTAGAATTAGAATGATTTAATACATTACTAGTACCACCTAATATTGCTGAATTTTGAGAACCACTAATACAGTTATCATAACCTCCTGCTATAGCTGAATTTTCTGAGTTAAGTATACAGCCGAGAGCTCCAGCACCGATAAAGTTATAATTTTCATAAGTTGGTCCACCTGTAATACAGTTACCAGCTCCACCGGCTATCGCTACTCTTATAGAATTAGTAATTACATTACCTGTTCCACCACCAATGAAACTAGCATTCAGAGCTGCTGCATTGTGTGTAATAACATTTTCTTTTCCTCCACCAATCATAGATCCACCTCCTGATAGTACGTCATTCTCTCTACCTCCTGCTACTGTTCCGCAAGCACCTGTTACACAGTTTTGATAACCACCGCCGATAGTTGCACAAGTCCCAGTTGTACAGTTACCTGATCCACCTCCTATAGCACCTAATGCAGCGGTAACGCAATTATTATATCCACCGGCTATAACTCCACAACCTGCAGTTACAGCATTTGTATACCCTCCTGCTATGGTAACATAACTGTTATTTGAACAGTTAGATCTACCTCCTCCTACTACTGAATAATCACCGTCTACTCTATTGGCACAACCACCTCCTATGACAGTATGATCATGATTTGTACATATAGTATTATTATGACCACCGCCAATTACTGCACAATGGCCTCCTGAGTTAATACAGTTACCTTCACCTCCTGTAATAACAGAATTATCCCCTTGATTTTCATTTGTATTACCAGCTCCTATAAAAGCACAATCTCCATTATTAGTATTATCATGCCCTCCAGCAATAGTTGCTTGACAAGTACCCATAGTAATAGTATGATCACTACCGCCTAATACTGCTGATAAATTACCAAGATTTGATGTACTACCACTAGTAAAATTTATTCTATCAGAATTACTCATACCTACGGTCAATGACCCTACTACTGTTAATGTAGAACCATCAAAGGTTAAATTTGATTCACCAGTTACTGTACCATCACCGTCAGCAGTAATTACTCTATCGTTAGTATCTCCTGAAATGCTTAAAGCACCAGTTGGTCCTTGAGGACCTGCTCCAATCGGACCTTGACTACCTGTTGATCCAGTCGGACCTTGACTTCCGGTTGATCCAGTCGGACCTTGACTACCTGTTGATCCAGTCGGACCTTGACTTCCGGTTGATCCAGTCGGACCTTGACTACCTGTTGGTCCTGTTGGACCTTGACTACCTGTTGGTCCTGTTGGACCTTGAGATCCGG
>Ga0181369_1000285_pt1 | contig 14217 bp, 6 predicted proteins | sample LowvirmetaG_8_FD_130088 | JGI IMG/M metagenome (GOLD analysis project Ga0181369, IMG submission 130088) | Marine viral communities from the Subarctic Pacific Ocean - Lowphox_04 viral metaG | ecosystem: Environmental > Aquatic > Marine > Oceanic | place: Subarctic Pacific Ocean | collected 2015-11-29 | reverse complement strand
GTAATTCCAATTTGAATATTATCAACAGTTGCGCCACCATTGGCATCAATTGCTCCTGTAAATGTTGTTACTCCACTAACTGTTAATTTTTGAACCGCAATATCAGTAGCAGTAACATTCGTGAGTGTAGAAACACCAATCGTTGCATCTGATGCTGATACACTAGTCAGTGTTGATACACCAAGAATTGATGAATGGCGAGAAACTTGTAAATCACCGATAACTGTTGCACCAACCCCTGTAGTTTCAAATTTCTTAGAATTATCATAGAAGAGTTCTATTGATCCATCATCATTTGCAATAATACTATCTTCACCGTCTTTAGCTTGGATATAGATATTTGAATTATCATTAGTACCAGAGTTTCTAATGTAAAGATCTCCAGTTTCACTATCAATACGTCCTACAGAACCATCAAAGTAAATCTGCAGGTCATTACCGGTTCCAAATGTTGCTTTCGCATTATCTGAAAGGTTAAGTGTATTAGCAGACTTATCCCATGATGCACTATAAGAATCGCCAGTAAAAATTATGTCATTATTGAATGTAGAAACACCAGCAACAGTAAAGGAATTAAGGGATTCGATATCAGTGAAAGTACCAACACCAGTAACATTAATGCCACCAGCAGTAATTCTTACATTACCATTGAATGTACCAACACCAGAAATAGCAAGGTTTGTTGCTCCAATCTCACCTAATCCAAAGAAAGATGTTGGAAGTCTTGCGCTATCTAAACTACCAGAAGTAATATTATCCGCAGTAATTCCTGTGATACCTAAACCAGATCCAACAAACGATGCAGCAGTTATAATACCAGTTGTTCTAATATTTCCTCGTGTTGAATCAATTCCAACACCAAAATGAAGAGGATTATCAGGATTTCCACCAACTTGGAAAGTTTGTACTGGATTTGTGGTCCCTACACCAACAGGACCAGTGTTGTATATACTCGTATATCCTAATCCAGGATCAACATCAACCCATTGTGATGTTGGAAGATTATCTAAGAAGGATGCATCTCCTCTAAAAGATGCACTAATAATTCCCGTCTGGGGAGATATTGTAATACCAGTTCCAATATGAATTTCATCCGCAAAAGTTGATATACCAGAAACAAATAAGTTACTAGTAGTAACTATACCAGTTACATCAACAGTTCCACGAACATCTAAATCTGCTCGCGGAATTGTTGTACCAATACCAACCAGATTGCCCCTGACGATCAGATCATCAACATCAACCTGAACGCCATTACGAAAGTTAAATGACTTATTATAATTGGGCATTTCCCTACTTTTTTAGTTATTTATCTGATAATTTATCTTCCAGATCTTCAACTTTCGCATTTAGTTCCTTAATTGCTTCAATAAGCAGAGGAACAAGTTTTTCATATTGAACCGTGATATAATCATTATTAGCTGGTGCTGGGCGAACTGCCTCTGGAAGAACTTTTTCAACTTCCTGTGCAGAGACACCAACGTAATCAATTTCGGTATTAAATCCAAGTCCAGCAGCAACTTCATTGAAGTTATATGTGAAACCACTGAGGGAATTAACTTTATCTAGAGCATCAGTAAGTCCGATTCTATTGGTTTTTAACCTATCATCAGAAGCAAATGCAGTGATGTCACCAGTAACTTCAAAGTTATTTGTGCTTGGGTTATACCTCAAACCACCATCAGTGAATAATGTCTCTGCTGCGGCACTACTATTGTCACTATTAACAAAAGTTATGAAGTGAGTTGCATTGGTGCTAGTACTCACAGTATTAACTTGTGTGGTATTACCAATTAATGTACCATGGAATTCAACACCATAAATATCTTGCCAACGTGCTGATGGAGATCCAAGATCACGAGTATTATCACCATCAGGAAGAATCAAATGTGTTGTGGCAGTGCCGTTCAGGTCCAAAGTGCCATCAATTGTGGTTGTATCTAATGTTGTGGTTCCATCAACATCAAAACTACCATCAACGGTCATATTACCGTTAACACCAACACCACCATCAACTTGTAGAGCACCAGTATTTGGATTTCCAATTGTATTTGCTGTTGTATCTGTGATGTGTACAGGATTATTAAAATCTGCATCTCCATCAACATTCAGGGTATGATTCATATCAACTGAACCGTTGATTGTATGAGAATCACTGGAATTGTTGCCTAATGTGGCGTTACCACCAACAGTAAGTGATCCTAAAATATCAACATTGTCATTAATATCTACTAAACCACCTGCAGAATCAAGAATCAGATTTCCAGATGCTGTAGTAATAGTATTGTTGGTAGCACCAATTATAATTTCGTCAATATGTGCTTCACTGAATGGTAATGTTGAAACACCAATGTAAGCGCCTTCATCAGTATCAGGAACAATACCAGTATTAACTATGATTAGATCACCAAATGTAGTGGTTCCATTTGCATTGAATGTACCAGTAACTATTAGATTATCATCAATAGTTGTTGTTCCACCAGCAGAGTCAATAGTTAAGTTACCTGAAACAGTATCAATTTCATTATCTTCAGCACCATTTGCAATTCTAATATTACCAATATGTGCTTCAGAGAATCTTAAATCAGTTCTTCCGAGATATGCACCGAGATCAGTGTCAGGAACGAATCCTACAGTTGTAGTTGTTATACCAGTAATATAAACACCAGTTGGTGTGGTTTCAAGTCTTTCGACACTATTATAATAAAGTTCTACTTCTGCATCATGTCTTAGAATGATACTTTCTACACCATCTTTTGCTCTGAAGTACATATCAGAACTATTATTACTTCCATGATTTTGAAGGAAGAAATCACCGTTTTCATTATCAATATAACCATCGGAACCATCATGATAGATCTCTAAGTCACCACTGGCTCCAGAAGGAGGTGTTGATCCAAACAGTGCCCTTACCCCATCTTCATGTCTTGTATTTGACTTGAATGTAGTCAAACCAATAACATTCAGATTACGATCAAGCGTAGTATCAAGATTTACTCTCAGGTTATCTTCAATTCTAACTTCAGTACCATATCCAACGGCACCAGAATCAGTATCAATCTCGTTTCTTACACCAAGGATTAGATCACCAGTGATACCACGAATGGTTCTATCTGCTGGTTCTGTACCACCAGCAACACCTTCAGTACCAATACCAATACCTGCTGCCCAAACACCCGACCATTCATGGTTGGGTTTACCAAGGAAAGCACCCTCTTTTACATCAGCAAATAATCCACTATTAAACTGAACACCACCAGTAAATCTAGCAGTTCCACCAACACCAAGATCACCACAGATATTGACATTCTTTTCAACACCAAGTCCACCTTGAGTTGTGATAGCACCCGTTGTGCATGAAGTTGATTGGGTATCATTTTTGGATTCAATGAGTCCTGTAATAATTAAGTTATCAGTTAGTTTTAGTTCATCATTTATAATGACATTTTCATTAAAGGTAACAGGACCATCAAACTGTGATAAGATCTGATTAGAACTTCCACCCTCAACAAGGATTCTTTCTTTAACAATAACTTCATCAAATACAACTGATAGTCTAGAAGGATCCTGACCTGTAACAGTTGGGATAGGAATATCAAATGTCTGTTGCTTACCAGAAGAAGCAGAGTACTTAGTGTTACCGATGAAGAAATCTCCATCACTATTCATACCAGTGTAAACAACCTGTCCAGCAGATTTTTCCTGTGCTTGTGCTAAGAAGTCTTCCCTTTCGGTTAAAGTTCTTATTTGTACCTGTGGGAGTGCTGTTGAATAGTTACCAGGTCCATAACCAAGATATTCAAACGTATGACCAGAAGCACGAAGAATAGAAGGTCTACGAAGTTCTGTTGCCAGTGGTTTGATCTTCTTAACTAGTGAATTTTGAACGTGTACTGCTTTTTGTGTTCCAAGATATGCACGAATTGCAGAAATCTCGTTAGTTCCAGAACCAGTAAGAGTGCTACTCGCAACTCTCATAATTTCATTGTTAACCTGAATGAAACTACCAAGTGGGAATCTAGCAGTGGTTCCAACACCAACGGTTCCCTGTTGAGAGAAAGCAGAAATTGCAAATGTAGATACACCAGCAACGGAATCTGCTGTTACATCATTGATAAGAATACCAGATTCATTATCATAGAATGTAAGGCTTCTAGATCCAAGATTCTCTCCATCAACACCAGATGAAAAATCATTGGCATTAAATCCATGCTTTAGAACACGGTCTACAGAAGAATTAACCTCGTCCAGAACCGTGAAAGTTGTAATTCCAACAGAATTTTTAACAATAAAATCACCAAGATTGTTATCAGAATTATCTAATACTCTAAATCTATTACCAGCAACCAATCCATGAGCAGTGCTAGTTGTAATTGTTGTAATACCAGCAGTTGCATCATATACACGAGTGCTTACAGATGCAGAAGGACCAACATTAAATACAACTTGATTCTCAAAGATTTCTGGATCTCCAGTTGTTCTTGCGATAGCAATTTCATTTCTGGATGGGATAGAACTAATTCTATAAAGACCATCAGTTACAGTTCCAAGACCAGTAACTTGTAATGAGTTATTAACTGGGGAAGAAATATTGGCAGTATTGATAGTAACTGATGAACCAGCAAATCCTTCAAGGAATAGTTGATCACCATTAGAATATCCAGATCCACTAGATGCAATCTCAACAGATGAAACTGCTCCACTAGATACCACAATATTTGCTGTGGCACCATTCCAGGTTGTAAACGTGTTCTCATTAAAAAGTCTTACGTTGAAATAAGATCCGTCAACAAATCCACTACCAGCAGTTAATGTGTCATATCCAACAATACCATTAAATCCATGATCTAATTTTGTTGTAATTGTCGCAACACCAACTGAGGAAGGAGTTGTTGATTGAACTTCGGGAGAAATACCAAATTTCTTTACGATAAGATCAGATGTTTCCCTAGTAATACTCTTTCTCAGATCGTTAGTTTCAACTTCACCGAGTGGGAATCTCTTAGCGAAAGATTTAGAAGCATTTGGATTATCTACATGATTATCACGATCTAACTGTGGATACAAATCAACAACATTCTGCTCATATTCATGATCCGTAAATTCTTCAGTAATCGCATTAGAAGCATTCAGTACATAAAGATGGAAAATACCATCAGAAACACCTTCTTGATAAGATTGAATGGTATCTTTTCTGTAGATGTAGAAGTTAGATTCTAGATCGTTTCTTTCAAATCTTGGTAGGTTAGTATCTCTTGCTGTAGGACCGGAGAAGATACCAACATTATGTGTAACACCATCTCTATCTTCTGTTGGATAGGTGAAAGTCATTGTATCAACAATACTTTCAACAACAAAATCACCATTATATCCAGTGATTCCTACTCCAGTTAAATTAGTTGATGATTTGACGTTATTAATTAGAACACGATCACCAACGTTCAAGTTGTGTGGTTGTTCTGTAATAACAGTTACAGATCCAGCGGAAGAACTACAAGTACTGATAAATCTATTATTTCTCTTATACTTGTTATCTTGACTTGTGATTGATGTTAAAGTAAGTTCAGAATCTGTTAATGCTCCAGTTGTACTAGATTCTTGGAAGATGAATCCTTCCTGTGGATCTTTTGCTCCAACTGCCTCTTTGGGAATTACAAAACGAACTTTATAGATTTTCTCATCAATACTTCTATTATCAGCAATTCTCTTGAAGAATGTAACATCAGTTCTTGGTTCACCGAAACCAACTGTTCCTAAAGTATCAATTTGATTGTAAATGTCATTATTCTGATTTACATATAAGAACCAGTTATTATTATTCGGGTCGAATTGAATTGGAGATCCAATCTCACCAGAATCTCTTTCAGAAACTCTAGAAAGAACTCTTAGATTTGAACCACCATAAAGTTTCAGTGCAAGACCGTTAGAAGAATTAACAAATGATGATGCTAATTGAATCTGAGTAGCAGTTTGTGTTGTAATTACATAATAAGTTCTGTTTGGTTCTAACCCTTCTGGGAGGTCTGCATCATCACTAATGACGATTACTTTTTCACCTGTTCTGAAGTTATGATTTGTATTTAAAGTTAAAGTATCATAACTAGGTGATTGTGTGGTAACACTTACAGTAAATTCTTTGGATGATGAGTTTGATCCTGTTGGTGATAGTTGTGTGCTTGTTACATCACTATCAGTCATCAAGATATCTGCTTCCACAATATCTTGTGATGCGCCAGCAGGTAAATCTAGATAGATCTTATCATTCTGTCTAGCACCCACTCTATAACCAGAAATTAGATTTGGTGGAACATTATCTTTACTATCAAATCCAAAGAGATATAAGTGACTGCTAATACCAACAGCAGTGGTTAGACCAGCATCAATAGAAATATAATCTACATTTGTTTCTATTGATGGAACGGATCTTGGAGTGATGACAGATGTGATGTACCCAGTATCATCTTTTACAAATGCCTTTTTCTTAAATCCATCTGCTACGAGAGCAATTTGACCGAAGTTGGAGTTAGAGTTGGTAATTGATGCGTCAGCACCAGTTTCTGCAACAAAATGCCTGTTGAAACCAATAGCAAAGACAGAAACAATCTGTAAGATTGCATCATTCTGAATAGTAACGTGTCCTGATAACCAACCACTTCTATAAACTGCCTGCTGATCTAAGTGGTAAACAGTATCTGAATTAGTTGATGCAGATCCAGAAGATAGTTCAGCACCTGTTACTTTACTGACACTAATCCCGTTGTATGTACGGGTAATTGGGTTATATTTAACGAATGCACGGTCATCCTTTTGAAGTGAAACAGCAGTGAACTGAGCCACAACCATTGAACGGAAACCATCTGCCTTTCTACCATCGGCACGCATGCCGTTCATTCCCCAAACAGAACGTAAGGAACAGTTGAAGATGTATGGAGATGCACCCTTAACAGTATCAGTCTCAATGGTTACTGTACCTGATCCAGCAGGATCAGCAGGTAGGTCATTTCTTACAGAGGGTAGTAGGTATGTAAATGTATTTGTGCCTGTTACAGTGGCAACAGTCGTTGAGACATTATAATCGTCAATATTGACACCACGAATCTTAATTGGTGTTCCAACATTTAATTCATGCTCTTCTACAGTAGTGACTGTAATTGTAGATGATGGTGTTGCACCATCGCCAGATTGGATATCTGAAATGTTAATTGGGTCAGCAGCAAATGCACCAACAATTTCCCATTCTGGTCTTTCTTTTGCGAAAGCATCTGGAGCAAGTGGGAATTTCTGTGCGGAAGGAATCTGTCTACCAGAACCTTCATTAAAGGCATTGGATAGTTTCGCATAATACATATCCAAGTCGGTTACATCAAAACCACTAGGAACGTTCACGCCATCTGCATACTCAAAGCAAGTAAGTTTATGGTGAGAGAATGTTGGTTTTGATAAGTTACCCGATCCAGATGTGAATACTTGATTATTGGTATAAACCAATCCATTTTCATCAGCATCAAAGAAACTGAACTGCCAGAAATAACAGAGACCAGTTACACGGAAGATAGCAGAATATGGAACAGCATCATCCGTTGGGTTTGGTACGTATTTTGGTCTAATTCTGGTTTTTCTTAAATCAAGACCAACAATAGAAGTACCACGAGGGATAATAACACCACCCTCGACACTATTAAACTTATAGAGAATATTATCTTCTTGTGTTAAATCAAAGTTAGATTCAAGATTTAAACTAAAAACATCCGATGCGGGTTCAGTTGTATTACCATTAGGTGCTACTGCTTCTGCCAGAGCAGTTCCTGTCCTTTTAATACCAAAACCAGGTCTATTATCAATTACATGCTCACCAGGAAATACGAGAATTGTAGTTCTCGCATTGTTATCATTATTATTACCAACTAAGAACGAAAATCTAGCAGATTCTATTAATGCTCTCTGAATCGTTTTGAACGGTTTAGTTAGAGAGTTTCCTTGGTTTGTAACACTATCAGTTGCATCAAGGTCATTTGAGTTTACATATAGAATTCTACCTTCATAGTTCTTGATAAAATTCTCTAGCTTATTAAGAGGCATCGGATTATATTAGCCAAAATATTTCTATGATTTATTTATCCCAGTAAATCTTCCTCGTCAAAATAAGGAATTAAGTCCTCTGGAAGATCATCTTTGTTTTTTACTTCTATAACATCAAAACAAGGATGACACTGTTCTAGTATCAAATAGTTTGATCCATAGTATACATCTTCAATATCAAATTCTCTGTTTTTATTTGCCTCGTGTACGAGACCTTTATCGTATAAATGTCCTACTGGTAACTCATCAAAAGTAAATGGTATCCCATTTATACAATACATTCTGACAATTGAACTTCCATTATTAAACCAATTGAATGATTGCTCTACTGTATATGAGTCAGTCATAGGACCCTGCAAGTAGTGTTATTTATTTTATAGGAGCAGGGGGACTTGAACCCCCACGACCATAAGGTCAACAGATTTTAAGTCTGGTGCGTCTACCGATTCCGCCACGCTCCCGTAGGTGCTTCCTGAGAGGATCGAACTCTCCTTAGGCAAATTATGAGTTTGCTGCATTCACCAGATTGCTAAGGAAGCAAATAGGACTACCGAGAATTGAACTCGGTTCACTCCGTTATAAGCAGAGGGCATTAACCAATATGCGATAGTCCCAGATGATGAAATTACTGAGCCTCGTTATTTTGCTCTGTGTATATTCGTATAATTTCATCATCAGCAGGCATCATTACTGCTGCCTGACCATCTTCCTTGATTATACCTATCGTCTCTCCTTCTTCTACTCTTTTAAAGAGTTCATCAAAGTTCTTTTCCCACTCTTCAATCGTAAATACTTCCATCTACACCTCCAAGGGATCAGTATAAACCAAAGCATCTGGGGGGCAACTATTACGGATAACTCCTAGAACGTTCATAAATTCATCAACAGTCTCACAAACAACTTCTTTTGAATCTCCTTCATTGGAGTAAATGTAAATTGTTCGTTTGATGGGATCTACGACGCAACGTGTGAGAAACTCGTCTTGCATGATGCCTTGTTTGGTTACCTTGTAATTATAAGGCATCTAGAACACCATGTCAAGTGTGCCACTACGAGAAGCGTCCACTAACAGCATTAAAACGTTCTGTGATCTCCTCTTGTGTAAGTGCTTTATTATATGCACGGAACAAAGATATTTCCATTGGCATTCTGCCAGCGTTATCAAATCTCCATCCAGCAATTCTTCCTAACCCACTATTAAAGTTTCTGTCTGGAACTGATGGTGCATTAGTAGGTCTAAGATCTTCCAATGAAGATTGAAGATTACCATTAATATAAATTTTATTGTTTGTATAAGAAACATCTGATCTCATTTCAAAAACATAATGAATAAAATTATTATTAAGACCTAAATCATTCACTCTTGTTGGGGAAAGACCGTAAAGATCACCAGCACCAGTATTAAATCCTAATGCAAATGGAGTGCCATCACCCAATATTGGACTTCCAGTCCATACAGAATAATACCGCCATCCAAAAATCAAATATCCTTTAGAATCTGCTGTATCAAGATCAATTGTTAATTTTGCAAGAACTTCTACAGTTACGATAGGTGCAGTAGCAGAAATATTGGGAACATTGATATTTACATGATCATCTACGCCATCAAAATCAAAACGATTTCTTTCATCTGAAATGGGATCATCAATAAAGTGATCTTGTGCTCCTCCGCCAAGGTCGGCATCATTACCAGGAATAGTATTTCCAAGAACATCTTCCCTATCTGCTAGATCATACCAAAGAGTACCAGATCCATAGTATGATGAATTATTAGAGGCATCCAAATCAAGTTGAAGACCTTCTGGTAGGGGTACTTCTTCTGGAGTGTCTAAATTTTTAATTGCTTGAATTGCAGATTTATTTTTATTTTTTCTCACATTAACTTCATTTTTAGTATTCTGCATTCCCCAATGACTTAATTCTTTTTCAGATTTATTTTCTTTGACAGTATTGAGTGCATTGCGAAGGGAATCTCTTTCTATTCTCTTTTCTATAATCTGATCATATAAAGAGTCAATTTCGGTACTAATTTCAACACATCTATTTTGTGCTGCTACACCTGTAAGAGACGTGTCTGTTGCTAAAAGACCACCTGCTCCAGGATAAGTAAATCCAGCAATCGGAGTTCCTGCAGCATGTGTTGCTGCTGGAGTCGTAATATCAAATCTTCCACCAGTACTAATGCCTGCTCCACTACCATCTACACTAGATCCAGTTGCAACATTGGCTGTGTTTCTAAATTCTTTGTTGTCTCTTTTATTTTTATATCCATATCCAGCATATGATGAATTTAATATTACAATACTATCTGGATCAAATGGATTTTCTGCACCAGGATCATAACCAGGTCCTGCCATTTTTTCATATATTTTTACAAATTCAACATCATTATTAATAGCAGTGTTTGTCGCAAATGATGATGTAATACCAACATCTCCAGTACTATGTGCAATTCCAGGATTACAGTTACGATTCGTTGCTTCGGTTGATAAAGTTACTATCTGATCTTTTAACGCATTGATTTCATTGTTAATACGAATAATTTTATTATCAACACCCAAACACAACTCACGTAAAGTATCTGCTTTTTCTTTTATTTCTCTTTCTTTATCAGAAACTATATTTTCATCATAAAAAGTTTCCTTTGGTGTATATTGTGTTTTTGACCAGGTTCCATCTTCAGACTGTTCGATCCTATCAAAGAGAAGCCCTTCGGGTGCTCTTTCATCAGTCTGTTTATCAAAAGCACCTTCTAATTCATTTTGTTCATCTTCAAGAATTTTTATTCCCTGTCTTTTAAGTGAATTATCAATATCCATTTAACTCTCCAATGCAGTAATTCTTTCTTTTAAACTATTAATTTCTTTTTGTTGCTCTTGTAAAGCACCAACTAGTAATGCTGTAAGTTTACCATATCTTATTGATTTATATCGTTTATCGTAAAATATTTTAGTTCCAGTTACTTCTGGAATATATTTTTCAACTTCCTGTGCGATAAAACCAATTTCTCTATTTAACTGGTCATCTTCGTCACGATGTTCGTTCAAAAATGCGGCAGGTAATTTTTCCTCTCTCCATTCATATGAAACTGGATTTAGATCCATAATTCTATTCAAACAATCTAGATCATCAAGTCTTTTAATATTTTTCTTCAGTCTAATGTCAGAACCAACTAAGTCAGGTTCAGATGAAACTGGAATACTATTTAAAAACCAAAGACCGTTCAATAAACCTTTGGGTGATGTATTATTTGATGATGGAGTTATTTCTTTAACTGACGGAACAATTTTTGAAAACAATCCTGTAATTTTCTGGGAAACAGCATTATATGATGATTCTAATGCACCCAAAGATAAGTTTGAACCAACCTTAATGTGTGATCCTGTATTATTATGAATGCCAACATGATTATTCAATCCAACTGAATTGAAAGATAGTGGCGATGTTATAGAGGGTCCACAAACTAATGAAGCAGTGAATGGCAATGCAGTAGATCCCTGCCCAAAATGTCCCTTATGGCATGATAGTGATCCTGGTTCCCAAAGACCAATAGGTAGTTGTAATCCACCACCACCAAGTGGTGACATTATATCAATTGCTCCAACTTCTAAATTATCAATCATTTTATTTCTCCTTATTTACAAGATTTAGTAGCTGATTCAAGAATTACTCCCCAGTTTCCTGAAACAACTTTAGCTATATTTTCTAGACTGCTAAGAGAACTACCCTTATGCAAACCACCAGAAATAATCATTTGACCTATAAAATTCAGATTACCTTCACTTATAAAACACATTCTACCTGCAGAAACTCTAAACTCACCACCAGTAGCTAATTGCAAATATCCATTGCATTCTGCCATTATATTACCCTTTCCCTCTTTACCATCACTAGCACTAAGGTAAATATTTTTAGCTTTTAGATAGATATCTCCGAATTCGGCATCTAGAACAATATCTCCAGATTTGGCAACAATTGCTTTGCCAATTAGACCTTCTTGATCTGGATTTCCACCAATTCCAACTACTTCTCCACTGAATCCTCGAATATTTTCTTTATAATTACCATTATTTGCATTAAGAAATTCATTTCCTCCAGAGGTTAAGATCGTTAAATCACGACCAGTATCCTCACGATCCACATCAAGAGGTCCACAATGTATAAATGCATGTGGATTTCTGGCAATAGTATAATCTGGTGCTCCTTTTGTCATCTTATATCAATATTTTAAATATTTATCAGTAACCATAGGATCCACCACCAGAACTTCCACTAGATCCTGAAGAAGAACTACTAGAACCTCCACTAGATCCACTAGATGAACTTCCACTAGATCCCGAAGAAGAACTAGATGGTGTAGTAGTGGTTGTTGTAGTTGTAGTGGTAACGGTGCTCGTTGTGTTACTTGATGGTGTAGAGGTTCCATAAGAACTACTAGATGTATCCATAGTATTTTGTGTAGAAGTAGTATTAGTAGTTGTGCGGGCAGATGCATTAGAAACAACTCTTTGCATATTCTCTAAACTTTCTAAAACAGTATCGTAAATTACTTCGTGTGGAGTAGAAACATGAACTGCTCCAGTCATTTTTACACCTCTGGATGGATGGTAATGGAATGGTCCATAATATGGTTCTCCATTAATATATCCAACAACTGGTCTAGTTTTTCCAACACAATCGATAACTTGAACTAATTTATTGGGATCTACACTAAGTTTTCCATTTTCCAAGTCTTCAAATTCATCTAATGGGATAAATTTCAATCTTGTTCTGAATGCTGCTCCAGCACCACTTTTACTATTAATTGATATATTAGGAATAGTTGTATATCCATATCCAGTTTCAATAACATTAAGACCAACAATTTGCCCCAATTGATTTACATCAATACCAAATTCACCACCGTCACCATCATCAATTGATATTGTATCGTTACTATCATACCCAATTCCAGTATCAATAATATCTACAGTATCAATAACAGCGACAGCATTATTATTTCCCCCATTGTTTCCACTATCATCAGAAGTAGTGCCATCACCAGAAGTAGTGTCACCATCAGCACCAGGAGTAGTGCTATCACCATCAGCACCAGGACTCTCATCATCACCAGGAGTAGTGCTATCATCATCGGGAGTAGTACTATCACCACCATCAGATGGTGGTGGAACTACAGGATCTAATTGATTTGATACTATTATACTAAGTGTCCTAGAATCAGTTTGAATAATTGATCCATCATTTTGATTTTCAATAGCATTATCATTTTGTACTGTTAAGGTATACGTTACCTGCAGTCCAGAACCATTTGTTGGAAGTACTACATCTTGTGGGATAACTACGGTCAAAGATCCAACTGAAGGTACATTTTCCGTATTGGAATTTTCATCAGAAAGACTATCTTGTATAGTAGTTGTTTCTGATCTTTGAGTATCCCACGATAATGTTATAAGTTCACCAGGAACAGCAGTATATTTTGATGCTCTAAAAGAATTAATTTCAGGTGGAAGTGAATTGAATGGTTCATCAGATTGACCTTGTTTCAAAATAGTAATAATAATTTCCTTCTCAGTTTGTTGATTTGATGAATTAGTATTATTATTTTCGGCAACTAATGTTATTGTCTTTGTTGTTATATTTTCTTCGGGACCAAATGAAACATCTGATTCTGAAATTGGGAAAGTTAAAGTACCAATAAGAGGTAGATCATTATATGTTGGCATATTTTTTATAAAAACTTTATCAGCATTCACAACATCCCAATTCAAAGTTATAGATCCGTTGACTACTAATGGATTTGGTGAACCAAAAAATGTTTGAATTACAGGTGCTCCTCCATTAAAACCAATTTCATAACCACTTCCAGGATTATCGATTACAATATCTGATATACCTCCAGTTTCATACCCATCATCATCAGTCTCCATTTCAACAAATCCAGAAGCATTGGATCCACAACCTGCCGGATCAATAATCTGAACAAAAGGTGGTGATTTATAACCACTTCCCTTATTCAATAGATTAGTTCCTATAACCTGACCTACATTATTAACAACCGCTTCCGCAATTGCACCAGACCCTCCACCACCAAAAATTGCAACCTGTGGTAAACCACATTCAAAATTACCAGTATAACAT
>Ga0181369_1000284_pt1 | contig 14236 bp, 20 predicted proteins | sample LowvirmetaG_8_FD_130088 | JGI IMG/M metagenome (GOLD analysis project Ga0181369, IMG submission 130088) | Marine viral communities from the Subarctic Pacific Ocean - Lowphox_04 viral metaG | ecosystem: Environmental > Aquatic > Marine > Oceanic | place: Subarctic Pacific Ocean | collected... | reverse complement strand
TTGATAATCAGGCCAATTAACCCAACCTTTTTCATTTACATTCCAACGCCATTTATTAACATGTTCTTGTGTTAAACCTTCTACAGTATTAACTCTAGGAACTAAAAATAATTCTGTTGTTGGATTAAGTTTTAATAATTCTTTTAAATTATTAATTAAAAAATATGTAGGTAATTCATCTGCATCAATTTGAAATATCCAATCACCCGTACAATGTTCTTTTAAATTATTTTTAAAATTTGAAAAATGTCCATTTAGAGGAAATTCTATATAAGGTTGGTTTAATGTATCAAGTACTTTATACACCTCATGTGTAGTATTTCCTTTATCACATTGAACTATTATTTCATCATTTTCATCTATATGTTCATGTAAAAATGATAATAATTTTTCTAATTCAGCATGTTCATTACAAACAGGTATAGCGTAACTAATTTTCATTTTTAATTAGGATTTGGTATATCTACAGCTTGTTTAGTAAACATTCCTAATTCTTCAGCAGCATCCATAAAACATAATTTTTCATAACGTTTTAAATTTTTCATATCCATTTTAAATTTATAAAAAGTTCCTGGATTAGTTGCATCTGGATATTTATCTTGATCTTCTTTAGGAATAGGAATTGCTTTAACTACTGTCCACATCCATTCATTTTCTGTACCAGTAACAGGTTCAGGAAATATCATACCTTTTTCAGGCATTGTAATTGCTGTTGGGAACCAAGCTAAACCATCATGTTCTTGCTTTAAATCTTTGATTAATTCAGCTGTAAATTCTAAAGTTTGTTTAAGGGCTTCACTATCTTTAGTCATTGTAGTATTTGAAGTAAAACCACAAGTCATACATAACCAAGTTTTTATAGGTCCTTCTTGTGTTGTAAATTCTGATTCATAACATGCATTACTTTTACAACACGGACAATCTACTAATTTATCTCCTATTTGTTCCATTATTTGATTTTTTTAAGTTTTGGTAAATTTAATTTTGGTAATTCTTGTTTTGCACTTGTTTTTTTAAGTTTAGGTAATTGAATTTGTTGCATTTGAGGTGCTGCTTCAACTTTAGGTAATAAACTATTTAATTTTTCAGCCATATTATCAAAAGACCAATTATTTTTTAAATATTGAGTTTGTTTACGTGATTTTTCAAAATACTGTTTGTAATTTTTAAATACGTCTTTCATAGCTCTACTTGCTACATCTGTATTGATATTAAACCATTGAGATTCTTTTAATATCCAATCATTAGCAGCTGATTTATGTACATTTCTTAATTCACCACCAATTAATACATTATAATCTGGGTGAATAAAATCTACATGTCCACTCCAATTTGAAACTAATACAGGTTTACCTGTAATTGCTGCTTCAGCTAATGGTCTACCATAACCCTCCCCTTTTGTAAATGATACAAATGCTTTTACTTTATTATCATTATTTAATTGATTCATTTCTTCATCAGTCATTTCACCATGTAAAAGATAAATGTTTGGTAAATTACCTGAAACCATATCTTTAATTTGGTTGATTTTTTTAAGTATTGATTCTCTATCTAATAAAGAATAATTTGCATGGTTAGTTTTTAAAATTAATGCTGGTTTTTTTCTTGAAGAAGTATTAAAAGTTTCTAAAAAAGTTTTAATCATTAAACCTGTGTTTTTTCTATCTTCTCCTAAAGCTCCTTGTAACCAATGTCCTGTGTATAGAAAACAAAAATCTTCTTTAACGTTATCTAGTAATCCTGAATTTTGTGGATTTTTATTGTAAATATTTAAGTCTAAACCTTCAAATAATACTTCAACAGGTTTTTCTGCTTTAACTTGTCCTATTACTTTATTATTTTTATCTCTTTTATCAAGTTGAGTATTTAAAGCAACATTTTTAGAATGATTTGAACTAACTAAATTTAAATTCATTCTATTTAACCCTTCTATAAAATTACCTGGAAATATATTTGTTTCTATACCTGCTGTTACACCAACATTAAATTGTCCTATTGGTGAAAATTCATTTGGTATTGTAATTTGCATCCAAATGTCTGGTTTTTTATTTAAATTAGGGATTATTCTTTTTTGTAAAGGATCATCTTCAGATAAAAAATTCCATGGACAACTACCCCATCTTTGTGGTAAAATTTTAATATCCCATTCTTCATCTTTTACTTGTATAAGTGCTTTTACAAAATCTCTTGATCTTGCTCCATAACCTGAAAATGTGTCAATTGGACACGATACTACGCATAATGGCTTCATATTGATTGTATTTCTTTTAAAAATTCTGGTGTTAAACTCATTGGTTTTGGGTTGTAATTATCATGTTTAGTAGAATCATCTACTTTCATAACTGAAAAACGTGGTTGTGGTTTCCAATTTTTAAATAATACTTCTAAATTTTCTATAAAACGTTCACCCATTCTTTCTGCTGTAAATCCTGCTTCATTAGACATAGCCCATTTTCTACCTGCTAATCCTCTTCTTTCTCTTTCTTCAGGACCCATTTTATAAACTTTCATTAATGCAATTGCACCATCTTCTACACTACATTGACTTGAAAAAATATAAGGTGTCATAGGTGAACCTTTTATTGAACGTGTTTTAGGAAATATTGGCATTGCCCATTCACCACATTTTTTATATTTACCATCTGCATTTGATGGGTGTTCAGTTGAAAAATCAATCCAATCACCATTTTCATCTTCAAAACGCATTTGATCTTGCATACCACCTTGTACGGGTGCTATAATCATTCTACCTGCCATTAAAGATTCAGTTAAACCTAATCCCCAACCTTCATTATCTGTAAAAAACATATGAGCATCCGAACAATTATATACATAATTTAATTCTTTTTCGCTCCATTTTTGTGCATCAAATTTAACTTTATGTATTTTAGGATCACAAACTGCTTCTACTACAGCTGGTAAATCAGTTCCATGTTCGTCTACAGGATCTGTGTGTAATATTAATATACATTTTTTAGCTTTTTCAACTGGTAATTGATCTAAAAATGTTCTCCAAGCTAGAATAATATCAGATGCATTTTTTCTTCTAATGTTTCTTGAATTCCAAAGTACTACAAAATCATATTTTTCTTCTCCTAGAAATTTTTCTTTCCAAACTTCAAATTCTAAATCATTTATAATAGGATAAAACTTTTTAGGTTCAATCCCATGAGGAAGAAAATTTATTGCCCAATCTTCTTTTGGATTATCTCTTAAAACATTTTTTACAATATTTGTGGATTGTTTAGATATTCCTAATAACATATCATCAGAACGATAAAAATTTCTATTCCACATTGGATAAGGTAAATCATCCCAAATAGTATAAAATACTAGGGGACAATGTTGTCTAATTTCATTTTCCATTTGATATAACCAAATCCAGTAACGTGGATCTGTAAAATGGATTAAAGCGTCTGGTTTTTCTGCTTTTATTATATTTCTTAATAGTGTTTCATCTCCATAACCATTTGATGCTATAACTTTAACATCTGCATCTGTTAAACCAGTTTCTTTATTAACGTCTTGTGATAAATCAAAACCCTTACCTGAATCTGGGTGTTTAACTGCTCCTCCTAAGTTAACCCAATTATAACGATGAGCTGTATTTAATACTATATTTCTTGATTGACATCCTACACCACTATGTGTACGAATATCGTCAGATAATAATAAGATTTTTTTACGTTGATCTTTAGGGATGTAACCTTCTTTCATATAACCTTTTTTTTTAAAATTTATAAACTACCGCTTACTGTTAAGTCGGTATGATTGTGTAATTTTTTTCTAAATTCTTCGTCTGTTAAGTACAGATGGACTGCTCTGTTTGCTAATTTTTGTAAATTAAATTTATGTCTAATTGATGAGATTTTAAAATCTTCAAATAAATGACCAACTATTTTTACACTTGTTAGCTTTAGTTCGTGTTTAACCATAATTATTTTATTGTATATTCACATATACATATATAACCTTTCTAAAAACCATTACCTTGCTCCACCAGGATTTCCCCAAGGGTTATGAGGTTTAGGTGATGGTTTTTTTTTCTTAGGTTTCGGTTCTTCTACCTTTTTTATAGGTTCTACTTCTTTATCTTCTACAACATTATCTTCATAATGTATCCCCTCATTTCCATTTTGACCTATAATATTCATCCTTTTTTCATCTTCATCTGTATATAAAGTTTTTTTATAAACCTCATAATCTTTAGGATCTCTTGCAACTCCTTTTACTTGAGCAAAAGCCATATTAGCTGCTACTACCATTGCAATAGCTAGTGGATCAAAAACAAAAATAATTAATATCATAAACCAATTTACTATTTTTTCCATTGGTTGACCTGTTAATGTAGCCATATATTTAAGTGGACCTAATTCACGCGCAGATTCGTTGCCTATTTGCGTATCTAATACGCGTATATCCAATGCAGATATAGAATCAGTGACTATGTCAAGATCGGTTTTAGATGCGTTTAAACGCGATTCTAATAATTTACGCTGGCGAGACGAAGTTGTAGTTACTAATTGACCTGATTCTTTATCTACGTACTGTATCATGGTAGGATTTGAAAGAGCCGTAGTTAATTCTTTAACTGTTAATTTAAGATCGTCTCTTTGTTCTATAAATCTAGTTCGTTTAGAATCTAAGATTGCTACTTGTCTGTCTAAAAATTCTGATTGTGTGGCTGTTTCTTGATAGGCACCTGATAAAAAACCATAAATACCTCCTGATGTAATTACCATTAATATAAAGGTAGCTACCATAAAATACATTCTAAGTATTTTATTTATTGTATCCCAATATTGATATAAAAGAGAAGCTACAACTAATTTAGCTACTTCTAAAGCACCTGCCATTATAATTACTTCAGTGCTAGCTCCTGCAAATAAATGTGCTAAACCAAATACAGAGTAAAAAGCTGCTGATGCTGACACGGATAGCGCTGAAAGCGCTATCACAAAGGGGAATATACGTTCTTTCATATTATTTACATGTTTGACACCATTTAGAAGAACATTTGTCAGTTTCTGCTAGAATTCTGTCAATATTATCTGTGTCATACATATGAGTTCCATCAATGAATACGTCCTCTATAAATGATCTCATATTTTTGACCATTTTATTTTGTGTTGTTTTACCACTTGATGGTTCAAACTTTTGAATACGTGATTTCATTATTGGGTATCTTGGGTTTTCTGGAATTTTACGTTTAACAATAAAATATCTAACATCAATACTTTCTACTGGAACATTATATTGTTCTGCAAAATATTTCTTGTACATTACCATTTGGGATGTTTTTAGTTTATTGTTTTTATCGTATTTAGTCCAACCACGAGTTGATGTTTTAATATCCCAAATAACTACTCTATGCATTGTTTCATCAAACATAACTAAATCTAATTTACCCATTAATTTTACATTAGGATAATCTTCATGTGGTGCTAATAATATAGGCATTTCAATACCTAATAATTTCCAACCATGTTTATGAAAGTGATCTTGTCTATATTTTAAGAAAAAATCAATGATATTTAAACCATCATTTGTAAATTCAATTAATTCTTTTTGTGTAGCAAAATGTTCACCTTTTTTATCAACGTCTGCTTTATATAACGACATAAAACGTTCTTGAAAGTCACTATGTGCATCAAATTCATCGGCATGTTGTTGACCTTTATTATACATTAACTCCATATATTCTTGGAGTGTTTCATGCATTGCGGTACCAAATGATAAATGAATTGATGGTGGTTGTTTGATTTTATCAATGTACATTTGTTTCCATCTGTGGGGACATTCTGACCAAGCGGATAATTGTGTGTAACTGATGTTTTTCTCTGTAGCCCAATCCATTTCAGGAACCACAGTTTTATTGATGTTTTCTATTATATTCATACCGTTAAGATACGAAAAATATTTGGCTTAGCCAAATTTTATTGTAATTACTGCTTGAGCATTGTAATCATAATCGCTAAGTGTTTCAATATAATTACCTGATAAACCTATTCCTATGTTATTTGTAATATTATATATGATTTTAGCTTCTGTTTGGTATGTTAGGGGTTTTGTATAATATATGTCATTTTCTGTTTCTAACTTCCATTTGCCTAATGTTATTTTTTTAGAATATCCTGCTGACCATTTAAAATTTTTATTATCTTTTAAATCCCAAATAAACCCATAACCTACAGAAAGGCCGTTCCATTGGTATCTTATATCACTATTAAATTGATATAAATCTTTTGATGTAATTTGTTTATAATCTTCTTTTAATATTATTCCATGATGTGGGAATTCTAAAGCACCTATATTATTAATTAAATAATTTAACTCAGCTCTTATATCATTAAAATAATCTCCATCTTCTCTTTCATAATCATGTTTAAATGAAAAATCTAAATCTTTATAGTTATTTTCTAACTTATAAGATAATTCATAATCAAAAGGTACGTTAGAAACATTTCTTGGTTCTCTAACTCCTACAGATAAACTTATTACTGTGGCTAAAAATATTTCCCACATTATTTAAATTTCTTTTGAGAAACTATTTGAGCTATAATACCATAAACCGATAAGTCTTGATATGTGTCTAATGATGATTCACCTACTGTGTCTGGTTCACCATTTACTACTAATTGTCTTAAACGTTGAATTTTATCATTCATTCTAAACCATAAACCTGTTAATGCTAATTTTACATCACTGTCTGTGTCTAAATTTGTACCAACATTAATGTTACTAGTACCATAGTTACGGTGTTTTTTACAAAATAAAACATATTGTTCCATCATAATTTTTTTATATTCAGTAGTTAATTCAGGATATGATGTTTCACACCATTCTACTGCTTCGTTGTCTTCTTTTGAAAATTTCATTAGTCGTTTAGTTGTTTTTTATTAAACAAAATAGATCCTTCTGTATATGATTCTAATGTATCTAATCTACCTTGTGCACTACCTAATTTATCTAGTGCTTTGCTTGCTTCTTTTAGAAAATGTTCTGATGTGTGTTCACCAATTGCAGTTGAATTAGTCATACACATATCTAATGTTAATAATGCTTCGTTAACTTCTGCTTGGCATTCACTTTTTAGTGCTCTGTATAGTCTTTCTTGATGTGTCATTTTTATAATTTTTAATAATTTTATTAATTGATTTTTTATCTAATATTTGTAAGTAATCATATGCTTCTCTTGTACTAACATTAAAATGCATAGCCAAATATTCTGCTTTTTCTTTATCTTTTTTACTTTTTTCTCCTTTAATCCATCTATAAAAACGGAATTTAGTAGGTAAAAGTGAGTAATATAAATTAAACACTTCTTTTTGAGATAATACTTGGTTTAAACCTGTATAATTTTGGACCATATTAACTATATTAAGATAGTTAGGATTAAAACTTAGGGTTTTATTAATTATAAAAACATTAAATGATTTTTTTTCTTCATCATTAAAATCTTCCCAACGTCTTTTTTTAGTATGTAAATTTTTAACGTGTTCAAATGGATTCATTAGCTTCCTTTAGGTAAAAAACCTTTATTAATATGACCACATTCAGCACAACAAAATACTTGAATTGGTATCATAGATTCTTGTCCTGTAGGGGATAGTAATGCCGATAATTTACGCATTTGGTATACTTGTGTAAACGTATCGTTTTCACATTTTTCACAAACTTCAGCTGTTGTTTGACTAAAATCTATATTCATTTGAGGTTGTTGTGGGTTATTCATCATTGTCTTCCTTGTATTTTCTTTTTAAAATTGCTTTTTCTTTTTCAAATCTTTTTTTTAAAGATGGTTTAGTAAAATTTTTACGTTCTCTAACTTCTTTTAAAACTCCTGTTTGCTTAAACTTACGCTTAAATAGTTTTAAAGCTCTTTCTATATTTCCTTTTACTACTGGTATTTTTAACATAAATTTAATAATTTATTTAACATTGCTGCTATACATATTTCTTTTTCAAGTACAAATGTATATTCATACTGATATTTGGCAATAATTAGTATTGCTTCTCCTTCTCTATCCCCAAATAGCGTTGATGATTTGTCATAAATATGTTTAAATAAGTCATCAAATTCTCTTGAACCTGAATCTGCTAATATTTGTCTAATTTCTGACAATTTGGCTTTTCTAATTAATGCATCAACTACCAAACCACCTAATTGTGAATTTTTAAGTGAATTGTAATCTACATCAACCATTCCATCAACTATAGAACCTTGTAATGTATTTATACATTTTCTAATATCAGGATAATGTGTATTTACTATTAAACCTATTTTATTTGCGTTTGGATCATGTAATGCTATTCCTTCTTGTTTAGCTATTTCTTCACATTTCCATCTAACTTCATCTTTTGATGGTGGGATAATTTCAAATGTTTGACATCTACTCTGTAATGGAGAAATTATACGTTCAAGATAATTACAAGTTAAAATAAAACGAGTTGTTGAACTACAAGTTTCAATTGTGTTACGTAATGTTGCTTGTGCTTGTGGTGTTAAATAATCTGCTTCATCTAGTATAACAATTTTAACATCATTAAAACCCATACTTAAAGCGAATGGTTGGATTTTTTCTCTAATTGTATCTATACCTCTTTCATCACTAGCATTAATATAAAGAAAATCACAATCTATATTTTTAACAAGTAATTTAGCTAATGTAGTTTTACCTGTACCTGCAACTCCATGAAGTAGTAGATTTTGGATTGATCCTTGTTCAAGATAGTCTGATATCTTATTTTTAATAGTTTCATTACCTACATACCTATCTAAAGTTGTTGGTCTATATTTTTCTACCCAAAGTTCCATTATTTAATAAATGATTTTATAAATGCTATAAAAAATACTAATAGTGCTAACGGCCATAATAATATACAAGTTATTCTTGTTCTATTTTCCCAATTATTATTTTCAAAAATAGTTGATACTTTTGGATGGTCTTTTTGCCATTTTAAAATACAATCTATCATAAAAGTAAAAACAGTTCCTACAAAAAAATAATTTAATATACCCATTACATTCCCATCATTGACATTGGGTCTACTTCTTTATCTTTTTCAGGGTCATCAACTACTGTACATTCTGTAATTAACATTGTCCCCGCAACTGATACTGCGTTTTCTAATGCTGTTCTAGTTACTTTTGTAGGATCTATAATACCTTCTTTAATCATATCCACATATTGTTCAGTTTTAATATTATAGCCTTTAAAATCATGTTCTACTGCTGCTAAAATACCATGATATTTATCTATACCTGCGTTTTTAAGGATTTGAATAAATGGTTTTTCAATAGCATTTAATAAAATTTCAGCTCCAATTGTTTCATCACCTTCACAAACTAATTGATTTGCTTCTCTTAATTTATGTCTAGCTTCTAATAAAGCAACTCCCCCACCTGGTACAATACCTTCATCTAAAGCAGCTCTTGTAGCATGTAATGCATCATCAACTCTATCTTTTCTTTCTTTCATTTCAGTTTCAGTAAATCCACCAACATTAATTACAGCAACACCACCAGCCATTTTAGCTAATCTATTCTGTAATTGTTCTACTGCATAGTTACTACTTGCTCTTTCAATTTGATCTTTAACTTCATTCAAACGAGATGCTATTGCTTCTTCAGTACCATTACCATCTACAATTGTTGTTTTTTCTTTTTCAATAGTAACACCTCTAGCAGTACCTAATTGGTCAAATGTGATTTTATCTAAACGATGTCCTTTTTGTTTAGAAATTAAAATACCACCAGTTAATGTAGCTATATCTTCTAATATATGTGTTCTTCTTTCTCCAAAATCAGGAGCTTTAACAGCACAACATTTTAATATACCTCTCATTTTATTTACAATCATAGCTGCTAATGCCTCACCATCTATATCCTCTGCAATAACAACCATTGATTTATTTTGTTGTGAAACTGCTTCTAAAATAGGTAGTAATTCTTTTACAGCACTAATTCTACCATCATATAATAAAATATATGGATCATCCAATTGTGCTTGCATTGATGAATTATCTGTTACAAAATAAGGTGATTTATAACCTCTATCAAACTGCATACCTTCGACTGTTTCTAATGTAGTTTCATGTGTCTTACTTTCTTCAACTGTTACAACACCTTCTCTACCTACTTTATCCATTGCTGCTGCAATTAAATTACCTACTTCTTCATCATTATTAGCTGAAATAGTTGCAACTTGTTTAATTTGATCTTCTGATGCAATATCAGTAGACATTTCTTTTAAATGATTAACAATAGATTTAGCTGTTTTATCCATTCCTCTTTTAATAGCTACTGCATTATGTTTTTGAGATAAATGATTCATACCTTCTGTGATTAATTCTTCAGCTAATAAAGTAGATGTTGTTGTACCATCACCTGCTGTATCACCTGTTTGTACAGCAGCTTGTTTAACCATTTGTGCACCTAAATTTTCAACTGGGTCTTTTAAGGATACTGTTTTTGCAACAGTAACACCATCTTTAGTTGATTGAGGTAACATACCTCCCTGTTGTGCAATTACTACATTACGTCCATTAGGTCCTAAGGTAGTAACAACTGCTTTTGCTAGTTTATTTACTCCTCTTAATAATTTTGCTCTTGAATCAGAGCCTGTATCTATAATTTTACTCATTTTATTTTCTTTTTTTTATAATTCCTAATACATCACTTTCTCCTGCTATAATGTATGTTTCATTTTCCACTACTACTACTTGGGCCCCAAATTTAGGTACCATTACCGTAACTCCTACTTCTAACCTATTAGGTATTAAAGTACCATCAGTACTTATTCTACCAGGACCTACAGCTAATACTGTTCCCATTTCTGGTCTTTCTGAATTTGAATCAGGTACAATAATATTTCCATATTGTTGTTCTCCTTCATCTTGGGGAAGAATTACAATTTTATCGTTTAAAGGTATAATTGGACTTTCCATAATTTAAATGTTTTTAAAGGGTTTTACTAATTGATTTTTTATATTATTAAAGCTTTCTACAAATCCAGCTAATGTATAATCTTCTTTTTGGTTAGCCAAACTCATTCTAGATACTCTTTTAATAGCTGATTCTAAATCACTATAATATCCTAATGGTTTATCTTTTTCAGTATCTACTAAAACGAATTGATCCTCTTCTACTTGAATTTCATAAGGAGCAATAACTGGATCTTTAATCATGCTCATTCTTTTAGTTTGACCTTTTTGTCTTCCTCTCATATTAATATTTTTTTAATTCTTTTATTAAACTTTCTTTATTATACCCCGTAATAGTTTTTACCATTTTTTCGTTAACACGTAACATTATAGTAGGGTAAGAATCTGTTCCTAATTCATCTTTAGGATCATCTTCAACTTCAGTATATTCCCATCCATTTTTTCTAGTCCATTTAGGTAATTCTTTTCTAGCTGTTTCACAGTGTCCACATTTAAAGGGGGCTGTGATTAAAATTAATTGTTTATTCATAATTTGTTTTTTATTTATTTATTATTTTTTTACCCAAAATTAATGGGGAACCATCTTCATGTTTAAGTATATGAAAACAATTATCAAATTCTCTAATAATTAGTTTTTGGTTTTTTAACCATTTATAATTTGTATAAACATATTCTGTAATTTGTTGTATAATATTTTCATCCATTAGATTAATTGTTTTCTTGTTTTCTTACTAAATAATATCCTGTGTATAAATCATCACCGCAATGAAAATGTGCATCTAATAATCCCTTTTTATTAATACGAATTTCACCACTATGATAATCTTTATTTGCTTTTAATATTTCTTTCATTAAATTAGAATCAAAGGGTACAGCCTCAAATGATTCATTAACTGTTGCTTCTACTATAAATTCAATTGTATTTGTAATATTTGTACCAACTGTAAATACTAATTCTTCACCTGTAAAGCCCTCTCGAGTTTCAATTGTGAATGTTTCTAATTCACTTAATGCATCTTTTGATTTGACAAATCTTGTTATAAATTCATCATTAATATCAAAACTAACACTCCATTCATCTGAATTATTACTTACATCTGGTACATTTGGTATTACGGCAGGGTCTGCAAGATTGAATTTTATGTCATAATTTGTATCAGCCATATTAAGTTTAGAACTTGTGGCGTCAACTAAAATGTCTCCATCTAAGATGTTTAAACATTTAATAAGTTGTGAAGTATTAAAAATACCATAATCACCTGGTTTAAGGCCTATTTCTTTTCTATAGTCTACGTATCCTACTAAATTTTTAGAATCATTAATAAAATGAATAATAAATTTTTCATCCGTAATAACCCATTTAACTTTTTCTATATTATTACCTAAAGAATACTTAGATACTATATTAGATATAACTTTTTTATTTATCATATAACCTTTTTAAAACTTAAAAAACTGCTGAACATACGTATTGAGTGTTAAATTTCCCCACCCGAGATCTTGATAAAATGACTCTAATTTGTTCTTAAGTATCGTATCAAAAGATCTTGGGATATCCACATATTCTTCAATAAATTTACGAATAGGTTTTGGTAAATCAAAATCTAAGAATCCCATAGTGTCAATTTTGTATGGGTTATCTCTTAAATAAACCCATTTAATTTTATCTCCTTCTACAATTTGAGTGTGTTTTCTATCTAAATTTTTAAATTTAAGTAAATCATTATATCTTACGGCCGCTTTAACACCTACAGGTGCTTTATTTTCAAATTCACTAAATATACAATCTGCACTAGCAGGGAGACCTGTATATTTTTTCATGTTTTTAACTCCTGTTGGTTTTGATATTTCTACAAAATCTATATCTTTAAGTGATTCTTTAAATACTAATATTTCTTTATCTATTTCTTCTCTTGTAGCACCAAATAGTATCTTATTTAATATACCTTCAAAAAATTCTCTAAATAATGGTGGAAAATTTGATTTTTTAAAATCAAGGCCTTTTACATCAATTTCATTACAAGGTACACCTTCTTTTTTAGTGATATACTGTGCGTATCTACGCTTACCTGAAAAGAACGCAGAACGTATTGTACATTCTGTTTTCATTTCTAATCTGTGTTTGTCTGCGGGAACATTGAATGCATCTAATGCTAGGTCATTATAATACTCATTAATTTTCTTTTCATAATCTAATGACATTGCCTCTAACTTATCTGCTTTATCTGATTCTTCCATATTATCAAAATCAGGATACAATTTACGTAATAATGGTTCAGCGTTAACATAACATGAATCTGTATCTTCATACATTACAACACCCATACAATCTTCATATCGTTGACGAGGTGTAGTTCTAATTTCATATACTTCTTTTCCTGTTTGTAATGTTTCTTCGGCTGTTTTATTTATAAATGTACCTGAATCTTGGATGATTCTTTGTCCTGTAAGTGTAATACCTTCACTTAATAATACAGAACCATATCTAAATGTAGGTAATGCTGTAGCACCATACAGTGAGTTAAGTAGGATTTTCATTGTATACTGACGTAAATGATTTAATTCACCTTCTTCTTTATTACCAGCTTTAAATGCTTTTTTCATAGCATTTTTATATTCAACTCTTTCGTCAAACCACTTACTAAGCACAACTGACAATGTAGATGGTTTATCTGTTCTAAACATTACACCATTTGCAGTGATTGCTAATTTATTTTGTTCTATTAATGCTAATATTTCACCAACAGATAATACTTTTTTTCTTCGTTGTAAATTTTCAACTTCAAATTCGTCTTTAGGATCCATTTTTTTAAGATCATTTAAGGCTAATCTATTATCTCTATCATCTGATGTTACAAGTCTTCCTACTAATGTTTCTCTACCTATATTAAGGGACATAATAATTGAAGGATACAGTGAAGTTAAATCCTCATCAAACATATAATTAAAAATACCTGTTTTAGGACAAAATAAATAACCACCAGCATAACCATTTTCTTTAGTTATAGGATTAGGGTCTTTATTTGGTGGGATAATGTTTTCACCTAATAAATAAGCTGATATAGCTCCATCTTGTGTTCTAGATGATTGATAAACTTCTTCATATAAACATTTCCCTTTATGTGATATATTTTTAGTTAAATCTAAATATTTAAATTTTTCATCTAATTTCTTAAGTATTAAAACATCTACAAAGTTATACTCAATAAACTTTTGTTTGTCTTCGGCAAATAATCTGTCTAATGATCCATCATACTCAATTTTCTTTTGACCAACATATTTTTCATTC
>Ga0181369_1000282_pt1 | contig 14292 bp, 15 predicted proteins | sample LowvirmetaG_8_FD_130088 | JGI IMG/M metagenome (GOLD analysis project Ga0181369, IMG submission 130088) | Marine viral communities from the Subarctic Pacific Ocean - Lowphox_04 viral metaG | ecosystem: Environmental > Aquatic > Marine > Oceanic | place: Subarctic Pacific Ocean | collected... | reverse complement strand
GAATTGAACTCGGATGACCCCGTTATAAGCAGGGCGCATTAACCATTATGCGACACTCCCTGATGATGAACTACTGAGCGTCGTTATTATTCTCAGTGTGTATTCGTACTAGTTCATCATCAGTAGGCATCATTACTGCTGCTTTACCATCTTCTCTCACGATACCTATGGTTTCACCTTTTTCAACTCTTTCTATGAGTTCGTCAAAATTATCTTCCCATTCTTTTAAAGTAAAAACTTCCATTAAACCTCTCCTGCAACTGCCAAATCGGCGTACTCAATCTGATCATCATTAAGATGTGAAGTGCATACTTCCAATAAATTCATGAACTGCTTAGCGGTTTCACATTTTACTACTTTTTCATCTCCTTGATCACTAAAAAGTATAAAAGTACGGGTGCAAACATCAATTACTACACCTTGAACGAAAGTTTCAGCGTTCATTTGTGTTCCGTTGATTACCTGTATATTATAGATGATTTTGGACTAAGCGTCAAGTCTCTTAATGTGAAAGAATTATTTTACTCTTATATTTGATTAGGTCTTCATAATATAACAAAGTGCGTAATATGGTGGTAAATTGGCGTTAGATGCTGATGAACCTTGAGTATTGGTTGTGTGACGGTGAGTAGCATCAATAGAAATAACTCGTCCATTATTCCCTTGATCAGAGTCTTCTCTAAAACTAGCGGTAGTTTCGGAAAATATACCACTAGTAGCATTTGTATCGTGAGGTTCATTACGAAAAGATCCTGTTAAGGATTTTGTATTGCTGTTGCCTTCATTAATAGTAGAATTCGTAGTATGAGAGTGAGATACAAGTGTAGCATTAGCACTACCACCAGTATCACCAACATCATAACTACCTCCAGCACCAATAACGAACCTATTTCTTAAATCGGGTGTATTATTGCTGCCATTACAAAGAACAAAACCAGATGGAATACTTCCTTCACTACCGGACCATAAGATAATCATTCCACTAACAAATGCAGATGGCACCGAAATTGACATCACACCAGTGGAAGAATTGTATGATAAGTCTCCACCAGCACTGATTGATGAACGTGCGCGAGCAGTGGTGTGGTAAAGGTTAGTTGATCCTTCTGATAGATCATCAGTATCAGCAGCAGCGATTCTTGCATCTGCTCTTGTATCTGCTCTAGCATTAGTATAGTAAAGGTTAGTTGATCCTTCTGATAGATCATCAGTGTCGTGATTAGAAATGTCACTTATTTTGCTGGAGATAATATTAGTGCTAGGATTATATGTAAGATCGGTATCAACTCTGATAGGATTATTACCACTACTTGCACTAACAAATGTTATGAATTGATCTGCATTTGTAGAGTTTGCATTTGTTCCGACATTATTTGCATTTGCCACACTGGTTGAACTTGCATCTATCCATTCTAAATCTGTTCCGTCTGATGATAATAATTGACCTGCTGTTCCAAAATCACCATCACCATCAAATAATTTACCATTAATATTAATATTATTAAGAGTTGATGAAGATGAAATTTCTAAGCTTTCTCCAGTTATACTCGAATTTACCGAGACTGTATCTTTAAATATTGCGGCACTACTAAAATCTGAAGCACCAATAAAAGTTGAAGTGCCATTCACTTCTAATTTTGCATCTGATGCTACAATTGCATTAGATTGAAAAAATGAACTACTTAAAAAAGTAACGTTGGATTGAAAAGTATGATCAAAGCTAGTTTGATTTATATTAATAAGAGACATACTAACCCAGTGCTTTTATTGCTTTTGATGCGACAGAAACTGCGAGTGAGGCACCAGGTCCACCTGCCGCACCTGCTGCTGCTCTAGCAATACCCTCTGCTTTAAGACCTTTATATGCTAGATTGAGAAGATTATTTGCATTATCTTGTGTGGCAATACAATCATCTCCATAAGAGTGAGGTGCATCGCAGTATGCTTCTTGAGCTTTAATATCAAATTTTTTACCACAATCTAACTTCATATTACCACCACTCTTCAAATTCAAGTCACCTCTAGATTCTATAGTAATTTTTGCACCCTTAATTAACACTTCACCGTTTTCTTGAGCAGTAATAAGGATACTTCCTTTCATACCAGTGATGCAAATATCAACACCACCACGATCAGAGTTTGCACCTCCAATAATTTCAATGGTTCTATCATTATAAAGGCGATAGATGCCACCTGCCGTCATACCAGAAAGAGATACATCTCCATTCTCAGTATATCCATACAGATCATAGATTCCTGGACCATTGAATCCTGTTTGTGGATTATTTACATCAATTCTAAACTGTGGACTAAAACTAACGAATTGTCTTTTTTCCCAGTTCTGATCGTTTGCCATTTATATAATTCTTTTTAGATATTTAGTATCCACCACCAGAACTTGATCCTCCACCAGAACTTGGTGGTGGTGATGGTGGGGGAGAACTAGAAGGTGGAGGAGTTGGTGTTGGTGAAGGAGTTGGTGTAGGTGTAGTAGTTGTTGTGGGTGTAGCAGTTGTTGTAGTCTCTACATTTACACGAGTTGTAGTATTAACTGATGAAGTTCTAGACCCAAGACTTGCCTCAGGAGTATCATATATGTATTTGTGTGCCACTTGTGTATGCTTTGATCCAACCATTTTTCTTCCATTAGTTGGATGGACGTGGAATGGTCCATAATATTCTTTACCATCAACGTATCCAACAAGATTGTTTTCATTTGAAATACAATCAACAACACGTTTGACTTCACCTTGATATCCTTCAGGTTTCTTGATAAGTCTTGGTTTGAATATGGCACCAGAACCTGTTGTAGTTCTAACATCAAAGGTGACCAAATTATCAATTGGTTTATATGTGATAGAAACTCCATCACCTATACGTGTTGCCTTTACGATACCACCTGTATCATCCACATTCACTTCATATTCATTACCACTACTATCAAGTGCGGTATCATCTGGAGAATATCCAGAACCAGGTGATACAATCAGTGGTCCATTTGTATCATTTGGTACATAATCACTAAGATCATCACCTATCACATAATTCTCACCTTCAGTTGTAATGTAAATATCTGTGATCTGCTGATAGGTTGGAGAATCTTCATCATAATCAATTATTGCTCTTGCAGAAGCACCATATCCACTTCCACATTCATCTACAATCTCTACGAACGGTGGGAACGTATATCCACCACCACCATTTACAAGATCAACACCAATAAGACTTCCAGTTAAACCTCTTCCACCGTTTGCAATACTTTCAATAGCACCAAAGATTGCATTTGCAGTACCGCCTTTCCCATTTCCACCAAAAATTTTAATTTTTGTGCCACCACAACCACCAAGTTCTGGGAAACCGGCAAAACAATTTCCGAGAGCACTCTTGAATCCTGGAACAGAAACACTTGGATTCATAAAATCAAATACACCAAGAGAACCTGTCGCTGCAGCAATATCTTGAACTATATTTATAGCAGAATCTGCAATTGATTGTGCTTCATTTGCAGTTTCTAAAATTTCATTTACTGGAACACCAACTTTATCTGAGGATCCCTTACCAATTACCCATTCGTTAGATACAAGATCATAATCTGGTGCGATCTCATTACAACCAAGTCTATCTGCAAGACCTAAAATAGAATCTCCTGTCTTTCTGAAAAAATCTAATACAGAGAATCCTTGTAAAATTTTGTCTAAACCACCCATCAATGGTCCTAAGAACTTAGTAACACTACCTATAACTTGATTCATTAAAGCACCAACTACCTGATCTCCTATACATGAGACAAAGTTTGTAACATTATCTGCTACACTAGTCAAAAGACCCTTGATAGTTTCACCTATACCATTAATTACGTTATTAGCAACGCAAGGTATGGCATCAGATAACTTTTTGATTGGTCCAATGAGAAGTGCTTGAGCGATAGTGCCTGCTTTCTCTGCTGCAGTAGAACTTCGAGTTGCAGCAAAAATTAAACCATAAACTTTATCATATAAAACTTGTAAACCACCATTGAGAGTAGGTATCAATTTCTTTGTCAAGTTCGCCGTCATATCATTGATCATACGAGTAGTACCCTTTTGTATACTCGCAGTCATACTATCAATTTCTTTCAATAGTTCTTGCTTTTTATTGCCTACAAAATCAGTAACAGAAGAAGTACCAGCTTGAATACCTTCTCTAATTGCTGAAATCTTTTTGACAAAGTTATCAACATCATTTTTTATTGTTTGTGTGGCACTATCTTTATCTGATGAAGCTGCTGTTACTTTCTGACCAATCGTTTTTGATGCTGATATTTCCTTTGTTGCTGCTGCCTTTTCTTTTGCTTCTGCTTTTGCTAAAGCAGCATCTTCTGCAGCAAGAACTGGATCAATTTGAGTAGAACTTTCTGCTTTTTTATTAATTTTATCTGCTGTTGCTTTATCTACAGAACGTGGAGATTTAGCAGAATTTGCATTTTGTTCATTAGATTGATTTTTTGCAAGTTTTGAACCATCATTCTTTATTTTTCCAGTATATCCTGTAAAAGGAACAAAAGGACTTACATAATCTTCTGATGGTACAGAAAGTGTGCGACCAAATACACCAAGTATAACAGGGATTTGTGCATTATCTCCATCAAGAAAGAATCCAAGAACAGAGTCGCCAGGAGAAATCTTTACCGAAGTTCCTCTGTTTGCAGCACCAGAACCATCAGTACAACCTAAAAGTGCTTGTGCCCAAGGAAGATCATCATCAGGTAAATCAATTAAACTATAAGGATGATAACCAAGAATACGAACTTTGAAACGGTTTCCCCACCCACCACCACTTACTTGACTTTTTTGTGCTTCCTGTGGTGCAACCTGACCGATCCACCAACGGAATCCATCTCTTCCAATAAAATTTGTTTTAAGTAAAGACTCCTCTAACATTGTAATTACTTGTTATTTTTTCCGTATTGACCAAATGTATCTCTAATTAATTTCACTGAGGTATATGATCCCTCAGTGTCAAAATGATGACACAACTCTTTAATCATATATAGACCACTTTGATCCTGATCATACTCGTTATCCTTTGATACTGTTGTTTTAGGAAATAAACATTCAATGATATCACCTGCTTTCAAATTTGTATTAGAAGGCAATGTCAAAGTCATGGTCTGAGTGAATAATATATTATACCTCATAATTGCTTGAGACTGATACTGGAAAGGATCAGCATTTTCTTCAACAGAAACATCTTTCTCAAGAGTTCCAATATCAACAATACCTGTAATCATCCTACTTGGAATATCCCCAAGAGTATCTTTTGCACCCTCATTTATAGGTGGAAGTTTGAAAGTTTCTCCAAGATTTTTTGACTTACCAGAATAATCTGCTAACTTAAACGTACCTTTCTCTGGATGTGTAAATGAAAATGTAAGTGGATTGAAAAAAGATCTTTGACTGGAATATGTTCCAAGACGAAGTTTTTCTAATAGATTATTATTTCTACTAGTAATATGATTTAGAATTTGAAAGTTTTGATCATTATCTGAGTCAGCGATTTGTGTTGAATTATAAGTTGCAACTTTGTCTTGACTAATCAATTTATCAACAGACTTAAAGTGATATCCTTCCTTTGTCTCAAAGAAAAAGTATCCAGCAGTTCCATCTCCACTAATGTCTGGAACACCTTTTGATGCCAACCAAGTAAGTAATGTAAATGGTTTTTTCATATTAGCGATAAAACCATACTTATTCGAAGTTTTATCAATATCAAGAGTCTTATTAGTAACCAAATATTTTTTAATTATTTCCTCTGCAGAAACAGATATTGGTGATGATGTTGGAAACTTTACTGGAACCCTAGAAGTCTCATTTGTGATTGCTTCTCTAGAGCACAAGTTAAGAACAAAAGTCTCCGTCTGATCAGTTTGAACTACATTAGTAATACTAGAAACATATAATTGTCTTCCATCCCTAGAAAAATCTAGTCCTGGGTTAGAATCTGTATTTCCTTTGATTCTTATAGAAATTCTCTCACCACCCCTCAAAGGTAATCCTTGATATATTCCCTTACTATCAATAGCATCTCCTGTGGTAGTCACAAGAAGTTTAGCAGTTATTGTTGGTGAGAATACATCTTCATAATACTCTATTGACTGAACACCAAGTCTCAAGTCAATAGTTTTACTCTTATCAGTTGAAGATTCTATGAGTATTTCTTCGTACTTGGAGCTATCTGTTGCTTCTGACATTATACGTTTCCTAGTTCTGTCAAGAGAATAAGACTTACAAAGTTATTTAACGGATTTTCAGAATTAAGTGCTATAGTTTGAGATCCTCCACCACCCATTGCTGGTGCTTGTTGTGTGGTTGTATTATTTGAAGATGGTATTGGTATTGGAATAGTTTTAGATTTTTTAGATGGGGTTACACTCTGTTGAGTAGTTGTACGATTTGTGGATGATGATATGAGTGTCTGATTTGAACTTTTTGTAAAAGAACTTGCTGTATTAGTTCCTTTGATTTCGGTAGTTGTCAATTCAATCATAGCAACATATGGATCTGGAACCATATTGCTCTTATATCCAGTTCTATTTCTTCTACTATCAACCTCAAAGTGAATATGTGGTCCAGTAGAGCGTCCTGTGTTACCAGTAATCGCAAATGAAGTTCCTGCAGGGACACTGCCACTTGTAATAATGTTTCTACTATTGTGAGCAAATCTCATTTGAACACCCAAAGAAGGCACCCACATATCAATGACATTTCCATATCCAGGATCAAACTTAGATCCAACAACTTCAGAATCAACTTTCAAAGAGATATAAAGACCAGGATCACAACCAATATCAATACCTGAATGAAAACTTTGTTGTCCAGATATTGGGTTAGTTCTCATCCCCTGAAGACTGGTTATTGTTGCACCCTGTCCAAGAATACTAGTTACATCCTGACCTTTAGAATATTTTGTGCTCCTGTTTATATTTGGTGCTACTTTTGCTTGACCAAATTGTTTAAATGCTGCTTCAACATCTTCTGGTGTAACATTCCCTGCTCTGTTACCATTATACTCACTGTAGAAACTTTGTCCTCTCTTAATTGGGTTACCAAGATAACCTTGAGTTGGTGCTAAGACTGGAATACCAGCAAATTCCATTGCAAGTCTTTTTGCAGCTTCATTTGGATTATTGATAATCATATCTGCGGTGATTCCGCGTGCCTTTATCAACGATATTGCAATCTTATCTTGATTTTCTGAATTGAATAAATCCGTCTTAACATCAAGACCTGCTTCTGTTGCTTGTCTTATTGGATCTGTAAGTTGATATCTACCAATAGCACCTTTTCCACCATCAAGTCCAACTGCCCTACTTGCCTCTTCAATTGTCATAGATGTAAGATTTGGATTTTTATCTCCAGGTGCGATAGAAGTATATCCACCTTCCGCCTTTCCAATCACATCTAAAATTGGAGCATATCTACCAGTAGTTGCTGAAGCAGTGCCACCACCACTACCACTACCAGATGGTTTTAGTTTTTCATCAGATTCTTTTAAATTAAAGTCTGCAAATCCTTGAATCATTCTATTGAAATCTTTTTCAATTGCATTCATAGAACTCTTAAGTTTCTTATTATTTTTGTTAGCTTCTTTTATTGGAGTTTCATCTAAAATATTCACAGTTCTACCAAGAAAGGTATCAAGTTGTGTGGTGAAATCAGTGTAAAACTCTTGAATATTATTAACCCAACTCTGCAATATTACTTGTACCTGTTGAATTCTTTCAATCAATCCTCGAACTTGTTTAATAATTGTTGGTAGATTAGTTAAAATCCAACCAACAAAAATAGTTCCAACAAAGTCCATTACTCTTCCAAGGAATCCTTTCGTTGATGAGGTAATAGTTCTTGTTGCTCTAGTAGTAATAGATCCAAGTTTGCCTGCTTCAATTACATCTTCACGTTCTCTTCGTTGAACTGCTTGTCTTCTTGTTTCAAATATTTGATCCGATCTTAAAATTGCTCTTTTCTTTTCTCTATTACCTAAATTTAAATCAGATACTATATTACTAGACGTTGAATTAGCACTTCTCAGTCCATCTCCGAAAGACATTAAAGACTTTCTGATGTTATCTAAACTATCACTATTTTTTAAGAGAGATTTTTGTGCCATTATCAGAGAACATTAAATATTGTTTTTGTAGTCAAAACATACATGTTAGAAGAATCACTTGTAGCAAAGACAGGAATATTTCCAACATTTCCAGATGCAACGGGAGCAGATTGTTGATTGGATTGACCTCCACCAGAAGGTGGAATAGGTAATGGCAAAATATTGATCGGTTCCTCTTGAGGTGGTTCAGAAACCGCTTTAGCAATTGATAGTGATTTCTGTACAGGTGTTAAATTCTCAGGTGAAGCAACTACAGGTTTTCCAATGTTTTTTTCTTCATTGATCATTCCCTGAACTTCAGCAACACTATATCCCATTTCAGATAGTGTTGTATCGCCTTTTGATATTTGACCTGGTTCTAATCCTCTTGACGCATCACCTTCTAGAGGAATATTTGCAGGTTCAGTCTGCTTTGCTCGCAAATTAGCGTCAAATGGTTTTTCTGGATCTCTTGGAACAAACTCATCTTTTTTGTTATCATTTTCAGCAAAAAGAGTATTACCAGAACGAATAGACTCCATAAAGTCTAAACCATATTGTTTGACTTTACCTTGAGGTACAACAAATTCACCGTCAGTCAACATTGCTGGAATTTGATCAATGCCTGGTGTTCCCTCAACTAAACCACCCAATACCTTACCTGGTGGTTTGGAAGGATCTATTTCTGATTCTGGTTTTGCTTCTGGTTTTGCTTCTGGTTGCTGTTGCCCTGGTGGTTGTTTCTCTGATCCTGCTGCTGGTTCTCCTTCTGGTGATGGCGGCAGGAAGCGATCCGCAAAGGGAATATTATTTCGTATACCTTCATAAAACTTAGTTGATTCCTTATATAAAAAACTAAGAAATCTTTTTCCTGGTGTTGTGAATAATCCTAAAGCAGCAGCTGCAGTAAGTCCTATAACTAATCTGCCAAATCCTCCTGTCAAAACTCCGAGTGCAATTCTAGAAGCAACAAACACTCCTGTAATAACACCCAAACCTTTCAGAACATTTATTTTTATTTCCTGTAACTTATCCTCATTTCCCTCAGCATTAGCATTGATAGCATCAACAGTTTGAAGGGTCAACCAACCACCAACAAGCGATAAAAAGAACTTTCCAAGATTTCCTAAAGTAAATGATGCTTTCGTTGCTAATCTCTGCGCTGGTGCTGTAGCAGCAGCTTCAATCTTTTTCTCAATTATACTTTCCTGTCCCTGGCGAAGTTGCTCTTGTGCCAGTCTTGTCTCTCTTGCCTGTTCTGCTTCTTCTTTCTGCCTTTCAACTGCCTGAGAGGTTGCTAAACCTGTGCTTATTGCCTGTAACGTTGTATTCAGACTAGCAACTTGAGTGTTGAGATTGGTTATCTGAGAAGCAACCAATCCAAGTTGTAGCGAATTTTGGTTCAGTAATTTAGTTGTTACTGGATCTTGTTGAACAGGAGGAGTTGCTCTACCGGCAAACGTAGCAGTCGATACCGTTGATCTATTACCTATAATTGGGAAACTACTGACCATTCTGTTGCTGCGCTTTTAAGTTTTCTTCTTCAATGTATTGTTGGAGGAAAGCAAGGTAAATATCTTTCTCCCAAGGTATCATATTTTCTAATTCCGTCAATGAGTATTTATGGTGTTGCATCAAAGCAAAATTAATTCTAAAGTATGACTCAAGATCCGTATGAGCCATACTCACACGAAAAAACTTGCTAATCCCTCAAGAACTACTTCATTTTCAACTTCAGTGTTTGGATTTTTGACTGTAAGTGAGTGAGAAAGTTTAGGCATTGTCCCAAAGAAGTTTTCAATTTCTTTAAATTGCTTTGAACTCAGTTGTTCCACAAATTCACGAAGTTCTTTCTTAGTACAATCGCTTGTGGACCAAGACTCCTCTTCACTATAAATCTGCTCAATAGATGCCATAATGACATTGAATGTTTCATCAATGTTCACATCAGTCACCGTAAAGTTATTTTTTACAAATTCATCCATTGATGGATATTTCATTCTTAAAGTCAATTGATCATCAAGTTTAATATCTCTAGAGTGATCTTTGTCAAACTTGACTTCAATTTCATCCAAGTTTATAGTGACAGGTACCTTAGTAGTTCTATCGTCTGGACAAGTTACCATAACTTCTACTTCTTCACCAACAGACTTGCCACGAATGTTGAGGAACAAATATTCAATATCAAATGTAGAAAGTTCTTCTACTTTCACACCTCTTGTTACAATACAAGATTTAATTACATCCTTCACTGCACTAGCAATTTGAGACATATCCTCACTTTCCATAGCGATGATGAGGACCTTTTCTTCCTTAACTAAGAATGGTCTGTACTTCACTTTCTTCTTAGTAGAAGGAATCACCAACTCATAAGTTGGTGTAGAAATTTTTGGTAAAGGCATTACAATTCATGCACGTCAGTAAAATTATTTAGTTGGGTTATACAGGTCTGAACTCTGAAATGAATGTTCTACTTGAATTTAAAAAGTTGACCGTATTTTTAGTGAAATCACTAGCATTATTCAATGCTCTTGGTGAAGAAATACTAGAATCATTTACATTCCTCAAAGCAGCGTTGACTTGATCTTCACTCTGAATTCTCCCAGGAACTGGTCCGCTTCCATCTGGTGGTGGATTTTTGTTATTATCTGTTCCTAAGAAAAAGTCAATAGATCTTGATTGACCAGACATATAACGATCATATTGAAATGTTGCTGTTGCCTTCAATATATTAGATCCTTGATATGAAACAGTAGTAGAATCTAAAGAAAGTGGAAACAGTTTGAAAAATCTATATTCAATGTATCTCTTGTAGTCTTTTTCAAACTTAATAATTCTTGTTTCATCGCATTTATATTCAATTGGATATTTCATTCTAAAGTAATATCCATTAAAACGCTCCTCAATTTGATCTTGACCCGTCTCTGAACCACTGGCAATAAACTCCATCCAGTGCTCAACAAACTTCAAAGATCTATATGAGTTATCAACATAAAATTCTAAACTCAGGGGTGTGAATGCTCTTGTATGTGCAAACTTTTCAGCAACACCTGGAAAGTTTCCAACAACATCTGCAGTTGCAAATCCACTTCCTGGCAATTGTGCTCTACTACACAATAGACCAATTGATTCTGTGATATATCTTGAATCAATACCTCTTCTACGAAGATGTTTTCTCAAGTTACCAGCAAGACCACCAAACTCAACAGAATAATGTGATGTTAGTGCAACGTTAGAAAGTGTTGGTTTGATCTGAGATATTTTTTTAGGTAATGGTCTAGGCACTCTAAATATCTTATAATTGATTGTTATAGTTATTTAGATGTCATATAAGGGAAAATACAAACCTTCCTATCCAAAAAAATACAAAGGGGATCCAACTAATATCATATATCGTTCTCTCTGGGAACGTAAGTTTATGGTCTATTGTGACACGAATGAAAATGTTATAGAGTGGCAGTCTGAAGAGTTCTGCATTCCATATCGTTCTCCTATTGATAATAAAGTTCATCGTTACTTTCCAGACTTTTTTCTTAAGTACAAAGATATCCATGGCAGAATCAGATCATCTCTCATTGAAGTTAAACCTATGAGACAATGTGCTCCTCCACCCAAACCAAAAAGACAAACAAAAAAATACCTGAACGAAGCATATGAGTATGCTAAGAATCAGGCAAAGTGGAAAGCAGCAAAAGATTTTTGCGAAGACAGAATGTGGGAGTTCAAAGTAATGACGGAGAAAGAACTCGGTATCAAGTAATGGCAAAAAGAGAAACTCTACTTCAATCACAGAGAAGGAAACTTGCTGAGCAAAGGTCAGCAAAGGCAGCAGCAGAATCTGCACAGAGACCCACAGATACTGATGAGAATCGTAACAGAGTTCGTGCCATCACGAATAGAATGATTGGTGTTAGAGATCCAGATATTGTAATGAATCAACTACTTGAAGTTCTAGAAAAATCAGATGCACCAATCCCAGGAAAACTGTACGTCTACAAGTATGTTGCGATCACACCAGGGATTAGATATGATAGAAATCCTGTAGTTCAAATTCGCAATGTTTCAGAAAATGGGTGGGTTGGACAGAACTTTCATTGGTTAGGAAAAGGACAGTCAATAAGAAATTATCTTGCAAGTGAAATTATATCGGATGGCATTTATGAAATCTATCCATCAGAACTTAGGGATGTAATGACTTTACCAATCAGAGATTTCAAAATTGGCGGCTAAATAAATAAAAACCATCTAAATGGCAAAAACTAGAAGAGGAAGAAATAAGTTAATTCCTCAATCTGCAAAGAAACCAAGAGATGCTGCTAGGTCCAATGAAAAGTTAAGTGTCAATAATGATGCAGCACCAGATGGCGCACCAGTAATGTTCAGATATCCTTTAGACCGATTGGATAATTCTGTTGATGCTTTGTATATTTCAATATTTGATCAAATAAGAAGTAGTAAGATTTTCGGACTGGGCAATAAAGTTAGAAATGATAATGGAAAACTAGATATCGTTAAAATTGGTAGTATTAAATCCTATAATGATTTTGTTGCTACTAATACTAATGCTCAGAAGAAGAAAAATACAAACGCAGAGTACATTTATTTACCAATACCTCAACAAGTTAGTGATGCTTTAGCAGTAAGTTATGGCGATGATACTTTAAATCCAATTCAATCTCTTGGATTAAGTGCTACTGCTTCTGCGATAGATAATCCCGGAAAAGCAGTATTAGATACTGCTCAGATTATGAAGGATATGTTTTCAGGAAACCTAGCCGGGATAGATGAAGAAACAAAAAAAGCAATAGGAGCAGTTTTTACTGGAACTGCAGTCAATCAATTTGGTGCTAATGTAAATCCAAATTCTTTGATCTCAAGAGCATCTGGTCAAATTTTGCAATCAAATCTTGAACTACTTTTCAGTGGTGTTACCTTAAGATCATTTCCATTTATATTTGACTTTGTTCCTAGAGAAAAGAGAGAAGCAGATCAAGTGAGATCAATTATCAGAACTTTGAAAAAAGCAATGTCTCCCAAGTCAAGAAGTTCATTGTTTATTCAAGCACCTAAAGTGTTTCAACTAGAGTATGTAAGTGGGCAAGAAAGTCATCCATTCTTGAATAAATTTAAGTTGTGCTCTCTCACTGATATGACAGTAAATTATACTGCTTCAGGCACATACGCAACTTATGAAGATGGAACTCCTGTTCATATTCAAGTTCAATGTGTGTTCAAAGAGATTAATCCAATCTACGCTGAGGATTATGAAGAACAAAGTTTCAATGGTCCATATGCTAATGTAGAGGAAGCATTGAACGTAATAGGAGGTGTAGGTTTCTAATGTCATATTTCAGAGAACTACCTGATATTCTATATCAGTCAAATCTTTTACATAAAACTTCCTCTAGGGAATATGTAAGGATTAAAAATATATTCCGAAGAGTCAAGATTCAAGATTGGATTCAAGACAACGTAAACTTTTTTGATAAGTACGTTATTATTGACACTCAAAGACCAGACAATATTGCTGAGATATTTTATGGTCAATCGGATCTTGATTGGATTGTTATATTAACTGCTGGTATCACAAATATCAGAGATGAATGGCCACTGTCTAATTACGATCTCTACAACTATGTTGAGAATAAGTATGGTTTGACAGAAATGAATGAGATTCATCATTATGAGACCATTGAAGTCAGAGACTCAAAAGGTAGACTTATTTTACCTTCTGGACAGATTGTCAATCAAGACTTCAAAATTTCTCCTCCATATGATGCTTCAACTCAAGCAAACTCATACACAGGTATTAGAGAGTCTTCAAACATTGAGTACAAAACTGTTTCTGGAGATATAAATCCTGTAATCGGGATTAGTAACTATGAGTACGAAACTATAGAGAACGAAAAGAAAAGAGAAATTGAGTTAATGAAACCAGATTATCTTCAAATATTCTTAAATGATATGAGAAACTTGATGTATTATGATGAAAGTAGCAATTCTCTTGATAACCGTTTAGCAGTTACTGATAACACTCGTTTGATCGGTCCATAAAAGATCTAACTTCTTATCAAATACCATCACATAACGATGTTTACGTGATCGATCTTTCCATTCACCTTTGGCATCTCCAATTTTACCCCTCGAATGTTTGGAACCATCGTT
>Ga0181369_1000281_pt1 | contig 14302 bp, 14 predicted proteins | sample LowvirmetaG_8_FD_130088 | JGI IMG/M metagenome (GOLD analysis project Ga0181369, IMG submission 130088) | Marine viral communities from the Subarctic Pacific Ocean - Lowphox_04 viral metaG | ecosystem: Environmental > Aquatic > Marine > Oceanic | place: Subarctic Pacific Ocean | collected... | reverse complement strand
TCAAATTGAGTTAAATTAGCACTGTTACCTGTTATAGTGCAAGTAGCTATTTTATATCCTCTATCTGAACCACTTGATGCTGGGAATGCAGAAGCAGTGTAATAATGACCTATTACCTGACCACTAGTTTGATTTTCCACTACTCCATCTCCCCAATCCACAGTATGGTTACCTGCTATCTCAAATCCCAAATAGTTAGAGCCAGTTTCAAATACAGCAGTTTGTATCACTATTTTTTCATCACCATCACTTACTAAAGTACTTATATCGGGAAAACTACCGGTTGGTTTTACATGATCATATATTATTCCTACTACCTGATGAGTAAATGAACCTGATGCTGCTGATGTACCATCTGAAGCAACACATTCAATAGTTAAATCACCTAAAAAATTACTTGCTGTATATGGTAGTGTTAAACCAGTACCTATTAATTTACCATCTTCATACCATTCAGCATTGGTTAGAGTCACACCTGCTGTATCAGTAGTGGCAGTAAATATAGCTGAACTAGATAAGAAAACACTTCTACTTACTGACTGTTCTAAAGTTAAATCAAATCCTCCTCCTGATGAAGGAGCTGGTATGTTTATGTATTGTATCATATTATTCTAGAACCGCTAATTGTAAATAACCCTGATGATGAAGGTGTTATTCTTAATTTATCAAAAATATTTAAAGTTATAGGAGGATTTTGTCTAGGAGAAAAAGAACTTGAATTAGCACTTGCAGTAACAAAATCAACTATATCCATTGAACTTGTTGATGAACCAGTAAAGTTTATTATCATAGGAAATGGAGCAATAAATGTAAATGCAGTAGCTGCTTCAAAATTTAGGAATGTTTCAAAGCTAGTATCTACTACGTCTCCAATAATTTGACCACTTGCACTTATATTACCAGATGATGTGATATGATTTGCTATAATATTACCACTTGCACTTACGTTACCTACAACTGATAGTGTATTTGTTGCTCCACTAGTAACTGTTAATGATCCAGAAATAATAGTATCCATTGCTACGAAAGTAGTAGTCTCATTAGGTGGATCTATTAATATGTGCGAATTTGTATCAAATTCATCCGTATCTCCAATGAAGATCTTAGCAGTACTGGCTACATGAGTTCCTGTTGTTTTAATCATTGGGAACGGTCCTCCAGTAGCATCTGATGGAGTCATCAAACGGAAATTGTTTGCATGTATATCATCTACAGCTACATATCCACTTGCACTTATTGCTTTTGAGGATGTTAGTCCCCCTAATCCGAACTTATATTGATCTGAATCATCTAATGATATGATGATATCAGTGTTATTATAATATAGCTTATCAGGTGTTTGACTGAATAGAATACCGGACCCATTTCCGTTTCTTATTACAATTTCCGATGCAAAAGATCCATCACTTCCAATTATATTACCACTTGCACTTATAATTGATGCTGTAATAGTAGTTGTGGTTGATGCTCCTTGATCGGTTACTTGTTGTAGAGTAGGTGTAGATCCTGTAGCTGCTGCTAAGGATGCAGATACACTTGGAAATCCTTGAATAGATAAATCTCCGCTTGCACTTATGTTAGAAGCTGTTATATTATTAACTAATATAGAAGGAGTACCAAATAAATTACCTGCAAATGATGCAGTATCAGCGTGTGATGATGATACTTCATTAATTATTTCATGTGATGCAGATATTGCAAAAGATGCTGTAAGAGCATTAGTAGCAAAAGATGCCGTACCTAATAAGCTACCAGTTATTCCTGCTATTATATCTAAAGAACCAGATATATTTACTGATCCGGTTATTATCTGATCTCCTATAAATATATTTGAACTAGTAGTAGCGAAAGATCCTGTTTGAGAAATTAATACATAAGAAGATGTAGCTGCAGTTAGACTATTTACTTCAGTTTGAATACTAGATGTAAATATATTAAATGAAGAGGTTGTTACAAACGATCCAGTATCAATATTATCACCAGGAGGACCTTGAGAACCAGAAGGACCTTGAGATCCAGAGGGTCCTTGAGAACCTGAGGGACCAGCAGGACCAATAGGACCGGCAGGACCGGTCGTACCACCTGCACCTTGTGGACCTTGTGCAGCTACAGTTACTATTTGTGTTGTTTCTTGAGTAACCGTTACATTATTATCTGTAGTACTTATATTTACTTTATTAGCCATTAGACTCTAGTTACTTCTTTACTTACTTTAACTGTTCCTTGTATAAGTCTTATAGTAAAAGCACATTCTCCACTTCCACTATACAACTCAAGATCATATAATCCTTGATTAAAAGTTAAAGCTGAACTTGTGCAAGCAGCGATAAAAACTCCTATACTTCCTTCAGTTGGTGATTTAGTACCTGATGAACCGCTAAAATTCAATCCTGTTCCATCAGGATTTCTTGATGATGATAATATTAAAAAGCTACTTGTAGTATTATCCGCAAAATTAGGTCGGATTTGTAATCTACCTGTATATTCAGTAAGATCAACTGCTTGATTATTCGAATCTTTATATTGTATTTCGAAGTCAGTAGTTGCTCCTTGTTCTATTGTAAAATTATATTTACCAGCTGCCATACCTATACTTTATTATTATAAGTATCTTTAATTGTCGTATTCATCTATTATTTGCTCAACTATAGGATCTCTATAATTAGATGTTAAATGTACAATAGCTAATTTATCAATTTTTTCTGCTACATCAATTAATTTTGATAGTCCAGAATCTGATTTTCTTTTAATTTGAATTTGTTGAGGATCACCTGCAATCATTATTTTAGAATCTATTCCTGTTCTAGTAAGAATCATTTTTAATTGCTCTTTAGTACAGTTTTGAGCTTCATCTACTAATACTGCTGAATTTCTAAATGTAACACCCTGAGTGAATTGTAAAGGTAAAATTCTAATACGACCTTCTACTATTTCTTTTTCTATTTTAGTTTTATCATAAAGATCATACATGTTTTCTATAATAGGAGTCATCCAAGGTTGCATTTTATCATTAATATCTCCTGGTAAATGTCCTATATCTTCAGTACTTACCATAGGTCTCATAATAACAATCTTTTCAATCTGTTTTGTAAATAATAAATCTAAAGCTACATTACAGCATAAAAAAGTTTTAGAAGAACCTGCTTTACCAGTAACAACAGTAATTTTATTATCTAAAATAATTGCTTTTCCTTGTTTTTGTTCTTCTGTAAGTTGTATCTTAAATTTAATAGGATTCTTTGGTTTTCTTTTTTGAGAACCATTTGTATTAGTATTCATTTAAAACGATTAAGTTATTAATAAATAGATTAATAGCAAAAGATATGAACATAAACAATTGTTAAAATTTTCTTAAGAGACTTAATCTATATACAAAAAAAAAGAGGGGACCGAAGTCCCCCCTAATTTTCTAACTTAAACTACTATTAAATTTGGTTCAAGTCGTTGACGAAGATACGACCATAAAATTCTGGACGAATCATCTTCTTAGCATAGCGAGTCAATAGACCTTTACGTGGTGTGAAGGTTTCTGGATCGTATACTAATGGTGTCATGATCAATGGAATATATGGAGCAAATGTTGCACCAGTTTCAAGGAATTGTGATCCTCTATATCCCATCAACACTAAGCCTTCAGTCATATAAGGATTCTTATAAACAGTATATCTGTTATTAAGTTGCCCTACTTTCTGAATACCAAATGCATAAGTTGCTTGAGCAGCATCTCCTGTTCCAGCAGAAGCAAATCCTGGGATAGATTCCAAGATAGTTGCAACAGTTGGAGAAGTTACTACAAAGTTAGCTCCACCTCTAAGTGTTTTTTGGTGAATTTTATTACTTAACTTTTGCATTTTCGTACCTAGAGTTTGGAACCACTGACCTTGCGTATTATAGAAATTCGCATCATCAAATCCGTTCTGAGCTGAATTTAGTACACGATTGTTTTGTGCATACCAATGCTCGTCACCTGCAGCAGCATCCTGAATAAGCATATCAAGGATCTCAAGATCAATCTCAAGAGCGATATACTCAGACATGATAGAAGTCAATTCTGCTTCAGCATCGAGTGCTTGGTAAGCATTCAAGTCTTGTGCAAATTCTGGTGTCCACTGAGCTTTAAGCTTACGAGTTTTAGCAATAATGCCTTCAGACTTAAGCTTAACATCTACTTGTGGAATGTTAAGTGAATCAGTTGCCTGTGATCTTCCATTAGGACGACCTGCTCCGTTTACATCTTCAAAATCACCTCTTGAATTATCTTCCGGCTGTACGTTATAGAAGATAGAACCAGTAAATCCACCAAATCCACCATCACCGATAGCTGCATTATATACAAATACAAGATTAGCACCTTCTACTTTAGTATATTTTGGTAAAGCTGTAGTTAATTCAGCACCTGCTCCTGAACCTGATCTAAGTCTAAATGCTCTTACACCTTTAAGATCTAGATTACTAGGATCATAAGTTACGACTCCTGCTACTGATGCAGTTGGAATAGTAATTTTAGTTACTGTTCCTGCAACAATAGAAGCAGAAAGTTCAGAGTTGTATTGAACATCTGACCATAAAGCTGGTTCTACCCCTGCAGCTACTCCAGTTGATAATGAAGAGGATGCATTAAATGAAGCTGAGAATTGGTTTAATGAATAACCAAATCTACCAGCACCATAAAGACCACCTGTTGGGTCGCCTGCAGCATCAGTAACTCCATACATAGATCCAGCACCAAATACATCACCATCAGCTGTAAAGTTTTCATTTACAGCAGCTCCAGTACCTCCATATTGGAAGTCTAGGAAGAATACAAGACCTGAAGGTAAGTTCATAGGCTGTACAGAAACAAACTCTTTAGAAGAGATTTGTCCGAATACCTTTCTTACCAATGGAAGTGCAATTCCTGCCCAGTTAGCACCGTTACCAGCGTTAGCTGTAAATGCAGAAGAACCTGCACCTGCTTGTGTAGAAGATTGCTCTACTACGAGTTGTTTGGCTTGATTCTCAAGAATCATTGCCATGTTGTTACGCTCTACATCGCCGTCAATTCCTTCAAGAAGTCCTGTTTTGGACCACTTGCCAGCGAGACGAGCCGCATCACCCTGCATGGATCTCCATCCTGTTGCAGAGCTTTCTAACAAATTGTTAATTAGCTTTGACATCGTTTTAATTTAAAAAATTATTTAATACCTGCGAGTTTTTGAAACCTTGAAACCGTTGGATCAACATTTACAATTGGTTTCCTACTTGAAACTCCGCTAGGTTTTGAAGCTCTACCAACACCCTCTTTCAAAGATGACTTTTTAGTAACTTTAGTTTCCTCTGCCAAGTTAGCCACTACAGTATTATAAACTAATTTTACCTCCTTAATGGAACTAGCTCCATCAAATTGAGATAATAGCTTAACTTTTCTACTTTCTGACAAGTTTTTAGCTTTGAAAATCTTGTTAACGTAAAGTAATTTAGCATTAAGTACGTTAATTTCATTAAGCTGAGTAGTTAAAAACTCTACAGCTTCTTTTAATTCAGTATTTTCTTTTCTCATTTCAGCTAGATCAGCAGCTTCTTCTTCTTCCGCTTCTGGTGCTTCGATTTCTTCTTCTTCTTCACCTTCTGCATCATCAAATTCAACTTCTACTCCTTCTAGCTCTCCTGCATCTGCCATAGATTTAACTACATCCTTAATAAGATCCATTAAATCTTCATCAGATACTTCCTCATGCATATCTTCCTCATGCATCTCATCTTTACCTTCATGAGCTTTTTCTTCTTCATGCATCTCATCTTTACCTTCATGAGCTTTTTCCTCCTCGTGCATGTCTTCTCCTTCTTCCATATCCCCTTCATGCATCTCATCTTTGCCTTCATGAGCTTTTTCTTCTTCATGCATATCTTCGCCTTCTTCCATATCCCCTTCATGCATTTCTTTTTCCATCTCTTTAAGCATTTCTTCAAGATCTTCTTCACTCATTTCTCCTTCATGCATATCATCTTTTTCATGCATTTTTTCTTCATGATGTTTTTCTTCATCAACATCACCTTCATGCATTTCTTTTTCTTCATGATGTTTTTCTTCATGAGTTTCTTCTTCGTAATGCATACCTTCTTCCATTTCTTCTTCCATATCCATTTCTTCAATTTTTTCAGAAAGAAGTTCTTTTAACTTAGGCGTAAATGCCTCTTCTAATGCATTTTTTGCATTAGCAATTGCTGTCTCTTTAATAATTTTAGCATCAGCAATAGCCTGTCTTAACATATCAGATGTTGCCATAATAAATGTTTTGAAATTCTATATCTAGTAGAGATATAATAGTATAAATATAATATTAGTTACACCATATTAGGATGGTGATATAATATAAATATAGTTAAAAATATAAAAATTATATTTCGCACTGACCGTGCATACATAATAGTTCGGAAATAGTATTATGTACTGTTAATGGAATAGATTTATGTTCTTTTGACTCTCTTATAGGGTGTACAAAAGATCCTGGATTAGATGGAGTAGATACAAAGTCCCAACATAATAGCTCAAAGTCATCTTGTACTTCATTTACACCATCTCTTTGTTGTAATGTACCTGTTCCTCTAGATGATACTCCTAAAGTAATTCCGTTATCAATTAAGTTTTTTACTATTTGACCTGATGGTGTGGGTAAAATTTCTAATTTACCCATTATATTTTTACCATCCCAATATAAATCTACAATATTATGACAAACATTTTTAAGATTAATATTCATTGAATCAGGATGATCTAATTCTCCTAATGCTCTATTTTCAGCTATTAATACTTTATATTTATCTACCTCTCTATCCCAAATAGACTTTTTATAGAATCGACCATTCTCATTTACAGTCTCTACTGTAGCAAGTATTCCTTCTACTAAAGGATTACCTCTATGAGATTTAGACTCTGTTAGTGCTCTAACAGGTGAAAAATTAATCGTTTCTACTAAGACTTGCTTCATGGGAATTTTGGTTCAGCTAATTGTAATAGAGGTGTTTCGTAATGTTTAAACGCAGGATGCATGCTAATTAATTTTTTTACTGCTTGTTCTGCATCAACTGAGGTATCTACTAAATCTTCTAGCATATCATCTAATAAAGATAATAATTTTTCACTAGGCATTGAAGAAGCTTCAGCTACTTGTTTACTTTCTTTTAAATCACCATATCCAGATGCTTTATACTTTCCAGTTGGTTCTTTTACTAAACCTGCTCCTGGTACATCATCTCTATATCCAATACCTTTAATACCAAATTGTGCTTCTTTTGTATAATATAAAGGATCTTTTTCAAGATTCTTAAGGACAATAGCTTTTAATTCTTCCTCAGTTTTATCTACATTTTTAGGATCTTTCATCTCAGTATAATATCCAGACATAATTTGATCAAACATTTGATTATCTAATCTATCTTTTTCTTGATATGGATACTGATGTGATAAAGGTTCATCTACTAATTTGGATTGTTTCCTTTCAGTTGCTTTTGCATCTTTAGTTTCTTCTGCTAAAAATTTTTCAAAAGCAGTTTCAAAGTTTTCTTTTTTAGTAGGTTGAATTTGATTAATGGCTTCTAATCCTACTACATGCTCATTAATAATTTCTTTTGATTTTAAGATATCCACAGCATAATTATAGTTAGCTGAGTTAGGAATATAGTTAGGAAACATTCTTTTAGACTCTCTTAAAAGAGCATCTTTATTTCCTTTTCCTTCTTTTATAAGGTTATATTGATTCTGTAGTGAACTCATTGATATATTTTTTTAATGTCAAATGACTTAGGTTTTGTTTTTGGTACCGGTTTAAAGCCTAGTTTATAATAATAAATATGTTCAGCTCCTTTAGCATTCTTATCTTTTCTAAAAGCAAATGGTGTTGCGTATTGTGCTCCTGTTCCTGCATTAGATGTAAATGCAGAAGAACCTGCTCCTCCACTAGTTGCAGATACTTCATCTAATCTAATTAGGTCTCTAATTCTTTCTCTTAATTTAGACTGCATTATCTATATCTTCAAGTAATTCATAATATTTAAGAAGCCTTGCAATTGACTCATCATTAACTTCTTTATAAACTCTTGCTTCTTTTAAAAGATCAGCTAAAGTATTAACTTTAATCTTAACTACTTTATCTTTTATATTAGGAATAGCTTGTTTAAGATCAGATTTTATTTCATTTATTTTTAAATTATAAAATGATTTTAATCTTTCTTTATTATCAATATTATTAAGAATTTCTCTTAGAGCTTGTTTTTGTGTATCCAGTAATTCATCATATTTTGAATTAAATTCCTGTAAAAGTACTTGATATACTAATTTTCTTGTATCTTTATCTTCAGCTAAAAAATCAGCTAGTTGATTATTTACTTTTTTATTTTCACTTTTTTGAGTAATATGCTCAACTATTGTAATTTTATTTTTTAAAATAGTTTCGTAATCACTATTATCTAATCTATTATCCTCCATTAAGCAATATAGAGCTGCATATGGTTTATAATTTGGAATATTATGATTAAAAAATTCCTTTACATCGTAATGATTTGAGATTTCTTTAATTAAATTATATTTTAACTTTCGATTTTCTTCTAGATTAAGCTTTTCAGAGTATTTAACAGTTGACTCAATTACTAAGTTTGCTCTAGATTCAGTCTCTTCTTTTTTATCTACTATCCTTTTATATAATTTATATTCTGGTAGTAAAGTTGAATTATTAAAATACTTTTTAATAAGTGTTTGACACTTGCTTGATCTCTGATTTATGGTATCTTCGGTAAGCTGTCTTACAAGTAATTCAAAGATTATACCTGTATTTTTGTACTTCGAATGTTTAGCCATTATAATTAATTTATTATTATAAATATTTAATCGTTATTTAAAATATTATTTTCATCTAATAACCCGTCTTCTTCTTTTAAAATTATACGTTTTTTAGACTCTATACGATTAAATAGTCCATTACTAGATAAATTATTTACTTTAGCTTCAGATTGGTTAAACTTAAATCTTTTAGCGTTAGGATTTAAACGACCATTATCATTTACATCATTTTTAATTCCTCCACTTCCTAATGGATCTCTACCAAAGTTATTATTTTGAGTACCTATTGTTGATGCCCTTTCCTTTGGACGGCCTTCAGGTCTTTCCTCATCGTATCCTTTTGGCACTTCTTGTTTTTTACCATATCTGCCAGGACCATATAATGATGCTAAATCGTGAGGTGTTCCATATGATTGACCTGTTTTAACAGGATCATTACCTTCAGCTTCAACTTGTGATAATCTAAATTTACGCTTAGCATCTTCAATTTGCATATCTCTATACTCTTGATATTCCTCTTCCCCGAAATGAAAAATATTTTCATAAATCCAATCTGATGGTAATAAATTATTATCTTTAATTTGAACAGCAAGGTCTACCTTTTCTTTCATTAATGCAACTCTCTCTTGATCATATATAATAGAAGGAGTAGTTGCTGATAGTTTAAAGTTAGTTAAATTTTCATCTCTATAACCTAAAGTATATAAATGAACAAATGCTATTTTATATAATTCAGATAGCATAATTCTTTGAATCCTTTCAATAGTTCTAGCAAATCTAATATCTTGAGCAGCTAATGTAGCTTTTCCATCTAGATTTTCATCATACCCCATAAAAGCTTTAGGAACTTTTAGTGCAGCAAATAATTTCTCTCTTAAATAAGCAACATCTTGAATACCATCGTATTCTAAACCTTTAGTAGTTTCAATTTTTGTAGCAGCATCATTACCTCGAACAGGAATATAAAAGTCTTCTAATTGATTTTGAATATTATATTTTAGATTATATTCTCCAGTTTGTTGATCCATATAAGGTGTGCGTTTCATTTTAGAAACTACTTTTTGCATAAAGTTTTCAACTTCATTAGGAGCAATATTACCAATATTAATATAAAATATTCTCTTTTCAGGAGCTCTTACTATACGATGTATTAACATCGCGTCTTCCATTAATGTATATTGTTTAAATAACTTACGACCAGGTTCTAAATAACTTCTACCGTAAGGTAAATAGTTAGTATCTGTTAATAATCTAAAGTGAGCTACTTCATAATTATCTAGAATAATTTGATTTTTATTATCTTCTGATCCAGCTCCTGTTACATTATAATAACCTGTTTGACCTTGAGATATACCCTGCGGAAAGTATTTAAATCTTACTTCAGATGGGTTCTCTCTATTCCATCCTTCTTGTCTTTCAATATGAAATGCTGAATAAGGTATAACATTATAAACACCAAATTTTTCAGATATCTCTAATTTTAAAAAGAAATCACCATATTTACACATATTACGTATCCATGGCCACATATTAAACTCAACATTCAAAATATCATAAAATAAATTATATAATATTTGTTGTATATCATCATCAGAAGATTGTATTTGTAATACCTCTCCCATATCATTTTTTAAAGTAGATTCATCTGCTACTATATCAAGAGCTGAAGCTACAATAGCATCTGTATCCATAACATCATATTCTGAGTATAATTGTGGACGAAGAAGCTGATAATTAAAATTACTTTGATATCCATATAAAGAAGTAGGACCAGAAGTATATATTCTATTAAATCTATCTACTAAAGCATTGGTATCATATTTACCATTTGATTGTATATGATCACTATCAACAACTTTTAATTCTTTCCCTCCTGCATTTTTAATTACTACATCTGTTGAGAATAATCTTCTTAAAGTTGCGAAGACACCAGTTTGAGGACCCATTTGACCTTGATCTCTACCATCTTCGTAAGGGGGCATTGTATTATTTATTTCAGCCATATTATTTTTTTATAAAAGCCAGTTAATATCGTGACCTTTCTCTTTATCTAAATCTACTTTATATGGATTTTCACCCCATTGTTTATTTGTATAAATATCGTTATTTTTAGTATTAACTATTCCATCCATCATATTCTTAGACATATCAGTAGATTGTGACTTATATGCTAAGGAGATATCTCTCATAAACATTGCAATAGCAAAAGACATTACTAAATCATCATTATATCCCTCTTGAGAAGCGGCTTTACCATTTCTCCATACAAAGGTTTTCATTTCTTCTAAAAGTCTTTTAGATTTAATATTAACACTTCTATCATTAACAAACTCTAAAAATTTAGAAATAGCTAAAGGTCTTGTTTTTAAATTCATTGAAAACCCAGGTGTTAATTTACTATGATCTGACCATTCTGAGAAGAAAGATTCTACAGTTACACTGCCACCTTTCGGTGAATGATATAAATTTCTATACCCTCTTTGTTGTATAGCTTGAATCACTGCCCAACCGATTGTTGAATTCTCTACTACTAATAAAGCATTATTATATTCAGTTGCAATTGATACTAATAAATTACCAAAATCTAATGTTGGTAGCTTGCCTTTATATTCAGCCACTTGAGTATTGGATGCTATATCAATAATATGAAATGCAGAGTAGTCTTGACCATCACCTCTTGCAACATCAGCTGCTACTATATAATTTTTAGAATAGTCTACAGGTTCCCATACCCATAATGATTTATCTATTCCTCTTTTTTCACGAGGGTCTAATGTAGTTTCTTCGTTTATATGAGTTAATTGACTTGCCGGGAATACAGTATCTCCAGAGGTATTAAAATCACAATCACACTCTTGAGCAGCTTTTTTAGAATCTCCTAAAAGTAAATCTTGTCTATCTCTCCATTCTTGATCTCTTTCTGGATGAACGTCCCAAGGTAGTTTTATAGGTAAAAAATTATTTGTACCTTCTTGAGCACTTACCCACATTTTATGAAACCAATTACCAACTCCGTAGGGAGTAGATAAAACTAAAGCTCCTCCTCCAGTTGCTAAAGTTTGTTGAGCTGCTGCCCATGTCTCTCCAATATTATCAATAAATGCAGCTTCATCAACAATTAATAAAGATACTGCTTCTGAACGAGCAGCATCAGGAGATGATGATTTAGCTTGGATTCTTGAACCATTCTTTAATCTTAAAGATAGTTTATTATTTTCAACATTATCTACTTTTAACCAGGAAGGTAGGTTATTGTACATAAACTGTACTTTAGTAACTAAGTTACGTGCAGTAGCTTGAGTAGTCGCTAATGCTAATACATTTTTATTTTCAAAGAAAGACATTAACCATAATGCATATCCTGCACCTAATGTTGAGATACCTAATTGTCTTGATTTAAGAATAATAGAATATGGATTATCTTTCCATAATGTCATTACTCTTTCTTGAAAAGGATATAGGTGAAAATTAATTTTACCTCTTTGAGGGTGTTGGATAAAGCAGTACTTTTTCATAAAATGTACAGGATCAGTTGCACATTTTATATATTCTTGCTTTATTATTTGTTTTATATCCGACACTACTTCTTTGTAAGTTTTTGATAATAGCTTACACCTACATATGGAGTTGTATTAGTAAAGTTACCATTATTATGAGTAAATTGCACTCCTCCATTCAAACCTAAAATATATCTCTTTTTTGTTCGCAATAATAGACCTAGATTAGCGTTAGCCAAATTAAAAGGTTTGATAATAAATCCTGAGTTAAAGCCAAAATATAACTCTCTTGCATTAATATAATGTTTTTCAGTTATAGTATTTGTAATTGTAGGATATAAAATATTATACTTAGATGATCGTCCTGCTATTTGATTTTGAGTAATAGTATCATATACAATAAAAGTAATACTATCGGTATTAATTACTGTATCAACATAATAATACCTAGCAAAATAGTCTTCTAAAATAGCTGATGTATCGGTTGGTTCAATTTTATATTCAATCTGGGTGATTGTATCATGAATATATTTTATAGTCTCTTTTTCATAGTATTGAGGTACGTAACTTACTGTTTCATTAGTAATTGTATCATAGGATACTACCGAAGTTGTATCTCTAATGATAGTTGGTTCAGTAGGTCCTCCATTACCACTACCACAATCTCTTAATAATAAGATAATAATTAAAATACATAGTAATACAGTATTAAGAAGTCGAATTTTTTCGTATTTACGTGGTTGTTCTTGCATTATTTATAAATATCTTTATTTATTTTTGTTCCTTTATCTTTAAAATTAAGTTACCGTTACCTTTTATTACACGATGTATACATTCTCTTAATATAGTAAATTTTTGATTGGTTTCCAACTTAAATGGTACTTTATTATCAAATTGAAATTGCCAATTATCAGATTGAATCACTTCTATATCTCTTGTATATTGATCTTTATGCCATATTAAGGACATTTCATCAACATCTTTAGAAATAGTGCGAATAAAGTAGTCTTGATAAGAATTATCAGTAAAAACTACTTCTTTTTCTTGTTTTTTCGGTGTTTTTGAATCTTTTTCCATTGAGCTGCATCAACTTTTCTTGCTTTTCCTCCTGTTAAAACGGAATTTACCCTTGCTAATCCCCATTGATGCATTCCAGCACCTGGTCTATGACCTGTTTTCCATGCTGCTACACCTTTATTGTATATTGTTCTTAATGCAGAAAGTGGAGCATTAGCTTTTTTTGCTTTATTTTTTAAAGCTTTTGTAACTTTATCTTGTTCATTTAATGTCTGTTTTACTTCCCCAAACATTTTTTCAAACTTCTTAGTATATTTTGATGGTTTAGTCTTTGCTTTAGAATCTCCAGGGGCTTTTTTATAAGCACTAGGATCTTTATCAGACATTTTAGCCTGCTTTTTAAACTGAGCATCTCTTTTTGCTTTAGTAGACTTGCTTAAACCTTTGTAATATTTAGCTGGTTGAGTGCCTTTTCTACCTTTAATATCCTTATCTTGTTTAACTTCAGTCTTTTCTTTAAGCTCTTTAAGATATTGTTCTACTAATTTATCTATTCTATCCATTACCAAAAAGTATTCATGTTTTTACCTAATCCTAACTGATATGCATATCTAGGTAGATTACAAGACCAATAACCAGGTTTTGTTTTATCTTTTTTATCTTTACAATTATGTCTATCAGCAAATGCTTTTCTTCTTTTAGGATCATTAAGTTTAACTTTTAATCCTGTAGTTCCTCCGAAGGATACTTTTTTAATTTTACCTGAAGGAGTTTTTACATAAACATAAAACTTTTTTGCTCCTCCTCTTTTTGGTTTATTAAGATCAACTTGTTTGCCTTGATATTCAGCTTCTTTAATTTCAAATGGTGTATCTAAAATAACTTTTCTTCCTTCAAAGAATGCTAACTCTCCAACATTTTCTGTTAAATACCATTTATCATTATCATTTACTTCAATTAATCCTTTATTATA
>Ga0181369_1000278_pt1 | contig 14449 bp, 11 predicted proteins | sample LowvirmetaG_8_FD_130088 | JGI IMG/M metagenome (GOLD analysis project Ga0181369, IMG submission 130088) | Marine viral communities from the Subarctic Pacific Ocean - Lowphox_04 viral metaG | ecosystem: Environmental > Aquatic > Marine > Oceanic | place: Subarctic Pacific Ocean | collected... | reverse complement strand
CCACTTGTGTCTGTTATTTTAAATTCAAAAGTAAATGTGTCTTCAGGTCTATTTCTAAATTCATGACCTAAATGATTAGCTACTAATGCTGTTTTTAATACATCTCCCACTAATTGAAATTCTGATGTTCGGTCATTGTTTCCACCGTCTTCTACAGATTCTAGTGTATATGTTTCACCTGAAGGTGAATTACCTAAGGTATCTGTATAGCCTAATGTTGCTATATTAGTATTTGCTGCAATATTTTCAGCAAATGTGTTTGCGGTTAATGATATATTATTAGGGGTAGAACCAAGCGACGCTTGTATATTTTCATTTAAGTCGCTTATTAACCCAGCTGTAGATGTTTCAAAATATATATCTAAAGCAGAAATAAAAGGATCAGTTTCTAAAACACATAAAGCTGTGCCAGGAGCGGATCCACTTCCAAAGCCATCTGGTAATTCCGCAACTATAGGGTTTCTATCCTTGTTAACAACAGAGTTATTTTGGCCAATATGATTTGAACTACCAAACTGATCAGCTTCACCTATTGCAATTATTTCAACAAAATCAGTTGTGTTTTGTTGTTTATGACCATTACCTAATAATCCATCGGCAATGCCAGTAGCATCAACATTTAATATTTTAGGTAATAATTTTGTTTTAGAACTTGCAATAGTATTATCTAAACTATTATCTAATATATCTCTAGGAACTTTATTAACATTATCTCCAAATAAAGTAATCCACGAGCTTTTGTCACTTGTTGGAAAGTTATCTATTAATGATGGAACATAAACATTGTCATATTCTTGCTGCGCTTGTTTAACAACAACTTTATATGAATACCAACCATAAGGATTAGTAGCTGAGTCATATACATCAGTAATAATGGAACCAAAATCTATATTTAAAGCAGTGCCATTCCATCTATTAGCATTACTATAGGTTCCGTTATCAAACGGTGTTACAGCAGTCCCCGCTTTAGGTGTTACAAAAGTTGTATTTGTAGTAGGTAAAAATACCGTGGACTGTCTTCCATATTTATCAGATAATACTAATCCTACAGAATACTCTCTATTTTGTTTAACAGAATGCAATAAATATTGTGTATTATACCTAGTTTGATCCCTATTAGTTACACTAATTTCATCTTTATTATTTACAAGATTTGTTATAGGCCTATTTATTTTAAAATTACCATATATAATTCTATTACCCGAAACCTCTTGAGTTTTTGCTTTTAAAGGCACTATATCTGCAACTCTTGTTATATCTTGTTCTGGCAATGTTTTAATAGGTTTTGATGAGTCATATATATACTCTATGCCATATCTTAATTTACCCTTTGTATCTGTTCCAGGATCAACCCTGTGTTTTATTATTGCATTTAAAGACGTTTGCCCTGTAGGTATTTTTATAGTTTCAACAACTTTAATAGCAGGGCTGTCGGACTCTGCGTAAACTATTTCAACTCTTTTTATACTTAATGGATTTGTATAGTTAGATATATTTTTAAAAAAGTATAGTTTTTCACCATGGAGTATTGCATGCTCAGCCGGTATTTCTTCATTAAATTTTATGGTTGAATCTAAAGCTAAGTCACTATTTTCAGTTATAGAATGAACAGTGTATTTATCAGCTCTTTCAGTAAGCATTGTTGTTGTATTATCAATTACGCCTGATGCGCTGCCTGATGGTACAGATATAGAATTTATAGTTTGATTTGACTGTGCAACACCAACTAAATGTGCATCTACAGCAACAGTACCTGTATTACCCGCGTTTGCTGAAGCAACATTATTTTTTGATTGATCAGTTGGTAAATCTATAAATAAACGAACTCTATTTACCATGTTCTGCATCATGTCAACCACTGTTGTTTTTTGAATTTGTGTAGACTCTGTGGCGTTAATAACCCCAGCTTCTCCATCTTTAAAACTACCATTATTTATATTTTTACCTTTTCCAGGTAAAAAACACGTTTGTGTAAAAGGAGATATTAAAGAAACTTCGTTATTAGCGTATACATATCTATATCCAAATTTAACAAATTTATCTCTTATATGTAAGCTAGGAACTGCACTGGTAGAAACTTTTGTCATTCTTACTTTTGGCGCAGCATACGGCGCAACTTGAGCAACGCTGATTCTATCTTCAAAAAAATCATCGTCCGGATATGACGTTGTTTCTATGTTTATCCTTCTAGGTTGATTATAGTTATCAGTCCAAAACAATAGGTTACTTAATTGATTAGCATGGTGTATATGATGATTTTTAGAAAAATTTAATTTTTTATTATCAATAATTATGGTAGGGGTAGTATTTTCTATAGTATTTATTTTGTATATTCTACAAGTATGAGAAAAAGTTAAAGCAACTCCATTTAATGTTGTTTGTGCAGATTGTGCTTTATTTAATACTATTGTTGAAATATTGTTTGTTGTAGATATTGATTGTACAAATGTATTGGCTGTAACGCCAGTTCCAGTTACCTGCATACCAATCTGTATATCATAATTTGATGCATTAGCTATACTAACTAATCTATGCCCCGTTGTAGCGTCGTTATGGGTTACGTCATTAGTTCCAACAACAACGTTTATAGCGGCTTTATGATTTAAAACATTATCACTAGTTGGGCCAGCAAATGAAGTTACAAACCAAAACACATCCCCTGTTTGTGAATTTGCATAATACCCTATGGTGTCCCATAGTGAAAATATTTCATCTTGTAAATTTACAATTGTACTTACTGGTAAACCAAGAGAAGTAGTATACTGTATAGTGTTACCTTTAATATTTTGAACTGCACCAACATTGCTGCTATCTGATTTTGCAATTTTAATGTTTTGACCGTCTCTATATTGTCCCTTAGGTAATATTCTATCGTCAAGGTCTTTATTCATTTTACCCTGAAGAAAACTACTTTTTATTTCTGGCATTTATTAATTTTTAATTCGTTTAGATTTGCCCCTCATAACCTGCTCTAGTTCACTTATTTTATAACTAGATAATCTTATTTTAGCATTTCTCATAGCTGCTCTTCTTTCTTTTCTAAATCTATTTATAATATATTCAGGAAAGTTTGCTCTTCCGCTTGCTAAAGCATGGGTTATATATTTATATATTGCATCTTCTGCATACTTATGAACTTTCATTTCGTCATCAGTACCAAGCCCGTCAGATATATATTTTATGGTAATAACTTTACCTGATAACTCACTGCTAAATGTAAATTTACCATTTAATTCGTCAACAATAAATACTCCATTTTTTTGTGACAACTCCGGGTCTAAACCAAATCTTTCTCCATAGTTAAACATTCTTTCAGCTGATCTATCTGCACTATAATTAAGATTTTCATCTTGTAAATCTCCTGACAAATTAGTATGATCAAATGAATTAAATCTATCTTGTGTTACTGGAAACCCTGTTAATAAGCTGTCATCGTTATCAAATAAATAATTATAATCATCATCTTGTAAAATAGATTGAGATGGATTAGACGAATATCTTGAAGGATATATTATATGTTCAATACCTGCCGCATCTACACTAGACAATCTAACATAGTGGACATAGTCTTGAGGCATTGGTACACTTAATGATGGGCTTACTTCAATTTCTTGTATTTTTTCAACTCTGGCTATATCATAGGCAAACTCTTGTATTCCTCTTTTAGCATGGAATAACACTTCCGTTCTTTTGCATGTGGGTATCAATTTACCGTCCCCTACATAAACCATCATATAATTATTTATTATATTAATTAATGATATATATCTATAATCTCCGTGTTTTCTATTTATTAATTCTATTATTAAAATATCTCCAGCCGTTCTTCCTGCGGTAAAAATAACTTTGCCAGCATTTCCACCTGTTGATGAATAATTATATAAATCATCATCAACCTCAGAGCCATTAATACGAATAATAAATTCAGATTCATTTGCGGGTAAAGGATCTAATGTTAATAGAAATTCTGTTTGACCTGCTGTGGCTGTAAATTTCTGACTATTATTATAATACTGAAAATGTGTTTTTGTTATAAGTCCCATTTATATTAATTTTCTAATTGTATTTGTTTTCCTTCTTCTTGGGCCGCTGCTGACACAACAGTTGGATCTGATATTACTACTCCTGCATATTTCAATATACCTAATACTAAATCAACTCTGTCCGATTCATGCAATGTAAAATTTGTTTCACTATTATCTGTAACAAACGTTAAGGCACCTGTTGTAGAATTAACAGTGTGTTTCCAGTTTATTTCATCAGGTATTTTTATATATTCAATAAGTAAATTACCTAATGTCCAGCTTCCATCTGATAATGCAGGTTCAACAATTATATCTGTTGCTCTCTGATAATATACAGGAAATGATTTTGTTGGTTTAGTTAAAGGAGAGGAAAGTAAATAAGATAATTTACTTTTTTCAACTTTTTCTAGTTGAATAGTTTTATTAGTTATACTAATATTTATTGTTTTAAATAAATCTGTTGGTAATGTTCCAATACCATTTGTTAACGTAATGTCTGCTTGTTTAAAAAATGGATCTATTTTTTGTTCAATTTTTTCTGGTATATTACCATAATCATTCACGCCCGCTCCTCTATAATGTTTTACAACAGCACGGTTATAATCGTGAAAGTTTTTTTCTAGTATATCAAGTTGAACCTGAATACCAATTTTTTCAAATTCATCAGGCGTTAAGAATCCTCTTGATTCTTTATTTAGTATTGATAATACTGTTTTATATACTTTATCAACTGATATTGCCATAATATTTATTTATATAATGATTAAGCCGCTTATAGCGGCCTAACCACTATAAACAAACTATTTAAGTTTTTTCTCTATTGTTTTGTAAACCTCAATACCTTCGTCTGTTTTAAACCATGCTGTCAAAGCAGAATATGGATTTTCATCAAACGGTACAGTAAATAGTTTTCTTTTGTTTTTACCTGCAGTAAATGTTCTTTGATCAGAAGATAAACCTAATACCCCCATTTCTACAGCTTTTATACCTAAGTTTCTTATATTAATGCTATCGTCATTTGCTAATTCTAAGAACAGTTCAGGATTGCCTTTAGCCATTAAGAATAAATCTCTTTTTAACTCCTTAGTGCTCATCTTAGACACCTTAGAACCTCTTTCCGTTCTAACTATAGCTTCAACCTGGTCTATATCCATTGACATAGCGGCTTGCATAGCTTCAAACTCTACATTTATTTGTTCTAATTCATCTTTAGCAAGTTCTTCAGCATTAAATTCTTCATATATATTATCTTTATCTTTATGATATATTGATAATATTTGTTGTAATACAGCTTTTTCTTTAGGTACATTTAAAACACCATCATAAAATATAATGTGTTCTAATCTTGCTTCACCTTTGAATTCATCTACAAAAGGTGTTTTTTGGTTTATTGTATACGTTATAGCTCTTTCATAGCCTTTTTCTTCATCAAACCACATAATGTTTTTTGATTTAAGTATATATACAACAGGCTCTTTATCGCCTTTTAAAAAATATTGTCTATCTTTATATTCCCATTTTGGCTGTTTAGCCTCAACAGGTTTTTGTTTTTTTGTTTTTTCCATGATATAATATAATAAAAATTTTAAAATAATATAAGGGCTGGGTGCCGAAGCACCCGTTGCCTTATAATATTATGTATTATGCTTTAAATAATACAAAGTTGTTAGCCGCTTGTACAACTAAACATCTTTCTGATAAGTAATTGATTTGCATTACGTCATCTCCTGATGCTGTTGCTCCGCCGACTGATCCAGTAATCCAAGATTTCATTTTTCTATCGTCTGCCTGAGAAGCTCTATATCTTACATGTAAGAAAGGTCTTCTAATGTTTTGCCCTAATTGCTGATCATACACAGATGATGTTCCAGCAGGTACTAATACCCCTTGAATATCACCGAATAATCCTCTAGCTGATGGGTTGTTCATATATTTCCAGTCAGTTTTATAAAAATCATAAGATCCTCTTCTAAATCCTCTAAAGCCTAGGTTTAACGCCATGTCTTCAGAATTTTCAAATACTCCAAATGCAGTACCACCAGCTGAACCAGCAGATACATTTGCAAGACCGTCATCTAAAATTAAATTAGCGTCTCTATTTAAGAATAACATATTTTCTTCAATAGCACCTTGCTTATCTAGGTTTTTTAGAATTAAGTCAAAATCAGAAATAACGTCGCTTGCTGCATCAAATGCATCTGCCGCTACGATACCTCTATTTTCAAGAGCTGAGAAAAGTCCTTCAGAACCAACAGCGTCACCGCCTGAAATACCATGACCTGATACGCTAACATAAGCTGCGTCAGTATCAATAGTGTTAGCTGCATCACCTTTAACTGCTTCAATCATTGACATTTCTAGATAATCTTCAAATCTCATTCTTGTGTCACCTTCAGCTTTTAAGTACCATAAATAACCACCAACACCTGATTCACCAGATACTTCAACCCATCCAATCTGAGCTGTGTCAGAACCAGAGATTTCAAATCTGTCTTTTAAGATAATTGGTTTGTTAGATAATACTGAAAACTGTGGAGTAACTGATCCTGCCATAGGGCCTGAGCCTTTAATAAATTCAGAACCATAAACAAAAAATGAACATTTGTTTGATCCACTGTCAGTTGCTGTATCAAATCCAGTTACAGCGCCAACTGTTGCGCCACCTGCATAAGGTAGTACAGTTAATGTTGTATTGTCTGATGCTACAGCTTTTACATAACATTTGATAACAGTTGGAGAAGCTTGTAAGTCAGATAGCACAATTGTTTGTCCTACTCTTACAGCGTGTGTTCCACTGTTTGCTATTGTAATAACACCTGAGTCAGTTACAGATGCGTTTTCGTATGCTAAGTGCAATCTACCTTGCTCAGACCAAATAACTTGATCAGAAGCCATAGGCATTTCTGCGCCCACCATTCTCAAGAAAGAAGAAACTGAACGGTTTCCGTATCTTTCAACTTCTTGAGCATATAATTCAGGTAAATACTGTTGTGACCAGTTTGCTCCACCTGAACCATGAAAATTCAAATAATTGTCCGATAGTACTGCTTTACTCGCGTTAGGAGTAATGTCAGTAGGTAACGAACTAAAAGTTGCATTTGCCATAATTTTTAAATTTTAAAGTTTAGTAATTTTTAAGTTTAAGTTTTAGCTTAGAATTACTATCCCCTGTTATTGCTCTAACTTTTAAACCACCGCTTTCAACATAACCATCTGAAGTTTTTCTAGGATTCATATTAATGTTCTTAGCATCTTTAGATAATTGTTTAATTGCGTCAGATTTACCTTGTTGGTAAAAATGGTTAGCTAGTGCGTCAGGATTTTTAGCCGCAAATAAAGCTTTATGAAAATCGCCTGAGTTTTTAAGAAGGTTATTCTTATCAACATATTTATCAAAAACATTTGATAAAGTTTGAGATTCTTTTTCTTTATTTACATCTTTTATATTGAAACGATATTTTTTATCGTCAACATTGAAATTAAAACCTTTAAAATCTTTGTTAAAAACGTTATTTGTTTCTTTAGTAAAATGTGATGTTTGCTTAGCCAGTAATTGTTCTGCTGATTTTTGCTCATCATTGTAGCGGTTGAAAAATTCAATTGCTTTTTGCTGTTCAGGAAGTAAATTAGAACCCAACTTGACTTCTTTATAATAATCCTTTTTCAGGTTTTCTAAAAAGCTTTTTGCACCTGCAACCTCTTCTTTTAGAGCTAAATTTTTTCTTTTTTGTATTCTCTCATCATCTAAATCTTCATCAACTGAAAATTTATCTTCTAATAAAAATTGTATTTCATCATAAGATAGATGAGGTTTTGTTTGTTTATAATACTCTACAAGTAGTGTATTATCATCAACATTAGAATAATCTGCATTTAATCTTACATAATCCTCTAATGTCCCACCAGTTTCATTCATAAATTTTACCAGATCTTCTACGTTTTCTGGTAAATCTAATTTAGATTCTTGTGTTTCTTCTTCCGATAATATTTCTTCTTGTTCCGATGCGGCGTCGGCAGCCTCAGGGCCTCTATCCACTCCTGCCTCGTCAACTGTATTTGTTTCATTAGTTTCATCGGTTACTTCTTCTATTATCGGTGATTCTTCTATTTTTTCTTCTTCGCGTACTCCTTGCAGTTCCACTTCGGCTTCTTCCCCAGTTTTTTCATTCTCGCTGCTTCCGCGTAGCACGCCATCCTCTGTTTCTTGTTCTTGAACGGCATCTTGGTTTTCTTTTGATTTATTAACTTCGTCTACATTTACTTTGTACATACCGTCTTCTTCAACGGTTACACCGGCGTTTTGTAATACCTCTTTTTCTTGTTCAGCTATAGATTTTGGTTCTTCCGCCTCTAAAGCTTGTACTTTTAATTCTTCTGCCATAATATAATATTATATAATTGTTAAAAATGTTATCTTGGTTCAAATTGTTCTAAACCAAACCCGCCTAAGTTATCAAATCCAGCGGATTCAAAGTTTTTTGGCGGCTTACCAGATTTTCTCTGGTCAATCAACTCACTTTGTTGAGTAGCTTGTATTTTTGTTCTTTTATCTTTACGATCTTCTTTATACTTTTCTTTATTATTAATTACATTTGATTCAGCTTGTTTAAGTTTCATATTTAACATAAACTCATGCTCCATTAGTTCTTTCTTAATTGCAGCTTCTCTTTCCATTTTTGCAATATCAAATTGTGTTTGTGCCTCAGCAATCTGCACTTTGCTTTGTGCTAAACCTTGTTGCTTTTGCATTTCAGCTTGAGCAGCTGCTTGAGATGCTTGAGCGTTAGATTGAGCGTTAGCTTGAATATTTTGTAGTTGAGTTTGTCTATCTTGTTCAAACTTTTTCTTTCTTCTTAACTTTAATAATTGGTTTGCTAATTTTAAATTTTTAATTTCTCTAACATCAATAGCGTCATCTAACTCAATTTGTTTTTGTTGCAATGCCATTTGTATATTATTTTCTAATAATTGTTTTTCGGTATCATCAGGTGTTAATTCTAAAAATATACCAAAATCATGTAAATGCAAAGAATGCAGTTCTTTTAAAGTTCCCGCATTAAATTTACCTAAAGTTTCAAATAAAGCATTTGATGTATTAGAATACTCTAAAACATCGGATATTCTTAACGATATACATTCAGCTGTTTTTAAAGTTAGATATAAACCAGCTTGCAATATGTGTCTAGTAGCTGTATTACTATTAGCAGCAGCTAATTTTTGTAAACCCACTAAAGCTTGGCCATCAGGCATGCTGCCGTCTCTTGCTTCGTTAAGCCCGGTAACATCTCTCATCATTTGTAAATAATAATTATAAGATTGTATTAAGCTTGATAGCTTACCGCTGCCGGTACCTGATCTTAATTCCTGTATAGGCACTTTAGAATTATTAAAATCACCGTCTTGTGTCATTGATCTACCAATAACACTACCGGTTTGGAAGTACATATTCAACGCTTCTTGTGGATTATAATTTGTTCCATTACCTAAATCTACTTCCGCAATGCCGTCCGCATCTAAGAATACACCGTCTGGTACCATTCTTGCAAGAACCTGTTGTAATTTTAAATGCGTTATTTGAATCATATCTGCAAAGGATGTCATTCTGCTAACTAATGATTCTGGCTTACCTTTATATATTCTTGGAGCTACTATATTATAACTCATTTTAACCTTAGTAATATCAGACTTAGGACGAGTCATATTGATAGCTTTATTCCATTTTAAAATTTTATCCTGCCCAACTATTTTAACACCACAATATAGACACTCTATGGATCTTTGTACTTTTTCAAACCTAGATCTAGAATCTTTAGGAGGGTTAAATTCATCCGTTTTTTCTATTGATTTTTCAGCTCCCGACGCGGTTTGTTTTATTTTATAAACTTGGTTTTCAAAAGTTTTATATTCAAAATACAATATATGAACCATGCTTTTATCATTGGAATCTGAATTTACATAAGCTCTATTGTACATTTTATGATTAGAGCCATAATCTTCTAATTTTTTTATATCTTCTTTAGTTAATTGTGGGAACTCCTTTTTCAATTGAGTTATACTAACTTTTCTTACTTCACCTACATAATATATATCATCAAAATATGGTGATTCTGTATAAGAATATACTATATCAGCGGGATCAACATAATCTAATTTTATCCCTTCTGCTGTATTAAAACTATTTTTAACACAAGCCATGCCTAAAGTTACAATATCATAATCTAATCTTTTCTTTAATAAATTATAATTGTTTACATCAAATACATTATTTATAGCTTCTTCTTCAGCTATTTCAACAGCTTGCTTGTAATTTAATTGCATATGTAAAGCTAACTCATCATTATTTTCAGGAAGATCTTTAGTTTCAATTTTAGTAGCCCTAGTGTCTACATTTAATAACTCTTTTGCTTTTTCATTAAATTCTTTAGTACGCATATCCCTTAGTATATCCTCCATATACTTAGTTCTTTTTTCATTAGCAGTTTTATCTATAGAATATGCTTTTAAATCATAAGCTCTTTCTGAAATACCATTTACAACTATATCTACAAACTTAGGTATAATAGGTACCGGTTTCCAATCTAAATTAAGGTATGATAAATCACCATTAATTGATAATTCATTTTTATATTTTTGAACACTTTGCTCGCCTCTTGCATATAGTTTTAATCTATGAAATTGATCTCTGTTTGCAAAGTAACGGGTACTTCCTGAGTCTTTTTTAAACCATTCGTCCTCTATAGCTTTACCAACTTGTAATCCATATTTAGGATCTGCTTTCTCAATGTCTGGCACTGCCTGACTTGGAAAAATACCTTTAGTTGCTACTTTCATTTATTGTATTATTTTTGAAATGTTTCCTTTGTTGTTATATTTAGCAAAACTAAAATTAACTGTACTGTTATATTCTTTTTTAATTTTTGGTGCATATAGATGTCTATTGCATGCCATTATAGCTAAACCTGAGCTAATAGCTGCATCAAATTTAGTTCTTTTATTTATATCAAACTTTGCCCAATCATTTAAAGTGTTATTAAAATATATATCCCCATAATCTCCTGTAGGTAATTGCCCTACATATGTATTTATATAACTTTCAATAGCGGCTGCGTGAGCTTGTTTTACGTCTTCGCTTGAATTAGGTATACCGCCTATTTCTTTTTCTGTTACAGATAATTTATTCCAGATTTTATCTGGTCTATTCATAGAATATTTTCTATACCCTCTTCTTTTTAAATAATATAATAATCTTGGTTTATTATTTTCTGCAAGTATCGGCATACCATAAAAATGTAATGCCATTAATATATCTTCGAAAAATATTTCAGCTGTTTGAGGTCTAGCTATATATTCTAAAAAAAATTTATTAGACGGAGCGTCTTCCATACTAAATTTTGTAAGACCGTGTAAAGCACCTTTAGATCCTTGTCCATCTGTAGTTCCGGATATATCATAACTATCACAGCCAAAAGCTCCAATATGTTCATTACCTGGATGTTTAATACCATTTTTTGTTATATATTTATTTTGTAATTCTATAGAGGGCACCCAGCTTATATTAAATCTTCCTTTTGGATTTGGTATAAATTTTACTTTTGTATCTTTTATGCCATTTTCCCATTGAAAATCACCTGTACTATAATTAGAAGTTAATTTTATTTCTTCATTAAAATCAACTTGCTCATATATTTTTGCTAAATTAAATATACTATTTTTAGTTTCGTCCCTGAAAGCATGCTCTTCTGTTCTTGGGAATTGTCTATAAAATTCATTTAAAGCATCGGCATCTCCTTTTAAACCTTCTACTTCATTTTCCCAATGTGCAATAACTCCGACATCAATAGTTGCTCCATGTACATCTTCTGTTTTTTCTTTTGGACTATCGAAGACAGGTATTCCATAAGAATCAATGAATCCTTCGAAGTTCCATTCCATAGGTATAAACAAACTATATAATCCCGAGCGAGTCTGTCCATTGCGGTTTCTTTTTGTAACGTCTGAGCCATCATATAGTTTTTTAAAATTTTCACCACCTTTATCTAATGAGTTACTTGTTGAACCCATCATGCACTTACCAATAACTCTAGACCCTAATCTTAACGTGGTTTTCGTGACTCTCCAGTTGTTAAGGATGTTGTCTGGTCTCTCCCATTTACCCGCTTCATCGTGTACAAGGAGGGATAATTTCTCTCCGTCATACGAGTTGTCTCCGGTGTTTTTCCAATCGATGGTTGTGTCCAAACCCTCGAGCTCCTCAGACCTTTCGTTCGCGAGTATCTTACGTCTTGTAAATTTACTTGCTGGTACACGATAGGCCAGCTCGGTTTTGGGACGATCCATACCGTCTTGTATTGGTTTAAAAAAGAAGGGGTAATTGACCGATATGGGTACCACTTTATCTGTGAACATTTTTTTAGCATCAGCACCGGACTTCGATAATATTCCGTACCTAGAGTCTGAAGAGATGGTAGCTTGGTTAACAGCCTCTGATGATGCCATGAATGAAAAGCCAGACCGTCTATTCTTGAGGTAGCACATTCCATAGGATCTATCGTCAGCTTTGCAAGCTTCCCAGAAAATGAAGAAAAGTCTGTTTGCTTCTCTAAACTCCGGCTTGCCAACGTCAATTTTAGCCCACTGCAAGTACATATAGTGAGTGCCAGTAATATAAGTATCAATACCCTTATTGCGGAACCAATAGCCTTGTTCTCTTTTAGTAAACTCATTTTCAATATATTCGTGCCATCTATTTTTAAAATCTTGCGGCAACTCTTTCCAATCAAATATAGTTTTTACTTTTTTAAGTTCTTTTGGATAATCTTCTGCAACCCACTTGTCATGCTTTTTACATACGCTTTTGGATTTAGGTAAAGCAATACGTAAATTTTGAATTTCATATATTTCGTTAATTTGACCAGTTTTTGATATAACGATAATATCATGCTCTTTATTATATCCATATTTCCACTTTTTAGATTTATTTAATCTTTTAATTGTATTTATTTTTATAGGTTCTATAACCTTATATAAAGTTTGATTATACATTATTTAGATCTTTTTTCAGCAAAACCTTTAAAAACATTTTCTTTTTGCTCTAATGGTTTATTTTCTAATAACGCTTTTTCTTCTTCAATACGATTTAATATTTCAAAAGCATCAAATATAGCTAGCTTTTTTGTAGCCGCTGCATTTTTTAATCTGTCTGCCGATATATCATCTTCTGTTTCAACTATAGGTTCTTTAGCTACTTTTATAAGCTCTTTAACCGCATCATGCCCAGCTTGGATTATATTCTTTTTCGTTTCCTTGACGTTCATATTTAATAGATATTGAATTAGTTGGCACCCTATATAGCCTTTCGCCATCAACAATAAATTCATATTCACTTTCAGGCGTAAAACCCACTAAATCTTCTTTGTTAATATTATCAAGATCTTTATCAACATATTTTATAATACCTCTTAAGGGTATTTCTTTTTCATTTAATAATATATTATTAGATTTTATAGGTTTAACAAAACAAAAACCCTTGGGCGCATGCCATTTATTATTTCTTTTATATAAAAATATTTGGTCTAGTGTTATAAAATATTTGTTATTTTTATAATAACTTTTACTATTTTGCTCTTTACCTCTAATGTCATACCATCTTCTAAAAACATTATGATGAACAATAACTTCATCCCCAATTTTTATTTCTGTATTGCTTTTTTTTGGTATAGCTAAAACTATTCCAGAACGACTTATATATCGATGATCAGAGATCTCTGTATTTAACAGTAGCTCTGAGTCATCAATATATTTTTTATTATCGTATCTTTCTTTTTTAGGTTTAACTATAAAGTTAAATAAACTTTGCATTAATATTCTAAGTTATATTCGACAGCTATAGCCATATTTTTATTAAAATCTTTCCACGGTAATACTTCGTTATTTTTTTTAATATAAATAGAAAACTTGTCAGAATCTTCTACTATTGAATCAATAGTATGACCCCCGTAAACTTCTTGCCCAACAGCGTAGTGCATGGCATCATTTTTATAGTCTCTACCTATACTGATTTTTCTTACCAGTGACATAATTTTATTCTATTATTTCAGGTTGTGCATCTTCAGATATTTCTTTATAAGTTCCGTCTTGAATGTTAACAGATACTTTACCGTATGTTTCTTCTAAAGATTTTTGCATTTCTGCCATATCTGACTGCAAAGCTTGTGAAGCATGTAACAACTGGTGTTTTTGCATTTCAATATTACCTAATTGACTAGAAGCATTATTAAGTTTTGCAACTAATTCTTGTAGGCTTTTTAATTCTTCTTCGGTTATTTTGTTTTCTTTACTCATGGTTTTAGTTTTAAATTATTAAATTATATTTATTATTATTATTATTCTTCTCCTTCTTCACCTTCTTCTTCTTCTTCTTCCGT